>Ga0315339_1002906_pt1 | contig 12512 bp, 6 predicted proteins | sample ASW17metaG_FD_204514 | JGI IMG/M metagenome (GOLD analysis project Ga0315339, IMG submission 204514) | Ammonia-oxidizing marine archaeal communities from Pacific Ocean, United States - ASW #17 | ecosystem: Environmental > Aquatic > Marine > Oceanic | place: USA: California | collected 2016-12-05
TTGAGCGAACAGGCGGCGACGTCGATGTGCTCGATGAGGTCGTCCCGCACCGTCCCGGCGCGTTGCTTCCCCGGCAACCGTATGATCATGGGGACGTGAATGCCCTCTTCATAGAGGAACTGCTTGCCGCGCAGGTGGCTGACACCGTGGTCGGTCCAGAGGAAGACCGCGGTCGAATCCAGACGCCCAGCAATCTTGAGGTCAGCCAGTATCCTGCCAACCTCTTTGTCGGTCTCGACCCAGGAATCCAAATACTTCGCCCAGTCCTGGTGAAGCTCCGGGTGACCCGGGTAGTATGGCGGCAGAACCACCTTGTCGGGATCCGCATGGCTTTGCGCTTTGCGGTTCTTGCCACCTTTCAACTGAAATTGTGCGAATATGGGTTGATTGGCAGGCGCCTTTTTCCAGTCGCTTCCGTGATAGAGCTTGCTCGTCGGGATGAAATTGTAGTCCGTCTTGCTCTTGTTTGTGACGTAGTACCCGGCATCGCGGAAGAGCTCGGGGATCAACTTTACCGACTTGGGTACCTTGTAGCTGTCGTAATAGGCCACGTTGCCTCCGCCTTTTCCGGACGAGACCTGACTGCGGTGGTTGTGGACGCCGAGGGTGGTCTGGTACATGCCGCTGACCATGGCCGAGCGACTGGATGAGCAAACCGGGGCCGTGACGAAGGCGCTGCTGCAGCGAATGCCTTCCCGAGCCATCCGGTCGATATGCGGTGTCTTGATGAGGGTTTCACCATAGCAACCGATATGAGGGGACGCATCCTCGATGACGATCCACACAACGTTGACGGGTGCAGGTTCCACCCCAAAAACATTTGAAGCAAAGAGGGCCGAAAAGGCGAAGAGTAGAAGGCGTTTCTTTCCACACCCCAACACCACCAAACCTATCAAAATTGGGACCAGTACTTTCATTGCCTGAGAGAATCCTACCCTACCATCCTGATTCAGAGAAGTTCAGAGGATTAGCCGTAGAGCCAACTGTGTAATCTGTGTCGAGAGATGTGAAATCTCCAGGGAGAATCCTGCCCCACCATCCTGATTCAGGGTAGTTCAGAGAATCCTCACCACAATCCCACTGTCTCAAATGAGGGTTAAATCCACGCTATAAATAATCTCATCAATAATGTAACTCATTCAAACTCAGTTCCGTATAAGTGAATGACTTTTATAATGAAAAAACTACCTATCCTATTCATCGTTGTTGCCCTTTTCTGTTCAAGCGCCTCTGCCCAAGAACGTCGAGAACGTGAGAAGCCAACACGCGATCGTGAAAAAACGGCGAAGCAAAACGAACGAAAAGCATATGGTTACGGTGCGGGCGAAATCAAAATTGCCAATCCTGCCGACTGGATCAAGAACCTTGAAAAGCCGATCTTTTCTGGACCCCAACCCGGCGAGAAAGTTCCGTCGTTCGCGGCGACTAATCTGCGCGGCGAAAATGCTGGAGAAGAGTTGGATCCGGTCGCAATGGCGAAAGACAAGCTCCATCTTATGTTTTTTGTCAGCAAGTCTCGAACCTTCGGCCGTTTCCTCGGACAGCTAAGGCAACAACTTCAAGCCATTGAGGGAAACTCAAAACAACCATGGGCAATGTCAGTGATTGTGTGTACTGACGACGCTAACGAGGCCGAAAAAAGCTTTGCGGTGTTGGATCAACGCTATCCCAAGAACCTTGTTGTGGGGTTATCCAAGGATGGTTCGGCCGGCCCACCTGCATACGGATTGGACAGGAATCTCACCGCAACGGTCATCGTTGCTAAAAACGGCAGAGTCGCACACAACCTTCCCTATGCCGGCGGAGCGTTCTACACGCAACCCCATATTCTAGGCGCCATCGCCGGAACCATGGGAGTCGATCACGATACCCTGCGCAAGCTTATCGGGGCCACACCTGGCGATGCGGCGGCGGCTAGTTCCCGTCGAGGCACGCGGGGAAACGGCAAAAACTCAGAAGCGACACCCAAAAGAGGGTTTCGCAAACAACTTGCCCCTTTGGTGCAAAGCGGAACGATCACGCGCGAGGAAGCAGGTGAGTTGTCCAGGTCGTCAGGTGATGCAACTGCCCTTCGCACCAAGATCGGAGAGCTAATGAAAGCCGGAAAGCTCACTCGCAAAGAGGCTGGTGAACTTTATTCGGACGCTTTTCCGGAGAACGCACGGCGTCGTTAATCTTCTCAACGAAAAGGACTTCAGAGCCTTGTGGTGCTATTGACGAATGCAGTGAACAAGAAAGCTCAAAAGGAAAGGACCTACCGGATTTCTGGCATTCTATGCTCAATTTTCATTCTCCTGAAGCTTACTTCCATCGGCCTAGCCGAAAAAAGAGAAGCTGTGGAATTTGAAAACGATCTCATACCCATTTTCACAAAGATGGGTTGCAATGCCGGCAAGTGCCACGGATCGGCTATCGGACGGGGCGATTTTAAACTATCGCTTTACGGCGGAGACCCGGAATCCGACTTCGAAGAGATTGTTCGGCGGATGAATGGGCGGCGCGTCAATCTGTCCAAGCCGGACGAAAGCCTCATCGTGCTCAAGCCAACCGCCAATCTCAAACACGGTGGGCGGATGGTTTTCGATGACGATAGCGAGAGCGAGCGACTTCTCATCGACTGGATCAAACAGGGTGCGAAGAACCTCAAGCACCGGCATTTGAAACACGTCGAGGTGACACCTCGAAAGTTCGTCGCGACGAAAACCGGTGCCACGGCTCAATTAAAAGTCACCGCTCATTACGACAATGGCAAAACTCGTGACGTTACCGCCTGGACGACCTTTGTCGCTGAGGATTCTTCAGCCGTGGACATCGATGCGGATGCGGCGAGCGCCGAAGTTCGCAGAGGTGGTCGACACATTGTCGTCGCGCGATATCTTTCCGAAGTGATTCCGATTGTGCTGGTTTCTCCGTTGAACAACCAAGCGGTAGACCTGTCTTCGGAACCTCGCAATAACTTTGTCGATGAATACGTGCTTCGTTTGCTCGCCGAGCTTCGCTTGCCGACCTCACCACTCGCCGATGACGGCACGTTCTTGCGACGCGTCACACTCGACCTGACGGGGCGCTTGCCTGAATACAATCACGAATCGCGAGTGCCTGGATTCGACCGAGAAGCCATCGTCGACAAACTGCTTTCCTCCGAGGAATTCGTCGACTTTTACACTCTGAAACTGGCCAAGCTCCTACGAATCCAATCCAAGAATGACAAGAACAGGGTCACCATGACGACTAAGGCGGCCCGCGGTTTTCATAATTGGATTGCCGAGCAACTACGAAACGGAGTCGGTTACGACCAAATAGCCAATGAAATCATCACGGCGACGGGTGACACAACAAAGGTTGGTCCAGCCACGTTTTACATCGCGGTGGAGGATCCCCAGCTACAGACCGAGTTTGCCACTGAAGTCTTTATGGGGAGCCGGATGAAATGTGCTAATTGCCACAACCATCCATTAGACAAGTGGACTCAAGATGACTTCCATGGACTCACCGCAATCTTTGCGAAGCTTACACGCCAGCAAGTGGTCAAAATAAATCCACTAGGTAGTGCAATCCATCCGAATACCGGCGAAGCAGCACAGATGAAGATTCCGGGTGAAGAGTTTTTGCCTGCAGCTACAACAGACGGACGCGAGGCGTTCGCAAATTGGCTGACCGCCCGTGACAACCCTTACTTTGCCAAAGCGACTGTGAACCGTCTTTGGAAATCACTGATGGGTCGAGGCCTCGTTGAACCCGTAGATGATTTTCGGTCGACCAACCCAGCCACTCATCCCGTTCTACTCAACAAGCTGGCCGAAGACTTTATCGAGCATGGTTACGACCTTCGTCATACGCTGAAGCTCATCGCCATGAGCGCTACGTATGCCCGCAGCTCTATTACGGTTGATGGCAACGAAACGGATGACCGTTTCTATTCCCACATGATTCAAAAACCGATGGAGCCAGCCGTGCTTGCAGATGCCATCTCGGACGTTCTGGGTTTGGCCAGCCAGTACGGAAGCGAACAATATGGTACTCGTGCCGTTGAACTTCCGGATGGCAGCATTCGTTCAGACGCCCTAGACATCCTGGGACGCTGCGATCGAAGCAAATCCTGCGAAGGCGCCCCTTCCCCCACAGGGCCACTCGCGCAGAGGCTTCACCTATTCAATGGTGGGTTGCTAAACGATCGGGTTGGAGCCGTCGGGAGCCGACTCGATCAGTTCATCAAGGCCGAAATGCGCCCGATGGAGATTGTCGAAGACTACTACCAAACAGCGCTGAACCGGCCGCCGAATGAGCAAGAAGTCAGATTCCTGAGCATGTTATTGAACCCAGCCAAGTCCTCCAAAGAACAGCGGAACTTGCTGGGAGACTTTGTCTGGAGCATTGCGACCTGCAAGGAGTTTGTCACGAATCACTAGGCCTTTAAACACAGCCTTTCGGTGACTCATGTTCAACGAAGAGCCAAACGAATAGAAGAACCAGAAAATGACGACACTTCGATGCGACGGTATTGCTCGCCGCAACTTTATCCGAGTTGGCGGGCTAACGGCTCTTGGACTAGGCATGGGCAACTTTTTTCAGTTGCAACGTTCAATGGCAGCCAAATCATTGAGCACGAAAGCGCCAAAGGCAAAATCGTGCATTATGATCTGGCTGGATGGCGGCGCTAGCCACTTGGATACGTTTGATCCAAAGCCTAAGGCTCCTTCCGAGGTTCGTGGTCCCTTTGCTTCTGTCTCTACGAAATTGGCCGGTATCCGAGTAAGCGAACACCTTCCGCGCACGGCAAAGCTGATGGACAAACTTGCCTTAATTCGCAGTGTCACATCGCCATTTGGCGTGCATAACTTTGCCATCCAATACCTGATGACAGGATACAAACCAACCCCTGCGCTGGAATATCCGACGATGGCATCCGTGGTCGCGCACATGCAAACGCAAACGGGAGTACTTCCAAGTAACATCACGATTCCCGATTTGATATCTCGAGACGGCGCGACGGTCGGAAATGGATTTCTTCCCAACAGCACTAAGCACTTCTCGCTGGGAAGCGATCCCGGTAAAGCGAACTACAAGGTTCGCGATCTCGACTTTTATCGCGGCCTTGATCTTTCTAGGCTCAACCGCCGCCGCACAATCGTTAATGCGATGAACGAGTATGGGAACTTGAAGTCGAAAGCCAAAGGCCCCATTGATCCTGACTTGGAACGCGCTTACAACCTGATTGCTTCAGCAGAAGACAAGGCGGCTTTCGATATCACCAAGGAGCCAGCAAAAGTACGGGAGCGTTACACCTTTGACCCGCGCGCCGATCTTCCCGCAAGTCGAACGGGCCCGAGTTCGGGTGGAAACAACATCGGCCAGCAATGCCTCCTTGCTCGCCGATTAGTCGAGCGCGGCGTACCATTTGTCACGGTGAACAACACAGGCTGGGACAATCACCTCAACCTCGCAACATACGCAAACCGTGTTCCGGGTAATCCAAATTCTGCATCGCATGCTTTGATCCCTGGATTGGACAAGGCGCTCAGCGCCTTGATCGGAGATCTATCGGATCGCGGCATGCTTGACGAAACGCTTGTGTTAGTCATGACCGATTTTGGTCGCACTCCAAAGATCAACAGCACCGGCGGTCGGGATCACTGGCCCAATTGTTTCAGCATTGTCATGGCAGGCGGTGGCGTTCAGGGCGGTCAAGTCATTGGTGAAAGTGATGCCTTGGGTGAATTCGTCAAAAACCGACCGATCACGCCAGGTGATCTTGCGGCGACGATCTACACGTTACTTGGAATCGATCCGGGACACGAGTTGCACACACCAGATGGTCGCCCCATTCGAATTGCCCCGCAGGATTCCAAGGTGATTTTGGAACTGTTTGGGTAGGTTTCACCACTGAAAACATCTGTGAAATCTCACGCCATGCTACCTTTCACACTCGCCGGTGCCCTTCTTACGTCTTTGATTGCGGTCGCTAATGAACCACCGATTACAGATTTGGCCTTCACGCCCGAGGCAAAACACGTGGTTGCAGTAAGCCAATCAGGAATACATTTGTATGCTTGGCCCGAACTAGATCACAAGCGAACAATCCGGACATCCACATCGAATCTTCATAGCATCGCTTTCTCTCCGAACGGAAAATATCTCGCCGTCGGTGGCGGAGCTCCGTCGGAGGACGGTGTCGTGGAAGTCTTTTCATGGCCAAAAGGAGAGCCGATCACAAGATTCGACAGCCACAACGATTCCGTCCGGTCGGTGATTTGGCAAGATAATGACAGATTGCTCACGGCGAGTATCGATCGTGAAATTAAGTTGTGGCATCTCGAAAAAGAGACGAACTCCATCTTAACTCTTAAGGGACATTCTCGAAGTGTCGACGCGATCTGTCTGATTGGAAACGGCCAAACGCTCGTATCCACGGGAGCGGATCAGTCCCTTCGTGTTTGGGACATGGAGTCGGGAACGCTCATTCGAACCATGAACCAGCACACAAAGCCCGTAAATGCATTGGAGCTGCGACCGATCAGGGATGGCTTGCCGATGGTCGCCTCAGCCGCTCGCGATCGAACGATTCGATTCTGGCAACCAACCATAGGCCGTATGGTTCGCTATATTCGTCTAGACTCTGAACCGCTGAACATCGCCTGGACAAACGATGGGGACCGAGTTTTGGCCACTTGTGTGGATGGGCGTGTCCGCATCATCGATCCGGTTGAAGTCACAGTCACACAAGATTTGCCCGCCATAAATGGATGGGCCTATGCGCTTGCCATGCATCCCCACGATCGAAGCGCCGCCATTGGAGGAATTAACGGACAGATTTGGAGAATAGAGAATTTATCAGAGCATGGGGCACTTCGCGCACGGTGAAAGGAATAGCAGGCAACAAGCTCCGGAAAAGGTGGAATCAAGGCTTTCTAGAAGAGATTCCATCACCAGGCAAACCAAACCCATAATAAAGGTTTTAGGCACTTCCCCAATTTTCGAAATACCTTCGAAACACAAAAAAGAAAGAAAATCACCCATATCACACCCACTGGTTCTTCAAGACCGCTTCAAGATTTCCGTCTACGTCGTTGTAAAAGGTTGGCATTAGTTATCTATTTTTTTGTACTTTGCTCCCAGTGAAAACGGTCATTTTATTCGCAGCTTTGGCATGCTCGTCTCCGGTCAAAGCTCAAGATCCTTCTGCAAGAGAGAATGACTTTGGCAAGGGCATTGGGCCCATTCTCCAAGAATATTGCTACGACTGCCATGGGCGCAAAAAAACCAAGGGCAAGGTCAAACTGACCGACTACGGATCATGGGCGGATCTCGAGAAGAATCCAGAACTCATTGAAAAGATGATCGAGGCATTGGGGAAAAACGAAATGCCTCCCGAAGAGGAGAAACAGCCCAGCGGCGATCAACGCGAACTCATGCTATTGGAGCTGGAGAAAGCATTTAAGAATGCCATGGCACATAGTAAGCCTGTAGTCCCGCTACGCCTTCGGCGGATGAACCGTTTTGAATATGGCAATGCGGTAAGAGACTTGTTCGATCTTAAGTCGTGGGTTTACTCGATCAACGACCGCATCATTCGAGACCACAATAATTATTTCAGACCCGAAACAGGCAAGATGCCCAAAGTTGCAAGAGTGGGTAATCGAATCATGGGGCTGCAGCAGTTGTTGGAGAATCGGTTGCTGGGCGTGATGGCTTTTCCAAAAGATCCTCCCGCAGAAAACGGGTTCAACAATCGCGGGGATCATCTAAGTTTGACGCCAACGCTCATGGAGTCCTTCTTGGAGCTCAGCCGATCGGTTGTGAATGCAGAGAATTTCGATAAAAACTGTCAGACCTGGAATGATCTATTTCAGGATCCATCACAGAAGCCATCGACCACGGGATTTGGCTCCATTACCGCAGATAAATCTGTCGCGACGCGTAGCACGGGACTGACTCTTAGCGCCTGGATCCGACCATCCAAAGTAACCGAAAAGTGGCAGACCATTGTTCGCCGTGAGGATTCGTGGAGGCGCCAGTTGTTGGCCATTGGCGGCACGGGTGGAACCTGGGGGATTTGGATGGGTGCGGGCATCGAAGGCCGCTATGTGGAATTCGGCGCCGCAGTGAAACCAAATGCCCTTGGAGATGGCAAGTGGCATCACGTTGCCGGCACCTTTGATGGCAAGCAAATGAGTCTCTACGTGGATGGCAAGCAGGTCGGTCGCAAGGCGATTGTGGGCAAGCTCTACACCCAGAGTAAGGAGCCGATGCAGATCGGCTCGTATCAGAACGAACCTTTCCAGGGAGATCTTAATGACATTCGCTTGTTTCGAACTGGGTTGAGCAAGCTCCAGATTGAGGAAATCGCGGATGGTAAACAAGATGTCGCCAAAGAGGAAATGGTAGGTAGCTGGAAGCGGGATGATGATGTCAAACCGGAACTGAAGCAGCCGATTGAAATAATAGCGCATGAACGCATTCGGAAACTCCTTCTCAGGGCATTCAGATCTCCAGCTGACGCAAAAACCCTAAAGTTGTACACGGAGTATTTTGATAAGCAATATAAGGAAAGCGGTGATTTCACCAAGAGTATGAAGGATGTCGTATCAGGCGCGTTGGCTTCTCCGCGATTTATTATGGTTCACAACAAGGCAAGTGATGCCTCGCCGAATCATGCCTCATTTAATTTGGCGACCCGTCTGTCCTTTTTCCTGTGGAGCTCGATCCCTGATGATGAGTTATTGGTATTGGCGGGGGAAGGGAAACTTCAAGATCCAGAAGTCCTAGAAGGACAAGTCGACCGAATGCTCAACGATCGTCGCGTGAAAAACTTCTGCGACAGTTTTGCGCCTCAATGGCTAAAGATTAATAATTTGGTTTCCGCATCACCTGATTTTAAAACACATCGAAACTACTACTTCGGTGGCGACGACAAAATATCGTACAAGAGAGGGATGCATATGATGTTGGAACCGCTTCTGAATTTTGAAACAGTTTTCATTGAGAACAGGCCAATTATGGAATTGGTCGATTCCGACTTCACCTACCGTAGTCACTTGCTAGAAGAATGGTACCAAGGCAGAGCTGCCACCTATAGCATCAACGTCAACCTCCGCGATATTGAGTTCACTCGGACGCCACTAAAAGACAGAAGATTCGGTGGCGTGATTACAACAGGGGCAGTGATGGTGATGACATCGGGGCCATTTCGATCATTGCCCATCACGCGAGGGTCTTGGGTCTCTTCGGTCATTTTCAATGAGCCCCCCGAGCCTCCGCCTGACGATGTGCCCGACTTAAAGGCGGACGATAGTACACTTCAAAAAGAAGGTCTGACCGTAAGGCAAAAGCTAAATCAGCACAGTGAAGACTCCCGATGCGCGGGCTGCCATAAAAAGATTGACCCATTGGGGTTTGCATTGGAAAATTACGATTTGCTGGGCCGCTGGCGAGACAAGTATCGAACCGGCTTGAAGGTTGACGCCAGTGGTATATTGTTCGGTAAACATGCTTTCAAAGACGTTGTCGGATTTAAGGATGCCGTGCTCGCTGAAAAGGACTTGTTTGCCAAGGCCTTCACCAAGCATTTGCTTTCCTATGCCTTGGGGCGAGAGCTGACCGTAGTAGACCGAATTGCGGTAGATGAAATTGCGAAAGCGAGCGAGAAGGATAATTACAAATTGAGAGGCCTTATCAAACATACGGTGATTCACCCAATATTTAACCAAAAGATAAAACGATGAAACATATTGATAGACGCAAGTTCTTGTTAGGTACGGGGGGCGGCATGATGGCTCTTCCTTGGTTGGAGATGTATGCAGAGGAGGCAGCAACAAAGAAATTAAAGGAGCCTTCCCTGCGTTTTGCTTCGTTTTATTCGCCGATGGGTTTTGTGAGAGATCATTTTTTCCCTGGGGAGGGTAACCAAGATTTTTTGGCGATGCCCACTTTGAGTCCGCTAAAGAACGTGGGCGGAAAAGTCACGCTGATCACGGGCTTGTCCCGGGTTAACGTGAGAGGTATCGATGTACACAATCAATGCAGTTCATGTTACCTGTCGTCGGCCAATCCTCATGGTGAGCTCAAATCGCCTTATCCGATGGACAGGACCCTGGACCATCTGATTGCAGATAAGGTAAGCCAGCGGACACCCATTCGATCCTTGGAGCTGAATTGCAATACGTTTAAAGATCTCAAAGAATCGATCTATTTGGACAACATCTCCTGGTACGGGCCGGAGCATGTAGCGACGTCGATGAAAGATCCGCGGCAGGTCTATCAGCGTCTGTTTAAGACTGGAAAATCCGACAAGGATATTACGGACTTGATTTTGAAGGATGCTGCCAATTTTGAAAAGAATCTGAGTAGTCATGACAAAGACAAGCTGGATGAGTACTTCACTTCCGTTAGGGAAATCGAAAAACAGATTGAGAAGCTAAGTAGGTACTACGCCACGCATGAGAGGGCGGATATGAAAGAACCGGATGAAACGTCCATGACGCGTGGAGAGTACATAAGGATGATGGGTAAATTGCTTGTGCTGGCATTTCAAGGAGACCTCACACATGTTGCCACGTTCATGCTAGCACCTGAAAGGTGGGGAACGCCGCAGCGATTTCATGAATTGAATTTTACGAAATCACATCATGGGCTCACCCATTCGCAAGGCAGAGAAGACGTAAAAAAGATTCTTGCGCAAGTTGACCGGTTTTATGTGGAGCTGTTTGCCGAAGTGTTGGAACAGTTGGATGCGATCAAGGAGGGTGAAGGCACCCTTTTAGATCACTCCATGATTACTTTGGGTTCAGGATTGGGAGATGGAAAAGACCACACAATGGATGAGCTTCCAATTATTGTGGCAGGTTCTGCTAACGGCAGAATCAAGACAGGCCGCATCCTTAATTGTCCTGAAAAAACACCACTGGCCAATTTGTGGCTCTCGCAAGCTCAGTTAATGGGTACAGGTATGGAGCGATTTGCTGATAGTACTGGACCTTTGAAAGGCTTGCTCGCCTAAACGATAGGAGTTTTCTTTATCTCCCCGACGAATGTTTTTTATGAGCTAATAGTTTTTTCCGAAACTCCAGCTCCGAGCAATTGATGAGGATAACAGCGTTCCCGGATTCGATAGATTGGATCAAGCTGTGGAGAGTGTGATTCTCACAACGGATTCAATGGGCTTCATCTGAGATCTGACGCTCCAATTCACCACATTTTTGTCCCTGTTTGTTTAACAATCACGCAATCACATCCTGAATGACACGGCCGTGGACATCGGTGAGGCGCAAGTCGCGGCCGCCGTGGCGGTAGGTCAAATCCTCGTGGTCCAATCCCATCAGGTGCAGCACCGTCGCCCACAGGTCGTAGATGTCGCACTTGTTCTCGGTGACGTGGTAGCCAAGCTCGTCGGTCGCACCGTAAACCGTCCCGCCCTTCACGCCGCCGCCAGCCAGCCACACGCTGTAGCCGTATGGATTGTGGTCGCGGCCATTGCTGCCCTGCGAGAACGGCGTGCGACCGAACTCGCCGGCCCAGATCACCAGTGTATCATCGAGCAAACCGCGTGCCTTTAGGTCCTTGAGCAAACCACCGATGGGTTGATCGACCTGCAATGACATGTTCTCGTGACCGCCTTTGAGATTCCCGTGTTGGTCCCACGGGTTGGGGGCCTGTCCACCGCCCATCTTCTCAGGCAAACAACTCAGCTCCACGAACCGCACGCCACGCTCCACCAACCGCCGTGCGAGCAACGCCTGATGCCCGTAGGCCGCCGTCACGCCGTTAGGCGAATCCATACCGTACATTTTTTTGGTGGCCGCAGTCTCGCCGATCAAGTCGCACAACTCCGGCACGGACGCCTGCATGCGATAAGCCGTCTCGTAATTGCGCACTGCCGCATCGACGTCATTGTCTCCGCCGATCCGGTTGAGAAATGCACGATCCAAGCCATTCACAAAATCCAAGCGTGAGCGTTGTGAAACATCGTCTTCACGCGGCTGGATGTTGCGCACCGCCGGTGCCTTGTCGCCGACAATGATCGAGGCTTGGTTTTGTGCGGGCAAATAACCGTTGCTGAACAGCCCCACACCGCCGTGCGGAACCGCCGCCCCGCCGGCCTGCAACACCACGAAGCCGGGCATATTCTGGTTTTCCGTGCCCAGGCCGTAAGACACCCAGGCGCCCGCCGATGGATGCCCCATGAACGGAAAGCCAGTGTGGAACGCGTAGTTGCCCTGCGCGTGCTCGTTCACCTTGCTGGTCATGGACCGAATAACAGCCAGTTCATCGACCGATTCCGCGACGTGCGGAAACATGCTGCTCACCGGGGTGCCACTCTGGCCGTATCGCTTGAACTCGAACGGCGAGGCCATCACGTTTCCATTGTTGTTGAACTGAGTGCGTTCAATCTTCACTGGCATCGGTTTACCGTGTAACTCGCGCAACTTCGGCTTCGGATCAAACGAGTCCACCTGCGAAACCCCACCTGACATGTAACAAAGAATCACATGCTTGGCGCGTGGCTTGAAATGGGA
>Ga0315339_1002909_pt1 | contig 12499 bp, 11 predicted proteins | sample ASW17metaG_FD_204514 | JGI IMG/M metagenome (GOLD analysis project Ga0315339, IMG submission 204514) | Ammonia-oxidizing marine archaeal communities from Pacific Ocean, United States - ASW #17 | ecosystem: Environmental > Aquatic > Marine > Oceanic | place: USA: California | collected 2016-12-05
CCATGGCGACGATCGATGTCAACTCCAGCCAGGTCGGCTTGGGCAGCGCGGTCTCTCTGGACCTTGCCGGTGAGGCCGGCGGTCTTGCCCTGACCTACGCCGCCTTGTCTCAGGTGTCGGCCATCCACGCGCCGGGTATCTACGGCAAAATCATCGTAGACCCGGCGACTGCCGTGCCCTTGCTTCCCCAGACGCTCAACGGTCTCGGTGAGGCGTCCCTCACGTTGCCCATCCCACCTCTGTCGTCTCTGGTCGGCATCACGGCCTTGTTCCAGGTCTACACGGTCGGGACCAGCGGCACGCTCAGCCTCAGCGCCCCAGCCCTCGTGGCCGTGGTGCGGTAGAGCAACCGAGTTCGCGTCACGAGGGGCCGCCCAGGCCGTCAGATCTCTTCTGATGGTTGCTCACTCCGAGAGGGCTCGCCTGTCCAGGTCCGCCGGCCGTCCCGGGAGAGGCGTTCTGTTCCTGGGGCTCCTCTGCCTGGGGCTCGATCGCTGTCCGACAGACCTCATGGTTCCGGCAGCCCTGGCGGGAGAGCCCTTGGAAGTGCGTCTGGAGAGCTTGCAGGGCGAAGGATTCCGGCTTTTGCCTGGAGTCGGCCCGGTGCTGGCAGAACGCCTTGAACACGCTCGCGTGGCCGCTGGAGGGGTGCTGAGCCCGCAAATGGCAGCCTCCGTCCAAGGGGTCGGGCCCTCGCTGCTGGCTCGCTGGACCCAGATGCGTTCTCGATGAGAAAATGGCGCTGCGCTAGCATCGTGGCCCCACGGGTCTCTCTGTGCCTCCTGGTTCCCACTTCATGCCGCTCACCAGCTCGGTCTTCGACCTTCTCAGTGCTGCTCTGGTGGAGGATCTCGCAGACCGTGGTGACATCACCACGGAGTTGGCTCTCGAGGGTCGCGGGCCGCCCGCCCACGCACGCGTGCTGGCGAGGCAGGTGGGTCGGTTGTCGGGTCTGGAGTTGGCGCGGGAAATTTTCGCGCAGGTGGATCCCACCGTCGTGTGCGTTTTTCACAAGGCAGACGGCGACAGTGTTCAGCCGGAGGAGGTGGTGCTGGAGGCGTCGGGCCCCGCAGCTTCGTTGCTCGAGGCCGAGCGCACCGTGCTCAACTTTCTCGGCCGCCTGTCCGGCGTTGCGACCCTGACGGGACGCTTTGTTGACCGGGTGGCTGGAACGCCCGTGCGCATCCTGGACACCCGCAAGACAACTCCGGGCTGGCGCACGCTTGAGAAAGCCGCGGTGCTGCACGGAGGAGGGACCAATCACCGAATCGGTCTTTTCGACGAGGTGCTTCTCAAAGAGAATCACTTCGCTCTCTCGAGGGCGCCCGGCTACAGAGAGCTCGTCGCTCAGGTGCGTGCCCAGGCTCCGGACGGGGTCCGCATCACCGCCGAGGCACGCGATCTGGAAGAGGCTCGCGAGGTCGCGGACGGAGGAGCCGATGCCATCTTGCTGGACAACTTTGATCAGCAAGCGCTTGCGGAAGCGGTTGTCGCTCTCGCAGGGCATCCGCGGCGTGCGGCTTTCGAACTGGAGGCGAGCGGCTGCGTGACGCTGGAAAACGTTGCTGCCGTGGCCTCCGCGGGAGTGGACCGCATCTCGGTGGGAGCCTTGACGCATTCGGCTCCCGCTCTGGATCTCTCGATGCTTCTCGAGGCCGATCGCTCATGAGCCGTGGCGCTTCCATGCACCGTACGATCGTGCTGGACGGGACACCTGAGCCGGTGCGCGGCCTGCGATTGATGCTGGCCTCTTTTCTGCGCGATCGGCACATCGATGAAACCGTCGAGCGTGCGGTGGTGCTGGCGTTCTCGGAGGCCCTGGACAATGCGATGGAACACGGTCTCGGGCAGGAACATGGAACCGTGAATGTGAGAGTGCGGTACACCCCTCGCTTCATCCTGGTCTCTTTGCAGGACAGTGGTTCGGACCGGGCACCTCTCGGAGCACCTGTCATTCCAGATCCGCTGGAAGAGCGTGGTCGAGGCTTTGCTCTCATGAACAAGTTGATGCACTACGTGAAAGTGAAGTCTTATCCCCATGGGGGCACCAAGGTCTCCATGTTGCGCAGGCTGGATCGGGACAGTTGACCGAGAGCGCATGAGCTGGAGCGGAGGTCGATTCCTCGGGCTGGTTCTCTTGCTGCTCTGGAGTGGAGCCATCTGGTGGGGGCTGACGACAACGCGCGTCAGCGACACGGCCTGGTTTCCCGGGAGTGGCCTTGTCTTCAATCTCGGGCATGCGGTGCTCTTTGGCGTGGAGGCGCTGCTCTTGGGCTGGGTGCTGCATCCTGAGGAGCGTCCAGGACATGGGCGCTGGCTCCTGGCCTCGACCCTGGCGTGGCTGTATTCGGCCGGCCTGGAGGGGCGGCAAGGCTTTCTCGATGGGCGCGAAGCCTCCCTTGCAGACCTGTTGACCAATGCGATCGGTGCCTTTGGTGTTCCCTGGATGCTCGCCGACCGCACGACCCGGGCCAGGCGGGCTGTCTGGGTCGGGTTGGGCGCCCTGGGCTCGGCCCTGCTCGACACCCTGACCTGAGCCTCCAACGCTGCCTGCAAGGGCTGTTGCCGTCCCCTGAGCCAGCAATCATGCGCCGAGCCGAGGGGGCGCCCGAGGGGCGGCGTGCTTCAGGTGCTATCGAGCGTTCCGCGTTGACTGTTATCGTGCCGCCATGAGCGATTCACAGAAGGCCGGCGGTCGTGACCTCTGGAGTTCCCCGCTCGCCTCGCGTTATGCCAGCGAGGCCATGCGCCGCAACTTCTCGGATGCCACGCGCCACCGACATTGGCGCAAGCTCTGGTTAACACTCGCCGAGTGCGAAAAAGAGCTGGGATTGCCTATCAGCGACGAGCAAATCGCCTCGCTGCGAGCCCACCAGGACGATCTCGATTACGAGTTGGCGGACGAGTACGAACGCAAGCTGCGTCACGATGTCATGGCCCATGTGCATGCGCTGGGAGATCAGGCCACCGCCGCCCGACCGATCATTCATCTCGGAGCCACCAGCTGTTTCGTCACGGACAACAGCGAGTTGATGCAGATCCGGGACGGCCTCGATCTGCTGCGCCCGATGCTTCTCGCGACGCTTTCTTCGCTGGCCCGCTTTGCTCGCGAGCATCGTGATTTGCCCACCTTGGGCTACACGCACTTCCAGCCCGCTCAGCCCACGACCGTGGGTAAGCGAGCCTGTCTCTGGATTCAGGATCTGGTCGAGGATGCCCATGCCTTGCAGCGGGCAAGCCAGGAGTTGCGATTCCGTGGGGTCAAAGGAACGACCGGGACGCAGGCTAGCTACCTGGCACTTTTTGATGGCGATCACGAGGCCGTACGGCGGCTTGATGCCATGGTGACGGAGCGCATGGGTTTCGACCGCTGCTGGGCTGTTACAGGTCAGACGTACACACGTAAGGCAGATTTCACGGTGATGTCGGCTCTTGCTGGATTGGGGCAAAGTGCCGCCAAGATGGGCAATGACCTGCGCTTGCTCGCGCACCTGAAGGAAGTGGAAGAACCCTACGAGTCCGGACAGATCGGCAGTTCGGCGATGCCCTACAAGCGCAATCCGATGCGCAGCGAGCGCGTGTGTGCCTTGTCTCGTTTCGTGCAGGGACTGTTGCTCAACCCGGCCGAGACGGCGTCGACACAGTGGTTCGAACGCACTCTGGACGACTCTGCCAACCGAAGGCTGGCCATCTCGCAGGCTTTCCTGGCCACGGATGCAGTTCTTCAACTGCTGCTAAACATCTCTCAGGGTTTGCTCGTGTTTCCCAAGGTCATCGAGCGGCATCTGGCAGCCGAACTACCCTTCATGGCTTCCGAAACCATCCTGATGGAAACGGTGCGCCGCGGTGGCGATCGTCAGCAGTTGCATGAGGCCATTCGATTGCACAGTGTGGCCGCGGGGGCGCGGGTGAAGGCCGAGGGGCTCGACAATGATCTGCTCGATCGATTGCGCGAAGACGAACTCTTTGCGGCTGTTCATGCAGACCTTGAAGAACTCTGTGATCCACAGCGCTTTGTCGGGCGAGCGGCAGAGCAAGTCGACGAGTTTCTCGAGGCCGAGGTGGATCCATTGCTCCGCGGTGAAGAGGAGTCCTTGGCGTCCCTGACCGGAGATGTCCGCGTCTGACGCGTTTTTCCTGTGACCTCGAGCTTCGGGCGGTGTCTGCCTTCCATGCACGATCTCGATGAGCACAACTGGGAAAAGCAGGCCCTGCACGAGTTGAAGTCTGTTGTTGAGCGGAACGCTCAGCGTATGGCGAGACATCTCGAGGCGCAGGGTTTGCTCCATGACCCCCGTTACGTTCTCTGTGCACTCACCGCTCGGCGCCGGCTGGCTTTGCCGGCGATTGTGTTGCGACCGCTGCTGGGAGAGAGCAAGGAAGAGAAAAGCACAGCTTTCCATCAATTGACGCAGCCTGATCGGCAGGTGCTGTTTCGTATGTGCCAGAAGTCTGTCGACGGGGAGGCGAATCGTGAACATCTGGCGTCTGCGCTCTTGCGGTTCACACGCAGCATGCAGGCGATGCGAAAGGCCTCGTTCACGCCCTCCTCTGCTGCACCGCGCGGCTGATTCGATCTTTTCGTGTGCTTTGCCCGCAGGCCTGCTCCAGGAACTGGCAGGGGGTGGGCGACGGGAAGGGCCGTCATCGGTATTCTTCGTCCCTCGTGCCCGGAATCTCTGTCAAGGATGACCGGGCGAGGCGTCGCACCCTGCATGGACATAGGAGCTCTCGATGATTCTCGGGACCGGCTGCCTGGCGGCAAGTTCACTCGACGGAACGCGCATCGCCGATGCGCTCCGACGAACGGGATTGCAGACGGCCTTGCTCCAGGTTCGGAAGGGCAGCCGGCAGTCAGATTTGCGGGGGATTCCGGCAGCGGGTGTGCACTGCGCGTGGGCTTTGCGCAGAGAGGCCGTCACGACGGCCGTCGCCGCAGGAACAGATCGACTGATCGTCGACCTCCCGCTCGACATGGAACTGGAGACAGCGTGTCGCTCTTTGTTTGAGCTGTCTCGCGAGGTGCCCGGGCTCGGACTGGGTCTTCGGACTCCCGAGGGAGGGCCTCTGGCGGATCCAGAGAGCCTGGGCCTGTTGCTCGAAGACCTGGGGGCGCTGCCTGTGACTTACTGGCATCGGCCTTCGCAAGCGCATCTGCTCGGTCTCGAGGGCACGCTCTGGATCGAACGCCTGGGGCGGTATTTTTGCGGCCTTTTCCTCGATGATGTCCAGGATGGGCAGGCTGGAATTCCCCCGGGGCTCGGTGAGTTGGATCTGGGCCCCACGGCGGAGCTCTCTGCCCGGAGCATTGATGTGATTCTCGACATCGACCCCGTGCCAGACATTTCGCTGTTACGGGTTACGCTCGATGACCTCGTTCGATTGGGATTTTCGTGAGCTCTGCCAGACCTCAAGTGCCGCTGACGATTGCTGGTTCGGACCCCTCCGGAGGTGCCGGCCTGCAGGCTGACCTGAAAGTTTTTTTGCGGCTGGGCTTTTCGGGTGCCGCTGTTCCTACGGCGTGGACGGTTCAAGGCCCGAGTGGGCTTAAGCAGATCAAGCCACTCTCCGGCCGTGACGTCAAAGCTCAACTGGATGCGCTCTTGGCAGACATGCGGCCGTGCGCTGTGAAAGTCGGGATGCTCCCGTCTGCAGAAGTTGTACGCGCCGTTGCGCGTGCCTTGCATCCTTTGGCTGCAAAGAAGATCCCTATCGTTGTTGACCCCGTGCTTCGGTCGAGTAGTGGTCGGCGTGTGTTGCCAAAAGATGATGTCGCGATTTTCATGCGGCAACTTGTACCGTTGGCGACGATCTTGACGCCCAATATCGACGAAGCCGCTGAACTCTCGGGAATGAGTGTCGATCATGTTCGCAGCGACACCGAAGCTGTGATTCGCGAGTTGTTACGCGCCGGCGCTCGCAACGTGTTGATCAAGGGGGGGCATCTCTCCGGTAAAGAGTCCGTGGACATTCTCGGAACTCGTCGGGAGTACGTGATGTTCTCTTTGCCTCGCATCGCCCAGCGCAAGCAGGTGCACGGAACGGGATGTGCGCTGTCATCGGCGATCGCTGCCTTGTTGGGCAAGAAAATGAAGCTGGATGACGCTGTCGAGATGGCCAAGCAATACGTACATGCCGCCATCGAGGGGGCGAAAAGCGTGGGAAGGGGGAGCCGAATGCTGGACTACTTGGCTTCACCGGAAGAGTCCGAGTTCGAATTGCCCGAGATGCCAACGGACTGATTCGTCACGGCTTCTCAAGCGCTCTCGCTCGTCAGCCGTCCCGGAGGCGCCCGAACCAGGTGGACAGCCATTGGAGCGTCCCGGGCCCATCGACGCCTGCGAGGCCGATGTGCCCGCCGCTGGCCAGTTCTTTCACGTGCACAAAGGGATTGTCGCCAGCTGCTTCACGGGCCCGGCGAGCATGCAGCACCGGGACCAGCGGATCGTCGACCGGGTGCACGATGGTCGTGGGCACCTTCAACTCGGCCATCACAGCGGGTTGGGCGGAACTGGCCCGTTCCAGGTAAGCCTCGAACTCCGCCGGGTGCTCCGGATAGGCGGGGAGAACCACTCGCTCCACGTATGAACGATAAGAGCCAACGTCTGACAGAGTGGCTGTTCGACAGCGTAGTTTCAGGTGACGGTCGAGAACCTTTGTGAGCTCGCTGAAAATCATGCGATCCATCAGAGCGTCTGCTTTCGGGAGCCGCGCATGGTCGTCGAAACTCAGGATGGCTTCGTGGATGTCCAGCGGACCGCAGATCGCGAGCACTCCGCCGCGCAGTACGTCTGCTTCTCCGGCAAGAGTTGCTTCATGAGCTGCGCGCACGACACAGTGCGCTCCGTAGCTCATGCCAACCATGCCGACGGAGACGCCCTCGGCATGGGAGAGAATGCGTGCTGCCGCAAACAGATCGCGACCTTCTTCGATGCCCAGCGAAGGAGGGAGGCCGCGCCCTAGTTGGCGTCCATGGTCACGGAGGTCCAGAGCCACCACGTGAAACCCTTGTCGCCTCAGCGATTCGGCGTACTCCACCACATAGCCTGTGACATGTGAGTCGAAGAGCCCATGGACCACGATGACGACGGGGGCTCCCGGTGCTCCCGTGGAGTGGTGCCCGGTGAGCTGTGGGCCGTTCTCAAGAGGAATCTCGAGCGGTTCGAAAGCAGGGTAGGGAGCGTAGTTGGGCGATCGACCTGCGGTGTCCGGTTGCTGGTCGGCTTCGCGGGTGGTGAGGTCCCTGCAGCCCATGCCCATGAGCAGCTTGTACGGATTGGTCGGACCCTGGGGGCGCCACGTCAGCGCACCCAGTTCCTGAAAAGTGCGTTGGGTTCGGGTCAGGAGGTCATTCTCGGCCCAGGGCTCCGGGAGGGGTGGTCCGGGGACCTCTGTGAGGTCTGTGAGACGGGGGGCGAGGAGTTGGCAGGCGAGCCAGTCGAGCATGATCGGGAGTCTATCTTGTGGCGTGCCAGGAGCCTCACCTGGGATCGGGACTTGACCGCAGCCGACCTCGTGGGTAGTACTCTAGGCCTCTTACCACGGATGCGGGTGTAGCTCAGTGGTAGAGCACAACGTTGCCAACGTTGTTGTCGACGGTTCAATTCCGTTCACCCGCTCCACTTTTTGCCCTCTGCCGAGTGGTTCTCCACGTGCTTTTTGCGTCGCTTGAGGGTGCCCGAGCGACCCTTGGCTGAGCCTGTTCACCCGCTGGCCTCGTGATACAGTGCCGAGCCCTGCTGAGCCGGCTGATTTCCACGATTCGAGAAGGTTACGCGCCCTCAAGCGTTGCAAGAGGAATGAATCAAGCCTCACAGAAATGGACCTTCGAAAAGAGTGCAGATCTCTACAACCTTCCCGGTTGGGGATCGCCGTATTTCGAAGCAAGTGAGGACGGACTTTTGCATGTTCGCCCCGACGGTGTCGGCGGCCCTTCTGTGGCTCTCACAGATGTTGTCGAGATGGCGCGTCAGCGCGGTATGGCGTTGCCACTGCTGATTCGTTTCGACGGGATTCTGGCTCACCGCTTGAGCTGTCTTCGCGATGCGTTTTGTACTGCGGCATCCGAGCACGGCTACACAGGGCGCTACCGTCCGGTCTATCCCATCAAGGTGAATCAGCAACGCTCTGTGGTCGAAGGCTTGCTGTCAGCTGGCGGCGGTCAGGAGTCACGGCCTGGCCTTGAGGTGGGCTCTAAGCCGGAAATGCTGGCGGTGGTCGCATTGCTTGAGCAGCCGAGTCTCATCATCTGTAACGGCTACAAAGATGAGTCGTACATGGAGAGCGCTGTGCTTGCCACGCGGCTCGGACATGAGGTCGTTGTGGTCATCGAGAAGCCTTCCGAGGTCGAGACCATTTCTCGCGTCGTCGAGCGCGAAGGGCGTGATGTGTGCCCCTGGCTCGGGGTGCGAAGTCGGCTCGTGGCGCAAGGCTCGGGACGCTGGGAATCTTCTGCTGGGGACCGAGCTAAATTTGGCCTGTCTGCCTCGCAACTGGTGGAGTGTGTGGACTGGCTGAAGAACGTGGAGTTGATTGATCGTGTGCGTTTGCTGCACTTCCATCTGGGAAGTCAGCTCACAGCAATCCGCCCATGGAAAGCGGCGCTGAATGAGGCGAGTCGGGTCTACGTCGAACTACGCGCCATGGGGTGCCCGCTCAACATTCTGGATGTTGGTGGAGGCTTGGCCGTGGATTACGACGGAAGCCGCACGAACTTCAGTTCTTCTCGCAATTACACAGAACAAGAATACGCCAACGACGTCGTTTTCCAGATCCAGAGTGCGTGTCAGTCAGCGAACCAGCCGGTCCCGGATATTGTGACCGAGGCGGGGCGTGCGCTCGTGGCGCATCACTCGATGATGGTTGTGGAGGTGACTGGAAGCTCGCGTTTGTCACGCGACGGCCTTCTTGAAGAGGCGAAGTCGGACGAGGCGGACATTGTTTTGTCGTTCCGGGAAAACATCGCACGTCTCTCCGTCAAGACGGTGTTGGAGGTCTATCACGACGCACTGAGTTTGCGCGAAGAACTGCTTTCGCGATTCAAGTTGGGCTTGGTGAATCTCCCTACGCGAGCACTCTGCGAAAACTTGTTCTTTGCGACCTGTGATCGAGTCGCAAGCCTTGTAAAGACTCTCGATTCCGTCCCCGAAGAACTCGAGGGTCTCCACCGCCGTATCGCGGATATCTACTTCTGCAACTTCAGTGTCTTTCAGTCAGTTCCAGACCACTGGGCGATTCGCCAGATCTTCCCGGTCATGCCTATTCATAGATTGGATGAAGAGCCCACCGAGCACGCTGTGCTGGGTGATATGACCTGCGACAGCGATGGGCGTATCGATCGCTTTGCCGATCATCGAGAGGTCAAGGAAGTGCTCGAGGTGCATCGCCTTCGCGAGGGAGAGCGCTATATGTTGGGCATTTTCCTCATAGGCGCGTATCAGGAGACGCTGGGTGATCTCCACAATCTCTTCGGTGATACGGACACGGTGCACGTTGGATTTGATGCGGAGGGCAAGCCGACCTTTGCACACTCGGTCCAAGGCGAGCCGGTGGGCAAGGTGTTGGATTACGTCGGATATGACGAGGCCTGGCTGACCGAACGTTATGACGCTGCTCTGGCACGCCTTGTTGAGTCGGGGGCGCTTACGGAGGTCGATGCCGTCGTGATCAGGCGTGATCTGGCGCATGGACTTGCTGACAACACCTACCTCACCGAGCGTTCCGTGCGTTCCGTACGTGCCGACGATCTTGCCGAAGATGACGAGGACAGCAACGAAGTTGCTGCGGTGAAGGTGGCGCCCGTGACAGAGTCTTCAAAAGAGCTGCGTGACGAGGGGCCACTGGCTTCGTCTGCCGGCGTTGGCGACTGAGAGGCCTGATGGGGCACTTCAGCTCCGAAGGTGTCCCTAGCACGAGGGACATTCGTGCGTTACCCAAGCTCGATCTGCATTGCCACCTGGATGGCGCTGTGCGGACTGCAACCCTTTTTGAACTCGCGCTCGAAGGCGAAGTGCCGCTGCCAGCAAGTTCAGAAGAAGAGCTGAAGGGCCTTGTACGTGCCCCGGCAAGCTGCAGTTCTTTGCGTGAGTTTTTGCGCACATTTGAGATCTTCTATCCGATTCTGAAATTGCCGGGAGCCATGCGCCGGGTCGCCAGCGAGTTGATTGAAGATGCTGCGTCGGACGGTGTGGTGCATGTCGAAGTGCGGTTTTGCCCGGAACTGCAAGCTGGACCTGACATGAGTGCGGAAGAAGTGCTCGAAGAGGTGATCGACGGCTTGCGCTCTGCTTCAGAGCTTGCGTCCGTGAGCTGGGGAATCATTCTTTGCTGCTATCGGACGCTTTCTCCCGCGATCAACGAACGCATGGTGGACCTGGCATTGGCTTTCGCCGGGAGAGGGGTCGTGGCCGTGGACCTTGCGGGCCCGGAAGATCATGCAGGTCATGAGCTAGCTCCTGCACTTCAAAGGGCTCGGGCGAGTGGATTGCCGGTGACAGTGCATGCCGGAGAGGCTGCTGGCCCGCCGTCGATTCTTGAAGCGATTGACGAGTTGGGCGCATGCCGATTGGGTCATGCCGTAGCGCTTCGCGAGGACGAAGAATTGTCGACCCGTGTGGCTGCCGCTGGAATCGCACTCGAGTGTTGCCTGACCAGCAATCTTCTCACAGGTGCGGTGTCAGGTCTCGATTCACATCCTTTTGATGCGTTGCGCCGTGCAGGTCATCTGGTCACGCTCAACACGGATGATCCGTCCGTATGCGGCACGACGCTTACAGACGAATATCTACTGGCCGCACGGACATGGGGTTACGAGATGAGTGAACTTCGTGACCTGTCGAGTGCCGCGGTGGAAGCCGCTTTTCTTGACGACGAGACGCGTGCGCGACTTAGAAGTCTGGTGCGTCAGGCCTAGCTTCATCGAGGGCCGCTTCCTCGAGCAGATAGCGGTCCATGTAGCCTTCGATGCGTGAGTACTCGTCGATCCAGCTTTCGGGGTCGGTGAACCCGTGGGCTTGGCTCGGGTAGAGCATGGCGTCAAAGGTTTTGCCCAGTTGAATCAGCTCTTCGATGAAGCGAATGGAGTCCTGCGCGAACACATTGTCGTCTTTCAAGCCGTGCAGCATGAGGACGGGGTCCTGGATGTCGTCCACCATGTGTATGGGACTGCTGCGATCGTAATTTTCTGCATCGCGATCCGGGTGCCCCAGTCGTGGATTGGTGTAGCCCGCATGGTAGGTGCGCCAGTCTGTTACGGAGCGGAGTGCTGCGCCGCAGGCGAACTGGTCGGGGTAGCGGGCCAGGCACATCAAGGTGAGAAAGCCGCCGTACGAGCCCCCATACACGCCGACACGTTCCGTATCGATAAGCCCAAGCTGCTCAAGATGCTTGATGCCCGCGACAACGTCGTCGGTGTCTTTGCCGCCCATGTAGCCGTAAATATCAGTACGAAAGTCATGGCCATAGCCTGCGCTGTGCCGGTAGTCCGGCGCGAGAACCACGTAGCCTTTGCGCGCCAAGCGGTGATGAAACAGCTTGTCGGTGTCGTAGGAAGTCCGTGAGCGCGTGACGTTTTGAAGGTATCCCGCTCCGTGTACGAACACCACCAAGGGATACCGCTCAAGTGGGTCGTAGGGTTCGGGAAGATAAAGGAATGAGCGTACGACGACCCCGTCATCAGGATTTGTGTACTCGATGATTTCGGGTTGCACGAGCTCGAGTTTGTCCAGCGCTTCGGGGACAAAATCAGTCAAGCGCACGGAGCGCGGCGGGGCATCCGTCTCGTTGAATTCGAGAGGCAAGTCCAAAGCATAGAGATCTCCTGGACGGCCGAGCGTTTCCCACATGTACACAAGGGTGGAGCCATCGAGGCTGGTATGGGGGCGCGCGGTGTCGTTGCGAGGTGACCAGCCATGATCTGCTGCACACCCATCCTCTCCGGTGAGCACGATTTGTTCGGCGGTGTCCAGGTCCACGAGGCGAAGATGACGAACAGCCGGGTCTTCTGGCGAACTCGTGACGAGCAGGGCGCGGCCGTGGTCGTTCAAGAGATTCACTTGTTGCACTTCGAAGTCTCCGGCGGTCAGCGAGGTCAACTCGCTGCCGTCGGACCGCACGCGATAAAGGTGATTGAAGCCGCTGCGCTCCGACGTGAAGAGTATGTGGGTACCCGCATCGTTCCAATTAGCCCAGGTCGTTGGCCCGCCGATCCAAGCCTCGTCGCGTTCAGCCAGGACAACATCAATCTCGCGCGTGTCGGCCTGGACCACCAGAATTTGTCGAACGTGAAAGTCGTTGCTGATGCGGTCAATCAGCAATGTCGAGCCGTCTGGAGACCATTCCACCCTTCGTAAACGGAACTTGTCTTGAGCGTCAAGTGAGAGGGGGTGCTTTTCGGAGGACTCGAGGTCAAACAACTGCATCTCTAGGGCGCTGGCGTCGTCACCGGCCAGCGAACTCCGTACCGGCACGACGGTGACCTGCTCGGTCAGGTAGTCGGCCA
>Ga0315339_1002910_pt1 | contig 12498 bp, 7 predicted proteins | sample ASW17metaG_FD_204514 | JGI IMG/M metagenome (GOLD analysis project Ga0315339, IMG submission 204514) | Ammonia-oxidizing marine archaeal communities from Pacific Ocean, United States - ASW #17 | ecosystem: Environmental > Aquatic > Marine > Oceanic | place: USA: California | collected 2016-12-05
GTGGAAATTTTGCCTTGCTTTTTTAGCTGTCTCGTTGCCTTTTTGAATGAGTAGGTTTTTATTAATATAAAATACAATTAAGAAGTAAAATGGGATTCAATCGAATTCTACAGTGGCTGTTGCCTGTGCTGATTCCCTTGTTTCTTGTTACGGGATGCGGAGATCTAGAACCGGAAATGCAGGATACACGGACCGTTATCCTGAATATGGACTTTGATCAAAGATCTTCCTCGCGCACATCAAGGGTTGACCCGGCTGAATTGATTAATTACAAGACTCACCTTATCATGGTCCTGACTTCCGAAAACATGGTCCTGACTTCCGGGAAAAACTTATCAAACAATAATTACTGGGATTATAAAGACAGCAACAAGGGAGAGTATGTGTTGTACGACTCAGACAGGGAAATCACTCTGAATATGAAACTCAACACCAAGATGAAAATCTTTGCCTTTCTGTTCAGGGAAAACTACAGCCATTCTGTTCCTCCGAATGATTTGTTTTCTGCAAATCGGGATGCAGGCTATTACGGAGAATCACAAATTATTACCATCGATGACCGACAGTCTCGAATCCCAGCAAATATAATACTGAATCAGGTTTCAGGAACTGATCCTGCTGGTGGTGACTTTGGAGGAGACCCAGGAGACTTCGGAGAAGGAACTGATACTGGCGGAGATACGGAAACAGGTGGGGGGAGTGAGACGGCTCCTGCGGCACCGGTAATCAGCGGAATCAGCACGGGAACGTACACGACGTCTCAGATCTTCACGGTGAGTGGTGAGAGCGGAGCGACGATCGAGTATTCGCTCGATGGGGGGAGCATATGGACTGCTTATTCCGCCGCAGTAACGCTGACGAGTGAAGGGAGCTACACGATTACGGCGCGGCAAAGAAGCGATGCTGCGGGAAATTGGTCAGCAAATGCGACGTACATTACGGTAGTGATTAACCAGACCACTACCACCAGTTGCACAAATGATGCGGTTAGCAGCTGCAGTGCTACAGCTTCTGGAAGCTTCTATGTCAACAATGGTACTCTTTCAGGTATTTATGATTATTTCCACATTCTCGCACTTACGGGGAAAACAGGGGTTAACAACAGCACTGGCTGCGCAAGCAACAGCACTTATATATCCGGTAAAGGGCCAACACCAACAGGAACTCAGTCAGTCATTATCCAGGAAGTGATTACTTCCAGCACAACTTTTGCCACCAAAGCTGTTTATTATTCCGATACAGCCTGCAGCAGTGAAATCGCCTCAATGGTTGTGGGATACGATGAAGTGTCAATAGGGGATAATGTTACAGGACTTACAACCAATTTTGGCAATATTACTCATCCCAGCAGTGCCAGCAAAGTGACTTACAAGGAAAGCTGTATGGAAGTGAAAGGTACAACTGATGTTGGAACAGCCTATCTCAATACTTTGCTTTCTTCTTCTTTTGTGACGACCGGCCAAACGCATACCTGCCAGGGTTCGGGGGAATTAAAGCATGCCCTGTGGGCAGCGGACAATTCATCTGTGTTATGGGAAAGCCTTCATAAGGAAAAATCTTCAACAGCAGCATATCCCAGTGATTGGTCGTCCGATACTGACTCATCGACTGCGTTCACAACAATTGATAACTCATTGGTTGCATACTATCCATTCAATGGAAATGTTAACGATTTAACTAGCAACGGAAGAAATCTGACAGTTCATGGTGTCCCAACCTTAGTTGAAGGCAAGGATAACTCCAGCAACAACAGTGCCTATTCTTTTGATGGCGTTGGGGATTATCTGGAATACACGACAGATATCCCAAGTTTTGACAATTACACTATTTCACTCTGGGCCAAGCCCGCCAGTGTGGGAACTTATGAAGCTATGTTTTCAAGCAGCGGTGTCTCAACCAATGGCTTTCAGATTGATAGTGATGGAACCAATTTTCATATCAGAATAGCAGGCGGTGGAAGCCTCGTTTTGAGCGCAGCACAAATAGGAAAATGGACATTCATCGCCTTCACTTACGATGGTACTAATTCCATAGGTTATATTGATTCAGTCAGTGATAATGAAAGTACTGGAGGTACGACTGAATTCAACCGTTTCAGAATAGGAAAAAACAGAAACGGCAATGCTTTTTACGCGGGAGCAATAGATGAATTAAGAATTTACAACAGAGCATTAACTGCCTCTGAAATATCCAGCCTTTTTGCGAACTGAATCTTACTGAATATCTTCCTTGTTAGTTTATTAAGTCATCTGAAAAAGTCTCGATATTTTAGAGTCCCAACTGGTCTCGCGCGTTTCTTAAGGCAGTACGCAGGCCTTCTTCGAAGACGGGGTGGTAGAAGGGCATTTCGAGCATCCGTTGAATTGTGAGTCCCTGCTAGTGGGACGAGGCCAGCAGATGGGCCATGTGTTCGACACGCGGTCCCACGGCTTCCGCTAATAAGCAAAAGAATATTTTTGTTATTTGTGATATTTTTTAGACGGAATTAAATGCGAGTGAAAATAATTCTACTATGGCTGATGTTTGGGGTGATTACATTTTTCCTGTTCTCTGGTTGAGGTGATTTAGAACCGGAACTGCAGGATACACGGACTGTCATCCTGAAGATGGACTTCAATCAAAGATCCTCCTCTCGAGGAGATCGTGGTGGAGGTTGTACCGGTGACTTCCAGTACTCAGCAGTCTTCAAGCTGGGCGAAATGGATTCGGAAAATCTACGAAACCGATCTCCTGACCTGCAGCGAGTGCGGGGAGCCAATGTGGACCATCACCTTCATCACCGATCCGCGTGAAGTAGTGAAGATCCTCCCGCGTTCGACCATTGAACGCGGTAAGTGGATCTGAGTGCTCAGCGGCCCTTTTTTTAGATTCTCTGAGCCATCAAAAGCCATGGAGATACCTTCCAAAAAGGAACGGCACCGAAAACCAAACACCGTAAAATCAAATCCGTCAATCCTCCCCCAGATGCCATTGGAGCCGTGGAAATATTCCCTTGATTCGTTTTGATTTTCCTATATAATTAATACCGGCGAAGAGAGGATTTTTACTACATACACCTGATAGGATACACTGTGGATTCTGAGTACATGACATGCTTCTTTTAAAGCGAGACTGTTCAATGGATCCGTCCCGTGTTTTCCTGCCCTTCCGACAGACGATTTGATGGCGAAAAAGATCCTGATTACCGGTGGCGCCGGGTTCATCGGATGTCATACTACCAGATATTTTGCGTCAAAAGGCCATGAAGTAGTAATCATCGACAACCTTTCGCGAAAAGGGACATCGGAGAATCTGGACTGGCTCCGGGAGGGGCATACCGTCACTCATTACGAAACCGATATCCGCGATTTTGAAGCCGTCACCGACATCTTCAACAGGGAAAAGGATTTCAGCGACGTCATTCATCTTGCTGCCCAGGTGGCAGTGACTACCTCCGTCGCCAATCCCCGTGAAGATTTTGACATCAATGCCCTCGGGACCTTCAACATTCTCGAAGCCGTCAGACATTTTTGTCCTCATGCCCCCTTCATTTATGCATCCACCAACAAGGTCTACGGCCTTCTGCCCCATGTTGAAGTAGTGGAAGGAGCTCGCCGTTATGAGATCAAGGGTAAAAAGGGGGTTAGCGAGTCTGAACCGCTGGACTTCCATTCACCCTACGGCTGCTCGAAGGGAAGCGCGGATCAATACGTTGTTGACTACGCACGCATCTACGGCCTGAAGACGGTTTCCTTCCGCCAGTCCTGTATTTATGGCGAGCGCCAGTTCGGCGTTGAGGATCAGGGATGGATGGCCTGGTTTATCATTGCTGGCATCCTCGGAAGGTCTCTTTCGATATACGGTGACGGCAAACAGGTCAGGGATGTGCTCTACGTTCACGATCTGGTGAAACTCTACGAAAAGTCCATGGAACAGAGGAATGCCCTAAGCGGCAAGGCCTATAATGTGGGCGGGGGTTTAGAAAATTCGCTCTCTCTGCTTGAGTTCATCGAAATTCTCAAAGATCAGGATCTTCAACTTTCCTTCACCTTTGAGGATTGGCGTCCAGGGGATCAAAGGGTTTTTATCAGCGACAACACCAAGGTGGAGAAGGAACTGGACTGGAAGCCTGAGACGGCTCCGAATCAGGGCATCCGGAACCTGATGTCCTGGGTCAGGGAGAACAAGAAACTGTTAAACCGCCTGCTGGGCGATTCGAACGATGCGGATCGCGATTGACGGCAAACGGTACTACCTGAACAGTTCGGGTCTGGGTCGATACAGCAGGAGCCTTGTTGACCATCTGCTTGGGCTCGAGGATGCCGAGGATCTGGATATCTGCCTTTACCGTCCGAAAGGAGAGGTAAAGTTCCAGCCGAAATCTCACCGGCGCCTGACAGAACTAACCGCTGATTATCTCCTTCCGGGCCACATCGGCAATGCACTCTGGCGTTTCACCAAACTTCCCACTCTTATCAACAGCGGCAGCTACGACCTATTTCACGGTCCCAGCCATGTTCTACCGGGCAGGCTGGAATGCCCCTCGGTGGTAACTATGCTGGACCTGATCTTCATGCGCTATCCACAATATTTCAGGGCGTGGGACAGGAACTACTACCGAATCAGTTTCAGCAGGTCGGCCCGCCTTGCGGATCATATCATCAGCATATCAGAAGCGACGAAAGCGGATCTCGTCAACCTCTTCGGAATCAGGGAGGAAAAAATCAGTGTCATTTATCCGGGCTTTGATGATGTCTTTACCAGGCTGCCCCGGAATCGGCTCGATGAAATAAGAAAAAAATATGAACTCCCCCGGGACTACGTCCTCTATGTGGGAAACATTGAACCCCGTAAAAACGTCCTCGAACTGTCCCAGGCCTTCAACTCAATGAGGGAGTCCTCCGCTATTGACAAAGATGTGCATCTGCTAATCGTCGGACAAAAGGGTTGGTTCTATAAGGACATTATTGACGGGATTGAAGCCCTGCCTTGTCGTGAACAAATCAGGCTTGTGGGTCCGGTCTATGGCGAGGACCTCGCCGGGGTCTATCAGATGGCCAGGGTGATGGCTTATCCTTCGATGTTCGAGGGTTTCGGTTATCCGGTCCTCGAGGCGATGCGCCAGGGCACGCCAGTTCTCACTTCCGGTATTTCATCCATGCCAGAGGCGGGCGGGGATGCGGCCCATTACGTCAATCCCGAAAGTTTGGACGATATTGCGTCCGGCCTGTGCAAGCTTTTGAATGATGAAAGCTACCGGCAGGAACTGATCGAAAAAGGAACCCGACACGCCGAGGGATTTACCGCGGAGAAGATGGCTAAGAAAACCCTGGAGGTCTACAGAAAACTGGCCTAAGTGATGCTATGTGTCGGCTCCCAAAAGCCCAACAAAGCAGGTTGATGATCATTACTGCCCTATACAATTCCGGCATCGGTCTAAAAGCGTCAGTCGATTCAGGAAATTATGACAACTCAGGTGATCTTGTCGGCTACTGGCAGTTCAACGAGGGTACTGGTTCTATGCTGACAGATAACACTTCGAACTCGAATAAAGGGACTTTGAATAATATGGATTCAAGTCACTGGGTGACAATAAGATAATACATATAATTCTAATTGAAGTGGACCCCAAGTCAAGGACAGTAAATACTCTGCAAGGTAGCTTCCGTCCTGTCCAGTGATACCAGTGATGAGGGCTTTTTTTTGTTTGTTTTTCGGATCATCTAGACCTTAGTAAATCAAAAATTGTTGCATTCTAAACTATTAATTACGTCTTTTCACAAATATATAATTTTATATCACCAAAACTAATCGGAATCACTATTTTTTGCGGAAAAAAACTACTAAAATAATTAAGTGGTTTTTCTAACCACTTTGGTAAAATAGCAATAATTTTTCCAAACAAATAATGAATAGAGACATAGTGTCTATATTTTTCTGATTCTATTAATTTAAATCCAGCTTTTCCTAGCAATTGTTCAGTTGTATATCTTTTGTAATAAAATAGGTGCATCTCCATTAACCACGGCCAGTGTTTACCCATTATTTTAGGGAGCCAATTATCGATATCAAGTGTGGAAAAGCAAAAAATACCCTTTATCTTTATTAATGAATTTATCTGGAGTAGAAACGCTAATGGGTCCTTCAAATGTTCAAGTACATCCCAGGCTACTGCTACATCATAATCTGGTGTCAATTCTTTGATATTGTCTTCAAGTGTCCCAGTTCTTGTATTTATATTCAGTTGACTCCTGGCATATTCAGAGGCCCATTTTGATGGTTCCACACCAATGTAGTCCCAACCAGGATATTTTTTTTGGAATGTGTCGAGAAAAATCCCGCAGTAAGATCCCACTTCAATAAGATTCCCTTCTTTGTCTGGCAGATATGGTGAAATCTGTGCCAAACATTCTTGGAATGTTTTATACCTTGATTCTTTATTTGCTAAGTAAATTGGATCTTCTACTTCAGAATAAATATTTTCAATATCCGCTGGGTAGCTTGTTTGTGGTACAAAACTTAAGTCGCAAATGAGACAATTTAATACTTGTGGTTTGGACTTGTGCTCCAGGCTGGTACACTTGTATGCTTGCGCTCCAACAATGTCATTAATAGTATTCCCATGATTAATTTCAACTAAACACTGACTGTTGCACAAGTAACAAGAACTCTTTAATTCTATAGGATTGCTTAAATTCGTTTGTTTTTTGGAAAATCTTGACAGAAACAAACTTGCAAGCTTGTACATACTCCTGAATATTTCTGTTTTAGGAATTTTTGATTTCCCATGGAAACGATCTTTAAAATGTATTGGCACTTCGGCCATTTCTGCATCAACACACTTTAATTCATAAACACATTCCAGGAAAAAAGAATAACCATTTGATTTTATTGGACTTAGATTTAATGAATTAAACAAAGGAACACGAAATGCTCTAAATGAAGTCGTGCATTCGTGTAATTTAATTCCTAGAATTACTCGTGCAAGTTGATTTGCCACCAGGCTAACCCATTTTCTGTAACCTTCATAATCACTTTTTCCACCCTTCATGTAACGTGAACCAATAACAAAATCTGAAGTCTTTAATTTTTCCAGCATTTGTGGGATTGTGCTTGGCGAATGTGAAAAATCAGCATCCATGGTGACCAGTTCCTCATATTCATTTTTCAAAGCATAAACCATGGCGGCTCTATGTGCTGACCCCACTCCCATTTTCCTTGGTCTGTGAATAACAGTCAGGCATGTGTGTGTTGCGATGAGTTTTTCGAGGCTCTCTTTTGTACCATCAGTCGAATTATCATCAATAATTAAAACATCATATTCTGGAGAAATCTTAATTATATTGTAAAAAAGATCTGAGATATTTTGTTTTTCGTTATAAGTTGCAATAAATACTAAAATTTTGTTTTTCGACATCAGTTTTAATTTTATCTGTTTGTTTTGACTCAAAATATTAATTAAGTTAACAAGTACATTAATTTCATGTGATACTCGTTAATTTGTAGGCTTGATGTAATTTATTCTTTTGTAAACAACAAGATGGGAAAATCCAGGAACTTTACGGGCTTGTGAATTAATTGACAAATCTTTCAGGCAAAGATTCATGTCATAAATACCGTAATGCCCAATCTGAGGAGCTAAGACAACATATTCGACAGGAATACTTTTAATAGAATAAATATGTGATACCATCCCACAATGCTGCCCCTTATTTTGAATGTACCATTGAAGTTTTTCTCTTTGGAATAAAGGACCAATACTACTTTGTACAGCAATCCTTTTTCCTTCAGAAATATTATCAAACTTCTTTAATTCACTCAATATTTGCCTATCAGTTGATGACGGAATTGATCCCCATAAAATACGCATCGGACTTGCCGGTAATAGAACAAATACAAACCCTAACCAAAATAATGCCAGTCCATGAAACAATCGTTTCTTCCCATATTTTTGTATAAAGTCCGATGTGATAAAGCGATGAAAGCAAAGAATAGTAGAAATAAATAAAAGTGGAGCCGTTAGGTCGTCATAATGAAAACTGGTAGAATAAAGATTTTTGTCAGTGGCCAATAAATTTACTCCAATCGCCGGCCCGGCAATAATTCCGTATTTCCAATAAATTAAAGGTAAGAATGCAAATGGTATTAGCAACTTACCCAGATATATTAATTTACCCATCACATCTCTAAATAAAGAAATGTTCTCAATATTGCCTGTTGTCCAAGCCGGAGCATAATTTCGGTAATAAGGCATTATGACCCACATAATTACTATAATTGCAGATATTCCTAAAATGACTAAAATTATCCCGCTTTTTTTCTGGTGAGTATTTAGAATCATATATAGGCCAAATCCAATCAAAACACTGCCCAAATGTTCCTTTAATCCAATTAAAAATATAAAAATTAAGACCAACTTCCACCACTCTTTTTTTTGCAGACATAAAAAAGCATAAAAAATAGCCGGTGCGGCCAATGAGGAAGGATGAAAAGCGGAATAAGAGCTTTTTACAATGGGAGCATAAATAAACAACCAAAATAGAGATAGCACTAAACTTATACTATATACATGATTTTTTTTTGTGAAAATATTTTCACATATTTTCCAAATCATAAGAGGAGATATAATAAGCGCAAACACCTTACTCAGTGTCATCCAATTTGTACTGGGATATATCCAATAAAATAAGCTGATGAATGACATTGATGGTGTAAAATGATCCCCCCAGTTGTGGCCATGATAATAAGAAGAATAAAAACTGCCTTTTGAAGTATTAAATAGTATATCACTGTAAATTCCGACATCCCAAATATTCCACTGAAAAGAATACTGTTTGAAAACTGCTGTCATGGATAACACAATTCCATGAAGAAATAACAACCAGATGAGCGTTCGAGGAGGAATCCGAGTTAGAGTTGTCCAGCCATTACCAAATATGATTTGGTAATCCTTAACCGAACACACATGAAATGTCATGAATATTATTCCAATCAACACAGGTACCATATATAAATCTCTCCCTGCTATTCCAGACCACCAAACCAGTATTCCTAAAATTAGAAAATTTAATCCAATTTTATTTTTTTTTTCAAAAAATTCCATATATTCTAAGAGGTTTACAAATAGATTTTCAGAGATGATGATAGATTTTTCTATAAGTTTCTGTTTCAACCCTCTGCAAAAACTCCTGACTCATTCCTTAAAGCAAAATACCAGTACCTAGAGGAAATAAAAAAAATCTCGTGGCCTTGATGGACAAACAGAGCCCTGCAAACAACATAATCGGTTTCCAAAATTTCTTTGGTTTGTTCAATCATTGTGTATTGATCGCCAGAGAAAGAATTGGCTGCAATTGTACAGTAGTAATAGCCTCCAAACATATACTTATGCCAATATATATAAAAAAGAGGTCCTTCTCTTTGTCATATTAGTTTTAAATTATTAGAAATTAGATTCTAATTGGTAAATTTTAGGGAAAAATTCTTCAATTACAAAAAAATTGAAATATCGAATCCCGTCTGATATTGGGTATCCACTTAAGATATGACAATCAGTAACTTCTGTAGAGTGGATAAGTAGCACTAAACCCAACATCGTTGCATGTGAAAGGTGAATATGCCTTAGCTTATCCAGCCTAAACTTTATCCAATATTAGTTGAAGACACTATTTAATGCCCTACAAAAAAACAGCTCTGTCCAAAACCAACAAGCTGTTTGAATTTAGGCAAAACGGTGATTAAAATTACCCTCCTAATACCTGTGTATTAGGAGAAGGCAAAACGGCATTTTATTTCAGTATGCTGAACTATAATAAAGCCCAAAAACAAAAGGCTATTAATCATTATGAAGCTACTTTGTGAAGGCATAGCTTTTACCACCAAATGCAATGAATTTAATAAAAGGATACGCTAAATTTTCAAAATTTTCTGTACTATACTGATCTATCAAAGAAGACAATTCCCATGGATCGGAAAATGAGTTGAACATATCCAAAAAGTCATAATCCTTTTGATAAATTATCTTTATCCCTGAGGAACACTGCATCGAGAAATAGTTCCGGTATGTTGCAATACCAAAAACACATCTTTCCTTTTGTAACCCCCTAGAATTGAATTCACTAACAAAAGAAACCCCATGTAAGGGTACATCATTTTGAATCCCCAGTAATTCTTCCAGAGAGGGCCTTACATCTATAAGAGAGTAAACGTTTGAGACTTGGGAGGCATTAACACCAGGTATTTTGATTAGAAATGGTATTTGAAGATTGACATTGTACGTTCGTGAATAGGAGCTTTGGTCGAGGTGTTTCCCCAATCCAATTCCATGATCGGAAGAAAAAATGATAATGGAATTTTCATAAATACTCAATTTTCTTAAATTTTCAAGGATATCTCCAAATTGTCTGTCTGCTTTATAAAGCAATGCATCGTATTTATCCAGTTTGCCCTTTCCGAAAATTAGTTCCTCCTCTGGCAAAGTCCAGGGGTCGTGTCCACCTAACATATGGAAATAGACAAATAGAGGACGATCGGGAGATTTTTCTATAGCATTCCTTATTTTATCCCAATCCTCTTTTTCGTCACCTTTGTAAGATAATAGTGGCGTTTCTTGACACTGAATTTTCTCCTTTGAAAAACTTACAGTGGTAATTACACTTGAAAGCAAAAGTTTATAATTCTTTTTCTTCAAAGAAAGGCAGAGAGTGTCCCGAGTTCCATTTAACTTGTGAGGATAGTTCCCTATGTATTGGCCGGTAAACAGAGATGCTACTCCTTGGAATGTAGCAGAACTGGTAGAATAAAAGTTTTTGAAAAGTACAGCTTCGCTGGCAAATTTCTCAAGCACAGGAGAGGTCTTATTTGAATGGCCATAAACAGAAAGACGTCGGGCATAGGTAGCATCGGAAAGAACAACAAAAATATTTGGCGGATCTGTAAAATAATCATGTATTCTTTTCTTAGATTTTTGATCAAACGAATTTTTAAATACATCACTCAAAACCAGGGTTGATTCTTTAGATAATACCTTGATTGATTTTTTAAAAATATTTGCTTTTTTTTGGGTTTCCCGTTCAACATCCAGCCCAATAAAGCTAAGAATTTCTCTACTTCGGCTTGAATAAAACCTAGAAGTTAATCTATTTAATTCAAGACCAACAGTCCAATTCTTTTGACGAAACACAACCCCTGGAACCAGTGCAACAATGACTAATAAAAGGGCTATTGATCGAAAAATAAATGGGTGATTAACAAGTTTTACAAATCGTACTATAATCCCTAAAACCAGCCAGAAGGAAAGAAAGGGTAAAATAACATTTGTTACATCATAAATAAACTCAACTAGGAAGTTCTGATCAGTCTGATTTAGCCATCCGTAGAGTTGTCGGAAAAATAGAAATAGAATCAGTGTCTTGATCCAAAATTTTCTATTTGTTAAACCATCATGTAATACGTTTAACTGGGAGGAAAATGAAGCTCTAAATTGAATCCTCCCAAAAATTAGCAACAATATATTGCAAAGCAGTCCTGAAACCATAAATGGAACAGACGTTAGCTTAAATTGCTCGATAAAAGATCCAAAAGTAGCTGCAGAGTAAAGAGCAAAATTTATAAAAGAAATCAGTAGCAAGAGAAACAGAAAAAGACCTTCGTAAATCTCACCATTCTTTATCGTCTTCTCTAGTAAAAAATGAATTGACCAAAAAATCAGCCCGAAAATAAGTACGCCGGTTATGATCAAAATTGAGGACTGACTTTGAATATAAAGAACATCTAGAACACTCACATGATGAGGAAATGGAATTTGTATCGTCATTAATAAAAAACCTGAAAAAAAGACTGCAATTGCGAGACTAGATAAAGGATAAAGTTCAAGAACTGAAACCCTAGTAACCGAAGTTCTATCACTTCCATCACTATTCTCAGTTTTGTTCTGTAACCACACCAAAATGGGATAGAAAAAAACCAAACACCATTCTTGTTTCATCCAAACAAAAACTCCCATGGAAACACAAATGACAGCTAATAGCCCTTTGTGTTTCTTTCTGAAAAGAAGACTTAGGATTAAAAGATAAGAAACTGTTAGGGAACAGCCTTCAATGATTCCGCGGTAAGCATATATAGAATCAAGGAAGTCGTTATTTCCGGTGGGTAAGATATTCTGGACTTTATGGATAGCAAAAAGAATCAATCCTAATATCTGGATTGTAAAAGAAACTAATAGTGGATATTTTTTATATCGAATGATCTCAAGCATGAAAAATTTCTTTCAAAGGGTTTTCTGGACACTATGATTGCAGACGTTTCATTAAAGTTGGCTGCTCTTTTTCTGGAATGTTTATTTTAAGGCGGTTCTTAATTTGGGTGGGAATGTACTCTTTCAGGAGGGGTTTTGCTGAATCCGGTTCAATCAAAGTTTTTGCCAGAGCAAAATAGGTTTGTGATACGTGCAAATGGGGATTGTAAACCAAATGATATGTTAGAATATTCCCCAAGTATACACCTTAGCTCATAAACCGA
>Ga0315339_1002911_pt1 | contig 12490 bp, 12 predicted proteins | sample ASW17metaG_FD_204514 | JGI IMG/M metagenome (GOLD analysis project Ga0315339, IMG submission 204514) | Ammonia-oxidizing marine archaeal communities from Pacific Ocean, United States - ASW #17 | ecosystem: Environmental > Aquatic > Marine > Oceanic | place: USA: California | collected 2016-12-05
CCTGTGTTAGTTATCTCGATGTCAGAGGGATCATAAAATTTGGCCGTTTCCACCGGACCATCCAGATACCCGGGTCCCGCTGAACCTGCATAAGTTGTAACATTCCCCTCGGTATCTATTTTTCGAATTTCGGCCCTATCGGTGTCCACAACAATAACTGTACCGGAAGAACTAACAGCCAAACCTCTAGCCCCGTAGAATGGATTACCCTGAGATGAACCAGCCACAATTGTCACATTACCAGAGGCATCTATTTTCTTAATCTGATAGTTTCTGTAATCCGACACGTAAACGCCATCCGGTCCAACTGCAACACCGTCCGGTGATACGAATCCAGTCACGGAAGTAACATTTCCAACCGAGCTGATTATACGAAGCGCATTGTTTCCTCTGTCCGTAACATATAAATTACCTGATTGGTCTAGATCAATGCTATTGGGAAAGAAGAACTCGGCATCAGTTCGAAAATCATCCCATAATCTACCACTCCCTGTGCCAGCAAAAGTGCTTACCAGATACTCACCAGCATAAGAGACCCGGTTAGCATTTAGAGTTACGATTGAAGGACTACCTTCGACATTATGGGTTATTTCGAGGAAGGCCGTTCTGGGAACAGTCGATTCACCGGCAGAAAATGTTACATTTACCTGCGCGCTGTCACCGACACCGATGCTAAGGGTCGCAGGGCTTACGGAGAAGTGGGAAGCGTCAGTGCCACCCACCGTAATACCGGAAATAATCAAGTCATTAAAACCGGTGTTTTTTAATTTGATTGATTCTGAGTCACTGCCGCCCGCGTCAACTTGGTAAAACGAAATGAGAGAAGGTGAGATGTTGATTTCTGGTAAGAACTCAAAAATCACCGCGGCCCCGATAGTACTGTTTGGTGCGTCTTCTCTGTAATCCTTCGCTCCTGCTATGGCGACACCACCGTCAACAGCACCCGCGTTGATATATCCAAATCTCTCAAGGTTCCCGGGGACAAGTTTTAAGAAATCACCCCACGTGTCGCCTTGTGATTCATACGTACGAACACTGTTTACTCCTGTCACAATCGCCATTCGGGAACCTATAGTAACGGACTCGATACCTGCGGCATTGATATTGCTATCCGGTAATCTCTCGAACACAGTGGCTTTCTTAACCCAATCGCCCCCTTGTTCTTTCTCATAAATGAAGGCCATCTCTTTTTCGCCCACGACAGCATATTCATTATATATTGCCACCGACAATCCAAATCGTTCTGGGTAGCGCAGAAGGAAACCATATACATCTTCACCAGCGCTAAGGTTGGCGGTTTCGCTCCAATCTCCGAGGTTAGATCTTTCAAAAATATAGGCACCCCCATACCCATTTTCCGATGATCCAGGGTATCCCTGATACAAAGCCCCTATGATCGCACGGTCGTTATTTAAAGAAACCTTATCACCGAAGCGGGCGTTAAGAGACGCATTGGAAGCGGTTAGTTTGGCGACTTGGTTCCAACTATCACCCGTCCGCTCAAATATATAAGCGGAGCCACTATCATTACCCGTTTCTGAGTCGCCGTAAGCGCCTACGAGCGCTCTATCACCGTAAATAGAGACCGAATACCCGAACGCGTCTCCAGCAGCGGCATCGGAAGCGGTTAGTTTGGCCGCTTGGCTCCAATCATCTCCCGTTCGTTCGAATATATAAGCTGAGCCACTACTATTACCTGCGTCATCATTGCGTTCTGCACCAACGATGGTGTAGTTGCCACTGATCGAAACCGAAAAACCAAAATAATCACCTTCGGCCGCGTCCGCTGCTATCAGTTTCGCTGTCTCAATCCAGCCTGTATCTGATCGTGATATATGCAGAACCGCTTTCGCTCCCGTTGTCATCGTTGCCGGCTGCTCCCACAATTGCATACAGCCCGCTGACGGAGACTCCCTGACCGAAATAATCATTTTGTTCGGCATCCGACGCGGTAAGCGTGAACTGTTTCTGGGCCGTCGCCGTCGCTGTCCACACCAGCCCTGCCACTATCGCAATTACCACCATCGGAAAAACACTGTTCCATGATCTCATAGCGACCCTCCTGGGGAATGCCGGACGTGATGCCATATCTGCTGTGCTATTCTAATTTTACGAGGGGAATGGATACTACTACAATATTCTAATATATATAATAAAGTATTCACGTCAACGTGTCAGTGATCCCGGTCACGCTTACTTCCCGAACGTACAGACGGCATCAGAGTGGGCTACGGTATGGCCTGCCTCCTCTATAGCGGTGATCAGTCTGCTCATGTTGTCGCACACGGCTGCATGCTCATAGAGCATCCTGCTTCGCTCCGGTGTATCCGGCATGTTATCCACTGCATTCGCCAGGTCATCGTGCTGTCGCAGCCGCGCATTGTACATATGACCTATATCAGTAAAAGGGACGTCAGCACCAGCCAGCAGCTCTTCGACGGCCCAGTGCCTAAGACTGTTTCCCTGCATATGGTAGTCGGTAATATCACCCGGGCTGCGGGCATTGCAAATGAACCCCGGATAGCAGAACAGTGAAAAGGTTCAGGTCAACCACAACCAGCGGCTCTTGCCGGTCCCTCTTCAAGAATAATATGTCGTTATCGCCCTTCCACCTCTCTATCACCGTATAGCCGCTTCCTGATGCTCTGGCCTTCACTTCGGCCCTGTACATGCCTTCTATGATGATATCTCCGGCGAATGAACCACCGACCTGTCCGGACAATGGGACACGTTCGGCATGGATACCCGCCTCATTAAGCAGGTTGACGATCTCACGCTCTATGCGATTACCTTTTCTTTTGCTCATGCTTGCCATGATTATATCCTCCTTTACGCTGCGCTATGTTCCTGAATATTGAATCCTCGTACAGCCTTTTCCGGCTTCCACACATAGCCCGTATCCAGTATTTCGATTAACAGGGCCGACAACCTGTCACAGAGGGCAGCGTGTTCGTCCTCATGCATTATCCGTTCTTCATACGGTATCTCATTATTGTCGATGTAGGATACAAGCCGTTCGTGCTTACGAAGCAGTTCGTTGTATTCTTTCATTCGGATAATGGTCGTAGTTTTCATTAATTATCCTCGCCTGAGAACAGCATTCATTTCGGCTTCAATATCATCTTCGGATACACCACCATCAAACTGCCGTATCGCGGCACGTTCGTTATCGTAAATGCTCAGATCAGCCAATTCATCAAGCAGCCATGCCTTGAGGCTTCCACCTGCCAAATGGAAGTCAGTCAGGTCGCCTGGCCCCGGCTTTGCCAGAATCTGCATAAGTCCCCGATATCGTGATCGAAGTTTGATACTTCCCTTTGTTCCAGATATATCCCCATCGTATGCGATGAATACCTTGGTCAGTTTCAACAGGGCTGGTAGTGCATGATGCGGAAAGTCGTCAATAGAGGCACTTCCAAGCGTCGCTATGGCCGCAAGGTCTCCAGCTTCCTGTCGAAGAAGCAGGGCGTCAAACTCGCCTTCTGTAAGGACCATATACCGAAAGTCCTGCACATCGTCCATCCCGTATAGGACGGTCTGACTTTCGGATATCTGGATATACTTCGGATACCCACTTGATAGACGCCGGAACTTCACACTGTGGATATTGCCGTCTACCGTTTTTGGTATCACTATAGACGGTCCAGGTATGTAAATCTTCTTGTCCACCAAACCCCACACCTCTGGTCTCTTCCAATCATCTCGCTCGATATACCCCAGTCCAGCAGCTTTTATTGTTTCATCCTCCAGGCCGCGCCTACGCAGATATTCCAATCCTTCTTTCCCTGCATCGGTCCAAAGACGGCGAGTAGCATCGTTACACAGGTCACGGGCTTGCTTTATCCATTGCTCTGGCGGCTTGGTTGTTTCTTTAACTTCCTCCAATAATGGAGTACTCCTGGCGCTGGCAGAGCGTGTCTTTCTTGGCCGTTGTCCGTTGTCCGGGCGCAAAACCTTCAACGCCTCATGCTTCGTCATCCCTTGCACAATCACCAAGTAATCTACATCATCACCTGATATGTCGCAGCGCCGACACCAGAACCGGCCATGCGGCTCTTGTTCAGGCCATGCTATGAACCGGTCATCGCCTCCACACTTGGGGCATGGTCCATGCCATTCTCCTCCATTCGTCCTGGCAGTCCGTTTCAATTCTGTATCAGATGAGATGATCTCAAGAAGCTCGTTCATATTCGTTAACAACAGTAACAACACTAACAACAGAGTGTTTATCTTGTTAAGATACAGTATGTTACGTGTTGTTAGTCCTTTCGAGTTGATTAACAACCGGTAACAACTATGAACTTGACCAGTTGTTACTGTTGTTGATGGTTGTTAGTACGAATTGTTGATGTAAGTCCTTGAGTATCAACCGTTTTGTTACTGTTGTTACTTTTTTCAGGAAATAGTAATATGACCTTCTTCCTTGCATACTTGTCATTCGGAATATTTTCAATTCGAACCGGAGGCGGTGTCATCTTCGCCAATTCATTAGCCCATCTGGATACATTGCCTTTGTCCCTGCCTGTTATCTCCACCAGATCAGTCATCATCATCTCGGGACCGTGTTCGGCCAATGTTGATAGGATAATTCTATGCCCATCTTTCTGTTTCAGGACATCTGTCTCACCGACTACCTTCCAATAGAAACCCGGTATAACAAACTCGATAGTGACGTCTATTGGTGCCGCGCGACGCCCCTTCGATTGGAAACGGAAACGCCCGTCATCTTCGTTTAATCCCCATATCATGGTGACGCCAGCTGACAGAGCAGTAGATCCAGACACCCTGTCGAGCCAGTTGTCAGAGACGTATGACTTGTTCATGTGATGTAAGAACAGGACGGAACAGTTATGTTGAACCGACAACCGGCTCAATCCGTTAGTTATCCTTGTCACATCCTTCTGGTCACTTTCATCGGCGTGAGGAAAACAAGCTCTGAACGTGTCGAGAATAAGAAGGTCCAGCTTCTCACCTCTGACCACGGACTCCAGATATTCCAATCCGTCGAAATCATTCTCTCCTGTGGGTATCAGATTGGTATACAGAATGAATTCATCGGTAGGCTCCCAAACTTGATGTCTGTACAGGCGATCTTTAAAAGCTGCTTCGTCGGGATCGTCACACGAGATGTACAGGACACGACCTTCTGGTGTGGGTCGCCCGAATACCTGACCGCCTGTAGTCATAGCCTGTGAAATCTGTAACGCCAGCCATGTCTTTCCAACCTTCTCACGGGCCACCAACATGGCTACGCTTCGCTTTGGCAGGATTTCCTCAATAAGCCACTCTTGCGGTTCAAAGTGGGCGTTGAATATCTCCCGTGCAGTCCACCTGGTCTTTTGTTCCTGGGGTGGCCTTTCTGCAAGTTCCCCCTTACCTTTCCAAATGATCACCGCCTCCATGCAGGAAATGTCCATGGCGTTCTCCAGATCAATCCATCGATGTTCCGATCTGTTTAAAACGTCCATCGATCCAAGAAGGTCTTTCCCTATGACCGTCATCGGTTCGGCACCGGGAGGTAAATCGTTTCCGTCCGCGACATAGGCGATAAGAGATGCGTCGTATTCCGGCAGCTTTTCAGGCTTATTCATCTTCGACGGCCCCCTCTCGGCCACTCTTCCCGAGGTACGAACGCCATACTAAATCTTCAATTTTCTTACGTTCATCAGGTGTCATCTCCGACGAGAGTCCGGCCACAAAAGGGCTGTCATCAGGATGCTGCCACTTGATGGTTCCAGAGATAGTTTGTTTTTTATGGCGGATCGTATAATCGGACAGAAATGGAATCATTGGCCACCCCCCAACCGGCGAAAGGCCAGATGAACCGCATCGGTAATCCGTTGGTTACGGAACAAGTGGGATGGTTGACCGTCAGGCCATGGTCGGAGGGCGGGCCGCCCGTTGACATATTTGCATCGAGCTGCAACACTCAGGCCGTATGCGACCACTTCAACTACGGCGTCGTCGCCTTCCCAAAGTGGTGGGAAAAGCTTGACCTGGGGCGTACCTTTATTTATCTTTTCCATGTTGTCTTCCTTGTTTGTATGTGCCGTCCTCGGCACATTAAGTTTTGAGCGCCCGTCTGATCCTGCCTGAATCAGATGGGCGTTTCTTCATTCCTGGCCGATATCCCCACCACCCGAGATAAATTTCTCGATGGCATCGGAAGAAAACCGGATATATTTGCCCACGCGAATCATCCCCAAGGTTTTTAGGGCATCATGCCGGCTTCGCTCATAAATCCAGCTCGTCGGGACGTTAAGCCGGTGGGCTGTTTCTTCTGCGGTCAATAGCCTACTTAAACCGTTCGTTTCTACTCCAAGTATTTCACGTACGTCCTGCTGCAACTGCTCCATTTGAAACCTCCAACTAAAAAACCCCCTCCGAGGTCGGCCCGGCAAGGCTCCTCAGAGGGGGTTTGGTATCGCCATTTATCTGGCGACAACTTATGTTGCAAAGCCGGGCGACCGATGAGGTTCAATCCTCAGTGGTTCTACCCTACTCTGCGTGACATTCGGCGTCACAATGTGACATTCGGCGTCACAACTGCATTTTATTTCATTTTTTTATTACCCATTCGATTTTATTGTGGCCTACAGGCGGCTTATATTTACAAGCTTTCCCGGTTGTTATATGGTGTTCTATAAACTCTCCGAATGCTGGCAGGAAGTCCTTCCCCTTCAATTTTTTTTCGACCCTTTCTATTGCCTGTGTTACAGTTTGGCGTCCTTTTTCAAATACACTTTTGTCACGAGGTTTCCCCTGAATATTTAACTCTCGCGACAGATACTGTTCTAAACAATCTAATCTCTCCTCTTTTTCTAAAGGGAATTCCATCTCTCTTTCTTCTTTGGTTTCTTTCTCATCTGAATAGTCTTTATCTTCTAAAAGCATACGATACTCATTTTTCAAATCATTGATAGAATGGTAGTCTATTCTATTACTTTCGGCCAAAACCTCAATTCTGTCTTCTGGATCGCGGCCATCTTGCCTTTTTGAAAAATTGATATAGAGATCGTAAGCCAAAATGGCATGATCTGGATTGTCGATTAACTGGGCGATGTACCTTATGCCATTCACGTCGTTCAGCGAAACAGACTTTCCCTGGAAAGTAAGATTCCATTTATCACCAGATTTTATTATAGAATTCTCATCGTTAGTGGCTGTGAGTCCAGCAGATTTCATAAACGAATTCTCAATATCGGCGACTGTATGCCTAGTACGGGATGAAAGACTTATGTCGAATTGCCCAGTGTTTTTCTCTACCAATTCAGCAAACGATTCAACCTGCTCTTTGTAAATCAACTTCGTGGATATCGTTGTATGTACATCATTAACCGCGTCTCCCAACTTTGAAATGGGAATCGGAGCGGGTGGAATTATATGCCAGTCTATAAATGTGGCTTCACCGGAATTTTCATTCTCCGACCTATCCAGATAGCTTTTAAAGGCAAATCCAATCGAATCATATAGCTTAAGAACGTATTCTATCGTCCAGAACGGATTAGTAACGTGGTCAATAAAAAGATCAATCTCCAATTTGTTAACGTAAATGTCCGGATAGTATTCATGAAACAGCAAAGAATCTCTGTTTGTATTCAATCTCATCATTTCATCACACTGGACAGCCGCTTGAAACACAAATGCGAATACTGTGCTTGATATATTGTTAAACTCATTTTTAAGACTAAATATTAGGGTATTCAGTTTTCTGGCTAGTGTGCCAGACAGCTTCTCACGAATCATTAATTTAGGAGAACGGTATTTGATTTTATCCGTTTCCTCCCGAAGGACCATCACGACGGAAACGAGATCGTTCTCTCTTAAGAGACGGTCCGGGATTCTAATAAATAATTCCCTATATGGGGGGTTGTTCAACTTTTTTACCCATTCTTCGCTTTTCCGGTGTAGCTCATCACCTAACTCCTCAGATATAGACTGTTGCCGGGCCATATTCGTCCTCGTATTATGAGATTGATAATCAGAGATTAAGAATTCACTAAACAAGATACAAAACGATGATGTAAACGTCAACCTTGTGAATCACCATAACCTATTGTTGAATATAGGCATATGGCATTGTTCAAACGGCTTCGATATCGCGGACAGATACCGGCACACCGGTATAAAAAAACAGGGTGTAAAATTCTGATTGTTAGCAAACCGTTAGCAAACACAAAAAAACGAGCAGCCAGACCACAAGTTTAATTCTTGTAAGTCTAACTGCCCGTTGTGTTTATATAGGTCGGGGTGGGGAGATTCGAACTCCCGACCCCCTGCTCCCAAAGCAGGTGCGCTAACCGGACTGCGCTACACCCCGTGGTGTGATTTCCGGGGGAATGATACGGCGGAAGGGGCGGTGTGTCAAGGGAAATCAATGGGCGATTGGTGATTGGTGATTGGTGATTTTAAAAGCAGCCACTCTACTTACCAGTCGGGGATATTTTTCAGTTCGGATTGACGGAAGGATATGTAGGATTTATCTTGGTGCGTGAGGTGTAATCTCACGTAGTCATTGGATTGAATTCGCATCCAAAAGGACTGTTTTATATTTGTGATATTTTACTATATTGCGCGCGCGAAAAATCTCTAATTTGACTGAAATGAGGCCTGATTAAATGAACCCATCCGATGCCATTTCCTTTGATGCCCTTGTGGATACGGAAGATCCATCCATATACGATATCCAGACGGCAGCGCCGGGGCCTGAAGGGAGCCTGCCGCTGACGGAAGAGATGCTCAGGGAAAGCCCCAGCGGCGATCTGTTCGGCCTGTCACAAAATGCCGGCATGGGCTGGAACCCGTCCGAATTGAACCGGAAGCAGTATCTCATTTTGAGCACCCAGGGTGGTATCCGCGCGGAAGATGGTACGCCCATAGCCCTGGGTTACCACACGGGTCACTGGGAGGTTGGCCTGCTGATGCAGGCCGCGGCGGAAGAACTGACCACGCTCGGAGGCATCCCGTTTGCCGGATTCTGCACCGATCCGTGCGACGGGCGCACGCAGGGGACGACCGGCATGATGGACAGCCTGCCGTACCGTAATGATGCGGCGATGATCTTCCGGCGATTGATAAGGTCCCTGCCGACCCGACGTGGTGTCCTTGGCGTGGCGACGTGTGACAAGGGCCTGCCGGCCATGATGATCGCCCTGGCGGCTATGCATGATTTGCCGACCGTACTGGTGCCCGGCGGGGTCACCCTGCCGGCCGAAGAGGGCGAAGACGCGGGTAAGGTCCAGTCGATCGGCGCCCGGTTCGCCCACGGAGAAATCACACGCGACTATGCGGCCGAAATGGGCTGCCGCGCGTGCGCCACACCGGGCGGGGGATGTCAGTTTCTCGGTACGGCAGCCACCGCGCAAGTGGTCGGTGAGGCCCTTGGCCTTACTCTGCCTCACAGCGCCCTGGCACCGTCCGGCCAGCCGATCTGGCTGGATATGGCCCGCCGCTCTGCTCGTGCCCTGATCCGGCTGCAGCGAGAGAGAATAACCACGCGGGATATCATAACTGATGAATCGTTGCATAATGCGATGATAGTCCACGCCGCGGTCGGTGGTTCAACTAACCTGCTGCTGCATATTCCGGCCATCGCCCACGCTGCCGGCCTGAAGAGACCGATGGTAGAAGACTGGATCGCGGTCAACCGTCAGGTCCCCCGGTTGGTAGACGTTCTGCCCAACAGCCCGGATGAACATCCGACGATCCGGGCCTTCCTGGCCGGGGGGGTGCCTGAGGTCATGTTGCATCTTCGTGATATGGGCTTGATCCATGAATCGGTGATGACGGCGTCCGGAGAAACGCTCGGCCGGGTTCTCGACTGGTGGCAGGACTCTGAGCGCCGACAGGCCGTCCGAAACCGGTTGCAGAAAGTGGATGGCGTCGATCCGGATGACATCATAATGGACGCCGACAGGGCCCGCAGCAAGGGGTTGACGAGCACGGTGACCTTTCCGACCGGGAATCTGGCGCCGGAGGGCTCTGTGATAAAAAGTACGGCCATAGATCCGAGTGTAATCGATGAGGATGGGGTCTACAGAAAGGTAGGTCCTGCCCGAGTATTTACGCGTGAGCGGGACGTGATATCGGCCATCAAAAGCCGTGAGGAAGATCGTATCAAACCGGGAGACGTCATCGTGCTTATCTGCCGGGGGCCTATGGGCGCCGGTATGGAGGAAATATATCAGATTACGGCAGCCCTTAAACACCTGTCCTTCGGCAAACAGGTCACGGTATTAACAGACGCTCGATTTTCAGGTATATCCACTGGTGCCTGCATCGGTCATATTGGTCCCGAAGCCCTTGCCGGCGGTCCGATCGGTAAGATCATCGACGACGACCAGATTGAAATTATCATTGATAGAAACACCCTGGAAGGCACGATCAATCTGGTCGGCCACGGCGATACGACCTGGGGATCGGAAGAAGGCCGGCGCATTCTGACCGCCCGCGATCCCCGGCCCGACCTGGCGCTTGACCCGAACCTGCCGGACGACACCCGGTTGTGGGCGGCATTACAGCAAGCCAGCGGGGGAACGTGGGGAGGTTGTGTGTATGATGTGGACGAAATTGTGAAGAAATTGAGTGATTGACGGATTTGTTGATTTAAAAGACAAAACCAGTCAACCTCAAAAGGCTGCAACGTACCCAAAGAGAATAGGCCTTCAATCACCAAATCACCAAATCACCATTCAACAATTTCCTCAGCCGTGTTGTCAAACGCAGACCGCATGTCGTCCAGGAAAAAATGGAAATGGTCGCCGTCGAGGCTGTTCCAGTCGCCGGGAGAGGATTCACGGACTTCCAGAGTTTGGCCGTCGACGTTGAGCAGGAAGCCGGAGAAAGACCGACCGTCGTGCAATCGGACGGAGATGTGATGACCGATGCGTTGGGGCCAGAGCATGAGTTGGTGAATTGGTGAATTGGTGAATTGGTGAATTGGTGATTATATATACATGATGGGGGTTGGGCAAGATTAATACGGCGGGACACGGGAGGGTGTGAGGATATAGACTGGTTTGTTGATTTGTTAATCTGGGTTTTCAATCACCCAATTACCCTATCACCCAATCACCATTTCCTTTTAGGAGTTATTCATGCCTAGAATTATATCTATCGGGACGGCGGTGCCGGCGCATCGGATTGAGCAGGAGGAAGCGCGGACGGTGGCGCGGCATCTGTTCAGCGATGCGATCGATAGGCTGGAAGCGCTGATTAAAGTATTTGATCATGCCGGGGTGCAATGCCGTTATAGTGCGGCGCCACTGGCCTGGTTTAAGGAATCGCATTCCCTGGCCGAAAAGAATAATCTCTATATCGAGTCCGCGCGCACGCTTTGCGGTGAAGCGATTATGGACTGTTTATCATCACAGGATCTATCGCCCCGGGACATCGATCATTTGATCATAGTATCAACCACCGGCATCACCACGCCGAGCCTGGATGCGATGTTGATCAACCAGCTCGATATGCGGGACGACGTGATCCGCACCCCCATCTGGGGGCTGGGCTGTGCAGGGGGCATTGGCGGTCTGGCCCGCGCGGTGGAATTTGCAAAAGCCAGGCCGGACAGCCGGATCGTGGTTGTGGCCGTTGAGCTGTGCACGTTGACTTTGATGCGTAATGATTTCTCCAAGCAGAATTTGATCGCGACGGCCCTCTTTGGTGACGGCGCCGCCGCCGTGCTGGTGGCCGGCGATGATCAGGAGGGTACGGGACCGTCGGTCATCGGCCATACCGCCACCACCTGGTCCGATACGCTGGACGTCATGGGATGGGATTTCGGTGACGGCGGGTTCCGGATCGTGCTGTCTAAAGACATTCCATTGATCGTCCAGGATCATATCGGTACCCTGGTCACTTCATTTTTAGACCGGTTGGATTTGCCACAAGACAGCATCGCGCATTATATTACCCATCCGGGTGGCCCGAAGGTGATTGAAGCCTATAAGCAGGCACTCACCCTGACCGATGATCAGGTTCAGCACACGTGGGATGTGCTCCGGGCTTATGGGAATATGTCGTCACCGACTGTCCTGTTTATTATGAAACGGTTTCTGGAACAACTGAAAGACCAGAAGGACGAATTTGGCCTGGCGTCGGCGATGGGGCCGGGGTTTACGTCGGAAATGTTGATGTTGAAATGGGGGTAAGTGAAAGGTGGGGGGTGAAGGGTGAAAACGAGATTGGTATTGGCGTGACATTTTTTTTGGTGTTCTATGGATTGCTTATTATCCAACGGTTATCGGAGTTGTGGGTAGCCCGGCGGCATGCGGTGCTGGTGATGGCTGAAGGCGGGTATGAAGTCGGGCAGGACCATTATAAATGGATTGTAGGCACGCACGTCGTCTTTTTCGTCGGTTTTCTCGTTGAGGTGACCGGGCGTTTTGACGGGTATGGCGCCGGATTTCCTTTGTGGTTTGGCCTGTTCATCCTGGCCCAACTCCTTAGATACTGGGCGATCGTTTCTCTGGGACGATACTGGAACACG
>Ga0315339_1002912_pt1 | contig 12484 bp, 10 predicted proteins | sample ASW17metaG_FD_204514 | JGI IMG/M metagenome (GOLD analysis project Ga0315339, IMG submission 204514) | Ammonia-oxidizing marine archaeal communities from Pacific Ocean, United States - ASW #17 | ecosystem: Environmental > Aquatic > Marine > Oceanic | place: USA: California | collected 2016-12-05
GGCTCGCCGGTGTAATCGACATCGATCCGCACCCGATGACCTTGATCGCGCAGAAATCCGGCCCAGCGCAACGCCGACGCACGATTGCCGTTCTTCGAGTGTTTCTTGGCCGGCGTTATCAGGCTAATTTTCATGCTATCGTTCCGTCGCGTAACACCGAAAGACTCCGATGACTGTTCCCGTTACTACCGCACACTTAGCCGCGATGATGCAAGACGCACGGTCCCGCACACTCGAACTTGTATCGGGCCTCAGCGACGATCAATTGATGGGGCCAAAAATTCGCACGGTCAATCCGCTGCGCTGGGAAATCGGTCACGTCGCCTATTTCTACGAATATTTCATCCTGCGCGAATTGTATGGCCGCGACAGCCTTCTGGGTCCGAAAGCTGATGAGCTTTACGATTCCATTTCCATTGCTCACGATACCCGCTGGGACTTACCGTTACTCAGCCTCAACGACACGCTGGCGTATATGCAGGGCGTCTTCGACGTACTGATCGAACGCCTGGGCGACATATCGGACGATAACTTCGCCAGCGAACAAGACAGTTTTATCTATCAATTCGGCGTCTTTCACGAAGACATGCACACCGAAGCTTTCCTCTGGGCCCGCCAGACTTTGGCCTACCCAACCCCCATACTGACCGTCGCCGCCGATGTGTCCGAAGAACGAAACGCCGGACCGCACCCAGGATTTGTCAATATCCCTGGCGGTACCTTCATGCTGGGCGCACCGAAATCAGCACCCTTCCTGTTCGACAATGAAAAATACGCCCACGAAGTGAAGGTCGCGCCCTTCTCTATCGCCAAGGCCCCCATCACCAATGCCGAGTTTGCCGCGTTTGTCGCCGACGATGGCTACACGCGCGATGACTTGTGGTCTGATGAAGGTATTAAATGGCGCAATGATCGGGCCATCAAACACCCCGGGTACTGGGTTGAAGACAGGCCGGGCGAATGGCGAATGCGGCGCTTTGAGCACGATATCGCCCTGCCCGACCACGAACCCGTCATCCATGTCACTTGGTTTGAAGCCGAGGCCTATTGCCGTTGGGCCGGCGTGCGACTGCCGACTGAAATCGAATGGGAGGTTGCGGCATTAGGCCAGCCCACTGCCAATGGCACGCTGGCCGCCACTAAACGCCGCTACCCGTGGGGTGATACACCGCCGACACCTAATCACGCCAATTTGGATGGCCGCGCCTTGGGCGCCATTGACGTCGCGGCTTTGCCCGACGGAGACAGCGCGTTCGGATGCCGCCAGATGCTGGGTAATGTCTGGGAGTGGACAGCCGATACCTTTAATCCATTCCCGGAATTTTCGGCTGATACTTATACGGATTATTCGACGATGCTGTTTGGCGAAACCAAAGTGCTGCGCGGTGGCGGTTGGACGACGCGATCACGGATGATGCACGGCACCTACCGGAATTATTTTCACCCCGACCGCTGGAATGTGTATAGCGGTTTCCGGGTTTGCCGGAAAGAGGCGCCAAGTTGAAGCCACGGATGAAGACCGGGATGAAGACATAGGTACAATCATGGTCGATGCGGAAACGCCCTCCATTCAACATATCTTGGGGTCCGCCGTCGGCCATCATGGCGCCGGACGTTTGCCCGAAGCGGAGGCTGGTTATCGGCAAGTCCTGGACACTGCCCCCAATCACCCGATCGCGTTGCATCTGCTCGGCGTCATCGCCCATCAAGTGGGCCAGAACGACGTTGCGGTGGAACTCATTTCCAAGGCCGTGTCCGTCCACCCCGATTACGCCGACGCACACAACAATCTGGGCGCCGCGCTTAAGGAATTGGGCCGGCTCGATGACGCCATGGCCAGTTACCGCCGGGCCATCGGGGTCAATCCCGAATACGCCGATGCACATTATAACCTCGGCAATACCCTGGCCGGCCAGGGTAAGGCGGAACAAGCTGTCGGTTGTTTTCAAAAGGCAGTTGAGATTAAGCCGGACCACGCCACGGCCCACAACAATCTGGGCCTTCTGTAATTGTTAAGGGGGATTTCACGAACGGTTGGAACAATTATGGGTGGCAATGGAAATTAACCGACCGTCCGTTACGGCCACGTAAATACGACCAACCAATTTGGAACGGCGGTGCGCTCAGTGAGAAAACAATTTTTGTCTACGCGGAGCAAGGCTCAGGTGACACCATTCAATTTGCGCGCTACCTAGGGCTTTTAAAAGCACAGGGCGCTCAAGTCATTTTTGAGTCACCGGAAAATTTACGCCGATTGCTGGAGTACGGCGACTATACCGACATCCTAATTGCGGAAAACCAATCCCCGCCAACTTTTGACTACCATGCCTCTTTGATGGATTTACCGCGCCTGTTGAACACGACATTGGACACAATTCCAGACCGCGGTAATTTTCTAGCTCCGCCCCCCGGATTAACGGACAGATGGGGGCAGCGTATAGCCGCCGGCCCCCATCAGCGAATTGGTCTAACCTTGGCCGGCAATGCCGCCCAGAAGAATGATCACAACCGTTCCATAGATGCCAATTTCCTGCGGCCACTGACCGAAATTCCTAATCTGTCGCTATACAGTCTACAACTGGGCCGTCCGGGTGAAGCGGTCGGGATTTTCGGCAACGCCGTCACTGACTTGAGCCCCTTGATCACCGATTTCGCTGACACCGCAGCGGCTATGCAGCATCTCGATTTGATCATATCGGTAGACACGTCGGTTGCCCCCACCTCGCCGGCACACTCGACAAGCCCGTCTGGGCACTGCTGTGTTTCGATCCCGATTGGCGCTGGCTGCTGGAGCGTGACGACAGTCCTTGGTACCCGACCATGCGGCTATTCCGGCAAACTGAGATCGGTGATTGGGCTGGCGTGACCACACGGGTCGGCGAAGCATTGCGCGAATTTGGACCGTGATTGGGCGAGAGATACCCAACGCATACTCAAACCCGTCAAACGCCGAGGGTTGCGCCGCGTGTTAACGGCGCATCCGACCCCTTTGATCACCATTTAGAGCGTTCTTATCCCGCTGAAAGGCCGCGCAGGCGTTCAGATCTCCGACGTAAGATTTCGACAGTCGCCAGCAACAGTATCGAGATACAGATCAAGATCGTCGCGACGGCCAGGATCGTCGGGCTGATGGACTCGCGCATGCCAGCCCACATCTGACGCGGGATGGTCTGCTGTTCGACGCTGGCGACGAACAGCACGACGACGACCTCATCGAACGAGGTGACGAAGGCGAAAAGCGCACCGGAAATGACGCCCGGCAGGATTAATGGCATGGTGACCTTGAAGAACACCGTCGTCGGGTCGGCGCCGCACATGGCGCCAGCACGAGTCAGCGAATGATCAAAGCCGCTTAAGGTCGCGGTCACGGTAATCACCACAAACGGCGTGCCCAAGACGGTGTGCGCCAAGATGACGCCAAGATAGCTGCCCGTCAGTTGTAGGTATTCGTTGATCGAGGCGTAGAAGAAGAAAATACCCGCCGCAGTGATGATCAACGGCACGATCATCGGTGAGATCAATAAGCCCATGATCAACGGCTTGAACGGCATTTCCGGACGGCTCAGGCCGAGCGCAGCCAAGGTGCCGAGTGCGGTAGCCAAGATCGTCGCGCCAACCGCGATGAACAACGAATTCCAGATCGATTCGCGCCAGATGGTCTTTGACCAGAAGTCCTGATACCAGCGGACGGAATAGGCCTCCGGGTCCAACGCCACCATCTTGGCATTAAAGGTGAAATAGGGCTCGGCGTTGAAGCTCAGCGGGATGATCACCAAGATCGGTGCGATCAGGAACAGGAAGACTAGCGCACAAATGCCGATGAAGGTCCAATGCCAAAGCTTTTCGGCGAAGTCGGCATGATCGGGAAGTGAAATCTGTGACATGGTTCCGTTCCCTTATCCGAGCTTCAGGTTGTCGACGCCGACGAGCTTGTTGTAGAGCCAGTACAGCATACAAACGCCAACCAGCAGGATCCCGCCCAAGGCCGCCCCCAATCCCCAGTTCAGGGATTTTTGCATGTGGAAGGCAATGACGTTGGAGATCATCTGACCGTCTTGGCCGCCGACCAAGGCCGGCGTGATGTAATAACCGATGGCCAGAATGAAGACCAACAAACACCCAGCGCCAATGCCGGCCATGGTGTTGGGCAAATAAATTCTGTAGTAGGCCAGGAAACGATGCGCGCCCAGAGACTGCGCAGCGCGCAGATAGCTTGGCGAAATCGTCTTCATGACGCTGTAAAGCGGCAGGACCATGAACGGCAGCAAAATCTGGGTCATGGCAATGACCGTGCCCTGAGCGTTAAAGATCAATTGTATTCGGTTTTCATCATCAATAATCCCGATCCAGACCATGATGTCGTTCAGCACCCCTTGGGTCTGCAACAGAACAATCCAAGACGTTGTGCGGACCAGCAGCGAGGTCCAGAACGGCAGCAATACCAATATCATCAACAGGTTCGAATGCCTGAGCGGCAAACTGGCCAGCAGATAAGCGATGGGAAATCCGAGGAGCAGACACGACACGGTCACGATGGTGCTCATCCACAGCGTCTTCATGAACAGCGTGACGTAAATTTGCCGTTCCTCGGGCTGCGAGACGATATTGTCGTCGGCATCGTATTTGCGATCCACAGCGGCCAGATAATTGGCGGCGGTGATCGTCGGGGCCAAGCGCTTGATGGTCGCCCAGACCTCGCGTTTGCTCCAGGCGTCGTGGACCTTGAGTATCTGATCCTTATAAGGCGCCTTCATTTTTCTGGCCTTGCGGGCCGTACGGGTGACCGCGCTACGCATGCCGGATGTTTCAAAGTTCAGGCGCGTCGCCACCTTGCCGACTTGGCCGGCTGCGCGTGATGCCATCAAATCTTCGCGAAGTGCTGCGAAAGCCTCTTCGCCGGGCACGCCCTTGCCGTTCCAACTTTTTTCCAGGACGGCGATGGTTTTAGGCAAATTCTGGGCGATCAGTGGATTGTCCACAGACCGGAACATCATCAAGGCAATGGGAAACAAGAAAGTCGCGAAAATGAATAAAAGAAGCGGCGTCACCAAAAGCACGGCGCGGATGCGGCGCGTGCGCTGGGCTTCTGCAAGGGCCACCTTGAGCGGGCGTCCGTCAACCGTTGTTAACACGTCAGCTGTCGTCGGGGTGGCGGTCTCGGAAGCCATGGGCGGCTAGCTTTTTAAAAATTTCGTTGAATTACAAAATCAAGAAAGAAAGAGTGGGAGCGGCCCTAAGACCGCTCCCTTCTCAAACTTTATTTGGCGAGCCAAGCGTTGAAACGCTCGTTCAGCTCGTCCTGATTATCGGCCCAGAACTCAAAATCATTCTGAACTACGTTCTTGAAGTTTGCCGGTGCCGTCGGCATATGCGGCTTCATATCGACGCCAGCGGTAGCATGCATCGAAACCAAAGGTGCCGAAGACAAGCGGGCCGGGCCGTAGGAAATCCACTTGGCCTGGTCAGCAAGGCGCTGGGTGTCGGTCGAAAACGCCAGAAATTTAAGAGCTTCCGCGCGGTTCTTCGAACCTTTCGGAACAGCCCAAAGATCAGCATCGAAGACCTGACCATCCCAAACGATGACGAAGGGCTTTTTCTCTTCAACGACGGCGTTGAAGATACGACCGTTGTAAGCCGTCGTCATGGCGACTTCACCATCAGCCAACAATTGCGGTGCCTGCGCACCCGCTTCCCACCAAACGACCTGGTCTTTGATGGCGCCGAGTTTCTTGAACGCGCGATCAACACCGGCTTTGGTGCTCAGCACCTTATAGACGTCCTTGGCGGGGACACCGTCAGCGATTAAAGAAAATTCCAAGTTGGCTTTCGGTCCCTTACGCATGCCGCGCTTGCCGGGGAAAGCTTTCGTATTAAAGAAATCGGCCATCGACGTCGGTTTAGCGCCCGAAAACTTGGCGTCATCATATGCATAGATCGTCGACCATACGATATTGGCAACCGCACAATCGGTGATCATGCCTTGGATGAAATCCTTCTCGGCCGGCGTGCCGTCTGGGGCCGCTGGTAGAATTCTCGGATCAATTTTTTCCAGAAGACCTTCGTCGCAACCGCGGATGGCGTCGGACATCTCAAGATCAACGAGGTCCCATTTCACCGCGCCGGCTTCAACCTGCGCTTTGATTTCCGCCAAACCGCCTGAGTAGTTCTCGGACAGTATCTGGGTGCCGGTCATTTTGGTATAAGGCTTGTGATAGGCCTCGACCTGACTTTTCGTGTAGGCGCCGCCCCAAGAGACGACGGTGATCTTACCGGCGGCAGCTGCCGGGCCGGACATTACGAACCCGAGCGCCAATGCGCTGGCCGCCCCGAGTGTTGCGAGTTTAAATGTCTTCTTCATCAGATTATTACTCCCTGGTTTGACGAAATTTTCGAAACTTGGTCGGTATGATTATCAAAAACGTAATTGTTCTCCAAACCGAACCATTCATTGGCAACCGTGCCGTCGGCACGGCATCCGTCACCGGCGCCCGCTCAACCGTCGAGCGCCCGGCAATCCTCTACATTCCATCCAAACATCGCCGTTGCGCCTTCCTGCAATTGTGCATGGTGGCTGGCGTTCGGAATTTTGACGATGAAATCTTCCTGACCGCAGACGCTGGCCCGGGTCCGGATATGATCACCGAGATAGATCAATTCCTTGATCGTTGCTTGGAACATATTGGGCAAACTGCCGCCTTCCGGATTGACCTCGACGCGTTCCGGCCTGAGTGACAAGGTCGAACGCGACCCCACGCCATCGACATTCACTTTCAAGGCCTGCACGATGCCGCCGCCATCAACATCAACGACGCAATTGTCGCCGTTGATTTCCTTGACGGTGCCCGAGAGCGTGTTGTTTTCGCCAATGAACTGAGCGACGAACGCTTTGTCCGGGCGCTCATAAAGATCATCCGGTGGGGCCAATTGCTGGATCACGCCATCGTTGAGCACCGCGATCCGATCGGACATGGTCAAGGCTTCCGATTGATCGTGGGTGACGTAAACCATGGTCACGCCCAATTGCTCATGGATATGCTTAATTTCGTACTGCATCTGCTCACGAAGCTGCTTGTCTAGCGCTCCCAGCGGCTCATCCATCAAGACCAGCACCGGGTCAAACACCAACGCCCGGGCAACCGCGACACGCTGTTGCTGTCCACCCGACAACTGGGCCGGCCGGCGGCCGCCGAACTCACCTAGCTGGACCATGTCGAGGGCTTTCTTGACCCGCGTGTCAATTTCCGACTTGTCCATCTTGCGGACCTGTAGCGGAAACGCCAAGTTTTCAGCCACACTCATGTGCGGAAACAGCGCATAATTCTGGAACACCATGCCAATGCCGCGCTTGTGCGGCGGCACATGGTTGATGGGCTCGCCATCAAGCGTGATTTCGCCGTGGGTCGCCGGCTCGAAGCCCGCCAGCATCATCAAGCACGTGGTTTTTCCGGACCCAGACGGCCCAAGCATGGTGAGGAACTCACCGCGGGCAACATCAAGACTGAGATTTTTTACGACAAGTATTTCCCCGTCGTAGCTTTTTTGGACCTCGATAAAGCAAACGAGGGCATCGGATTCCTCAGCCATATGAATTAACTATCCCTGTCGGTCTTTGTTTAATGCCTTTTATTAGGCGTTTAATGCCTTTTATTAGGCATTCATTTTATCGTTTCGGTATTTATATTCCAAAATAGCTATCGACCCTAACACGGCATTTCCGGGTAAAAAAGGAAGTTTCCGTCATCAATTAGCCAGAAACCGACACATCCCCTGAGCGCAAACTGGACACGGCGGCTCATTTGAGACAAGTGTGATAGACGAATTCGATCCGGTGTTGCTCCAAAGAAACATGTATTCAATGATCATGCGCCCGGCCATGCCGGCACCCGAAGGAAGAAATCCATGTGCGGCATAGCCGGATTATTGCATGCCCGCGATTTGCGCGCGCCGACACAGAGTGATCTGCGCTCAACCCTGAGTGACATGGCCGAGGCGATGGCCCACAGGGGCCCTGACGGTGATGGCGTCTGGGCCGACGAAAGCGGGCGCGTCGGGCTGGCACATCGCCGCCTCGCCATCGTCGATTTATCACCCGATGCAGCCCAACCTATGAGCAACGCTGACTCCACCATCTGGCTCAGTTTCAATGGTGAAATTTACAATCACCTTGATCTCAGAAACGAGTTGCAAGCCGACGGCCACACGTTTCAGACCGATCATTCGGATACGGAAGTTTTGATCCACGGCTACCGGGCCTGGGGATTGGATGGCCTCGTCCAGCGATTGAGCGGCATGTTCGCCTTCGCCTTATGGGACACGGAAAAACGAACCTTGTCCTTGGCCCGCGACCGCATCGGCATCAAACCCCTATATTTCACGCAACGTGGCGGCCCGTTCCGCTTCGCCTCCGAAATTAAGGCCCTGCTGACAGACGATACATTGCCTCGCGAGGTCGATCATCATGCACTCAACCATTACCTGAGTTTCATGATCGCACCGGCGCCGCTGACGATGTTCAAAGGCATCTTCAAGCTTCCGGCGGCACATATTATGGAAGTTTCGGAAAACGGCGACATTCGCACCCGGCGCTATTGGGATGCGGTGCCAGGCAACGGGATCGCGACGGACGAAATAGCCGGTATGTCGGCGGATGAAGCTGAAGCGTTCTACGCTGACGGCATCAGCCAGCGCCTTGGCAGTGCCATCGAGAAACGGATGATGTCGGATGTACCGTTCGGCGTATTTCTGTCCGGTGGTATCGACTCATCCGCCAATGTTGCATTGATGGACCGCGTCAGCAGCCGCCCGGTCGAGACCTTTACGGTGGGATTTAAAGACCACACACATCTCAACGAACTGGATTACGCCCGCCGCGTAGCAACGGAATTCAAATCCAATCATCACGAAGTTCTGGTCGATTCCCGCGACATGCAGGGATATCTGCACGACCTAGTGCATCACCAAGACGAACCCATCGCCGATTGGGTTTGCGTGCCACTGTATTTTGTATCCAAGCTGGCCAAGGATAGTGGCGTCACAGTTGTCCAGGTTGGCGAAGGCGCTGACGAGCAATTCTGTGGCTATGACAGCTGGATGACTTATCTGAACGTCCAGCGCAAATTTTGGACCCCGTATACCAATACGGTGCCGTCCGGCCTGCGCGGCGTCCTTGGACGGCTGGCAACACGCGCCGCGCCTAACGCGCGGGGCCGCGGCGCACAGATAGCTGAAGCCATTTCGCGCGCCGGCAACAATCAGGAACTCTTTTGGAGCGGTGCCAACGCGTTCTGGAATGTTCACAAGGCGCGGATATTGAATGACACTGGCGATGGCGACAACGGCTCGCCATGGCCCGAGCTCGCGGGCATAGGGCTGGACACCACCGGCCTATCAAGTAGCGACAGCAGCGATGTCGTCGGTGGCTATTTCCAGCACCTGGATGCGGAACATCCTGGCCAGGATTTTTTAACCCGCATGACGTACAGTGAATTCAGGTTGCGGTTACCCGAATTACTATTAATGCGGGTCGATAAAATCACCATGTCGACGTCGGTTGAAGGCCGGGTGCCGTTTCTTGATCATGACTTGGTCGAATTCACCATGGATATCCCCATGGATACAAAAATTCGCGGCGGTGTGAAAAAAGCCATTTTAAAAAAATCCCTGGCCGGCGTCATTCCCGATGAGATCATCAATCGACCGAAAATGGGTTTTGCCGCCCCGGTCGCCGAATGGCTACGGGAAGATTTTGGCCACGACGCTCAGGCTCAAATCATGGCGTCCCCTCTTGTCAAAGATGGCGTGCTGGCCAGCACGCAAATAGGGGAACTTTTCGACGATCACCGGAACCGTGGTGCAGATCACGCCCTACATCTTTGGACGCTGTTCAACCTGACCGCTTGGCATGATCATTGGATCGGTAGTTAGCTGGCAGCGATAAGTTTTTCGTAGTGAGCGATCGCACGGTCAGCGTAGCTCTGCCAATCCCATCCTTCAGCGACACGGGTTCGGGCGGCTTTTCCCATACGCCGGCGGCCGGCTTCATCGTCAATCAAGGTGCCCAAAGCATCAGCCAATCGCATGACGTCACCCGTCGGCACGACGAAGCCCTCGGCGTTGTCGGTGACAATATCCGCGGCCCCGGTCGCAACCGACGCGACGATAGGCAAACCAGACGCCATCGCCTGCAAAAGCACCAACGGAAAGCCTTCTTCCCAGGACGGTAGACAGAAAATATCCGACCGCGTGTATTCCGCCGGCAACGCCGTCATGGGTAATGCGCCACGCACGATCACACTCTCCCCGGCATGTCTTGCCAAGATCTCGCGTACCGACAGCTCGACGGGACCAATGAGATGTAATTCCGCCCGGTCGGAGAGCGTCGAAAACGCCTCAAGAAGTTCCGCCACGCCCTTTCGCAACCCCACCCGACCGACGAAAACAATGCGCGGTTTCGTCGCCGTTTGCGGCATTGGCGAGGGTTCAAATTTCGACAGATCAACACCATAGGCATTGACGATTAATTTCTCCCCCGGCACGCCGCGTGCGATGAAAGTTTCCGCTGCAAAATTCGACGGCACACATATCGCATCCGCCGCATCGTATTCGGCCAATTCTCGCTCAATCATGATCTTCGACGTATCGTTGAACTTCAGCCCTTGCGCGGCGAAAACACGGCTCAATGTTTTGGTTTGATCCTCAATATGGGTCGAACCGCGCTCAATGATGACCTTCATTCCTCGCGCGCGCGCCACCGGGATGGCTTCCAGGCTGGCGCCGCTCCATCCAACGAACAAATCCGCCTGCAAAGGCATATGCCGGGCTGAGAATTTCGCAAATGCCCGGGCAACGGACACATCCAGCATCGCGCTGGATATCGACAACTTTTGGCCAATCCGGCGCCATATTTCAATCCATGGCGCACAATGAAACGCCACCGAATCACCCACGACACGACGCACCCGCCCGCCCGGATACGTCGTCGTTAAAGCTTCCAGGCAGCCCCGGCGCCTCAGGCCTTCGGCAAGCTCAAAGGCGTGAAACCGGCCGTGAACGGAAACGGCGACCTTCATGACCAGCCACCCGTCACCCGTTCGAACACGGCCTCCAAAGCTTCCGCGCGATGGGCCCAGGTAAATGTTTTGAGGTTTTCAGGCGCTGGGACCGGCAGCACCCCTTCGGCAATGACCTTCAGCGCATCCGTGACCTCCTGCGGATCGGCGCAAACAAACAAGCTCGCACCAACTTCGGCTGCGACATTTCGGGTCTCGCGCGTCTCGTCTGGGTAACTGATGATCGGCCGGCCCGCCGCGACTAATTCCAAAGCCTTGTGGTGGAATATGCAGCGTTCATTGTGGACGTAGAGGTTTACATTTGATGCAGCTTGAATCTCGGCCAGAGAGGCATTGTCAATGTAACCCAGCATGGTCCGCCTACACTTCCCATCAAGTGATGCCGTCGCCGCCATGGCCATTTCGGTGTCGTTGCCGGCATACCGGAAATCAACTTTCGCTCGGGCATCGCTGGCCAACCATTTTTCTATTCCCGAAACTAAAGCCGTCAAGCGGTCACGGTCATAAATACTGCCCGCCAACGTAATTCGAAAAACAGCACTGTCCACGGGCTTGAAATCGATCGCGTCGACGCCACTGTAGATAACGGTCTTCATAACAGAAAACCAGGGATCTGCCTCATCGCAATGGCCTTCGGACAACACGGTCATATGTGCGCCATTGCGAAACCGGTGCGCCATCAAGTTTCGCAACCCCGGAGGTATGAATGCCGTCCAATTGTCCTTGAAGTCGGCCACCCACGGGCACCCGGCACGCCTCGCCAAGGCGCGGGCAATGGCCCAAGCGTCCGTATTGCCAAACGTTGCCCAGATCGCGTCGGGGCGAAACTCAGACGCCAGGACGGGCAGATAATCACCAGCGCCAGATTGCCAATCCGCAAACATGCCATTGTTGATCAAATACGAACGGCCAATAGCGATTTGCCGCCATGGAGTTGCCAGGCGCCCCTCGCGTGCGCGACGTGCGTTTTCGTGGCCGATCAGTGAACACGCTAGAACGTAAGGCGTCGACCAGTCGTGTGTCGCAAGACCGTCAGTGAGTTGCGCTGCCGTAACGGTCGTGGCGTCCCGCGGGTAATTTTCCGTGAGCAAAACGACTTGGTGCCCACGCGCCGCCATAGCGTCTGCAAATCGGCCAAACCTAAGACCGCATACGTGCGGCATGTCGGGATGACAATGGTTGATAAAAATCAACCGCATCTCAGCTCATGGCTCCGGGTTCGGCGAGCGCGGGGACTTTCGGCATGGCTTTCACGCGATCAAGGAAATGCCTGTACCAGGTCTCCCCAATCAAGGGTTTCCACAACGGCCATGCCAAATGTTGTTCGCCGGCTTTCAGTCGGTCGATGACTCGTCGCCACCAATTCACGTTCCAAACACCGCGTTCCGCGAAAGACCTGTCGGCAATGGTTTCCT
>Ga0315339_1002913_pt1 | contig 12483 bp, 12 predicted proteins | sample ASW17metaG_FD_204514 | JGI IMG/M metagenome (GOLD analysis project Ga0315339, IMG submission 204514) | Ammonia-oxidizing marine archaeal communities from Pacific Ocean, United States - ASW #17 | ecosystem: Environmental > Aquatic > Marine > Oceanic | place: USA: California | collected 2016-12-05
CGGCGAAAACTGGTGGAGGGCGTAGACATCGAAGACGCAACGTGGGCGAAACTCACCACGCTTGCGCAGGAGTATGGGATCGCGGTCGATCTCGGTCTATAGGGGCAACTATCCCCAGACTTTGCGGGCGGTGTCGACGACGAGGTCGATCTTGCGCCACTGCTCATCTTCGGAGAGGGCATTGCCCGCCTCGGTAGAAGCGAATCCACACTGGGGGCTGAGGGCCAGGTGCTCAATGGGCACAAATTTCGACGCCTCGTCGATTCGGCGCAGCAGATCGTCCTGTGTCTCGAGCGTCGGGTCCTTTGTGCTGATTAGGCCTAGAACAACGTCGGTCTCGGGACGGACGAAACGTAGGGGCTCGAAGTTGCCGGAGCGCTCGGTGTCGTACTCGAGGAGCAAGCGATCGACCTTGATGTTGGCGAAGAGTTTCTCCGCGATGGGCTCGTAGCCGCCCTGGGCGTACCACATGCTCTGGTTATTGCCCCGGCATAGGTGCAGCGCCGTCAGCGCGCCGCTGCCGGATGCCGCATCGAAGCAGAAGGCATCCGCCGCCACGGCCTCGCCCAGCAGCGTGTCGGGATCTTCCCGCAAGTCCAACAGATGCTGGCGCCACTTGGGATCGACGTAGTAGGCATATCGGGGGGCATCGATCTGAATGTACGGCACGCCCTCAGCCGCCAGGGCAGTGATCTCGGCCTTGATAATCCCGGCGATCTCCCATAGGAGTTTGGACCGGTTGGCATAGAACTTATCCGTAAGGCCCAGTTGAAACCCTAGGGTGGGGAACTGGTTCGCGCTGGGCACCGTCATCTTGAACGGCCCTGGCGAGTTGTCCTTCATGAACGCCGTTTGCGCCTCAGTGAGCCGCCGCAGCTGCTTAAGCTTGGCGCCCACCGCTTGCGAGGTGCCCTGCTGGATGGGTTGCTCGTCGCCGCCCTGCCACATGCGGTTGACCACCGGAACGTCGGTGTCCACGTACCCGTCGACGGCCCAATCAGGTCCCATTGGAACCCCGAGCAGCGAAACTCACCGTCCGAGTACACATCGATGCCCGCGGCCTGCTGGCGATCCAGCGCGCCCCGGATGGCCGTGTCCTCAACGAGCGCCAGCGCGTCGGCGTCGATCTCACCCGCATGAAACTTGACCCGCGCTTCCTTGATGCCCACGGGCCGTAGGAAGCTGCCGACCTGATCTGCGCTGAATCTCGTTGCCATTCCGTGCTCCTAACGGGAGAGTTGTCCGCTGGCGCGGCGGGCGCCCTCGACCAATGATGCGAATTGGGCCCATGCGATGCTGGGATGTCCCACGTGCGGGCCAAACCCACGGTCGGTCCCACCCATAACGTTTTCGCATGTAATTTGAGAGGTTTGACTTGCCAAGCACGCCATCGTTGATGCTGTCCAAACCGACATTCACCTGCAGGCGCTGTTCGAATACTTGTTTGTCGTACGGCTTGCCTGCCTACTTGGCCAACACCATCGCGAGCAAGTCCGGCGGGCGGGGAAGGCTCCCCGCGTACATGGCTTTGATCTCGGCAATGAGATCCTTAGCTAGCCAATTGCTAACGAACGCCAGCGGCGGACACGTTGCCCGCACCAACATGCTTCTCGTAGAACGCAAACACCTTGGACCAGCCGTCCACTGCCTGCTCCTGCCGGTACCCAGGACGTTCCCAGCCGAAGAAGCCGTGTCCCGCTCCGTCGTAGCGGTGGAACTCGTACTCCTTGCCGTGCTTCTTGAGCTCGGCCTCGGTGGCGTTGACATGGTCGGGTGCGGGGTTCGCGTCGTCGTTGCCGAAAAGGCCGAGGATCGGCACTTTGATCTCTGGCGTCATCTCGATCACCGCCTGGGGCTGGCTGTCGTTGATGTTTCCCGGAGGGACGAGCACGTTGCCGCCCCAGCAATCCACCGCCGCTGAGATGTTGTTCAGCTTGGCAGCTCCCATGTAAGAGATGCGACCGCCTGAGCAGAAGCCGATGATTCCCACCTTGCCCGTGCTGTTGGGCTGCGCCAATAGATGGTCGACGCCAGCCTGCAGGTCGTCGATGGCCTGGGCGTCTGGCGTGCCGCCGTCCTCGCGGACTTTGGCCACGACCTCCTCCAGCGTGCCCGCGCCGCCGCGGTGGTGAATGTTCGGCGAGATTGCCATGTACCCATGCTGTGCGAACCGGCGAACCACCTCAGTGGTCCACTCGTCCCAGCCCGGCATGTGGTGGATCACCAGCACCCCGGGAAACGGCCCGTCGCCGTGCGGCGTCGCCACGTACGCGTCGATAGCATCGCCATTGTGTCCTTTGATCGAGATCGTGGTGGCGCTCATACCAACGTATGCTGTCATCTTGATTCTCCTCTGTTTTTTTCCCGCCACTAGCTGCTTCGGCCGTGCGAAGGCAGAGGATACACCTCTCCTGGCTTGCCGTCAGCGCCCAACGAAAAGGGCCCCGCTAGGCGGGGCTCTTTGGGGTCGAACATGGAAGGGGCTAGCCGACGGACTTGGTCAGCCAGCCGCGGACGGAGAGGTCGACCCGCTGGCCCACGGGGTCGCGGATGAAGCCCTCGGCGAAGCGCCCATCCTGGGGGACGTCCTCGGGGACCTGGATCGCTCCTGCGGTCATGGCGGTACGAGCGGTCGCCTCAAAGTCCTCGACCTCGAATCCGAAGTGGTCGATGCCTTCTTCCCGATCACGGGCAGGCAAGATGGCGAGGTTGATATGACCATCGGAGAGGTAGTACGCCTGCGCGCTCTTGTCGCCCTCCGAATCGTGTTGATGCACCTGCTCCATCCCGAACGTCGTCTTGTAGAACTCCACCATCTTCAGCTGGTCCTTTGCGAAGATTGCGATGTGCTTGATGCGTGCCGCCATGGGTTAGCTCCTTTCGCTTGCGAGCGTTCTCTCTTAGCCTGCCACCTCTTCCAGCGTCTCCACTCCGCATTGCGGCTGAAAGAGCCGAGAAAATGCCCGGGGAGCCAGCCATAGGGCGCAAGGGTAAACGCGCCCACGCGCTCCCGCAACTTAGCGTCTCCAGCTAGTGAGCGTGGTCACGTGCGTGCTGCTGGCGCAGGAGGTCTGCTCCGTAGTCATTGCCGTTGGGCGCGCGAATGATGGTCTGGATCTGGGCGAGTGACCCTCGTCGTTATCATTCGCACACCCCGTTGATAGTCGAACCGGATGAGTCAAACGAACAAGTGATCGGAATAGTAGAGGGGCAGGTCGTCGCCGGCCATTGACGAGCGTGAGCAGACCGGGCGTTGGTGTACGGTCGATCGTGACGCCGACCAAGGGCTCTTGCGAATTGCCGTCAGCCTTGGTCCGGCCTACTGCACCGCCTCGGGGAGTTGCCCGGCCGGTTGTGTGTGGATCGGCTGTTTCGCTGCCATGATCGATACTGGCTCGTCATGCGTGTCCTCGCTGGCTTTGCGCCGTGAGCGTCGCGCCGACTGCCGTGAGGCGCGGGTGTCCCGCTATACTCGCTGGTGCTTCCGAATCGACGGTGCGAGGCGGCCAATGGACTACGGCATATCTTTCCCTACGATGGACCTGACTGATCCCGGTGAGGTCCGCGAGTTCGCCCAGGGCGCTGAGGCGCTCGGCTACGAGCAACTCACGGTGCTGGAGCACACGCTTGGCGTGAACAGCTCCGACAACTACAAGCCCGGCTCGTCCATCCATGAACCGATGACGCTGTTCGCATACCTGGCGGCGGTAACGAAGACCATTCGGTTCGGCAACTCCATCCTGATTTTGCCTCAGCGTCAGGCCGTACTCGTGGCGCGACAGGCGGCGGAGATCGATGTGCTCTCAGGCGGTCGCATGACGCTGGGCATCGGCATCGGCTCCAACGAGGAGGAGGCGACGGCCATGGGGACGGATTTCCACACGCGAGGGGCTCGCGTCGACGAGCAGATCGCTTTGATGAGGGCGCTGTGGACCGAGCGTGAGGTGACGTTCCACGGCCAGTGGCACAATATCGACAACGCGGGACTCACGATCCTGCCGGTGCAGCGACCCATCCCAATCTACATGGGCGGTGGCCATGGGCAGCGGCCGCTGGAGCGCATCGGTCGGCTAGCCGATGGGTGGATTGCGTTGGGCAGCGCTGACGGGCAGGTGAGCGACCAGATCACGGCGATCCGCGCCTCCGCGGCGGCGGCCGGTCGCGATCCGGGGTCCATCGTCATCCAGGGGCGCATGTCGCTGATCACAGGCGGCCCAGAGGACTGGATTGAGCGAGCGCAAGCGTGGAGCGCAATGGGAGCGACGAGCCTCGTCGTCAACACAGGCCGAGGCGGGCTCACCGACGTGAGGCAGCACCTTGAGTTGGCAGAACGCTTCATGCAGGACGCGGCACCTCAGCTGTAGCCTCGCCCTCTTCAGGAACGCAGGGGCTTAGGGCGCAGCTACTCGCAGAGTTTGAGCACATCCCAAAACGTGTCGCGAGCGGCGCGGGCCTGGTGCTGGTTGATGCCGAAGTGGGCTAGGATGCCGTAGCCCATGCCTGTTGACGCGCGAAGTACGCCAAGCAGCAGGTGCTCGGTGCCAATAGGATAGGTGGGCGAGAAGAGCGCCGCCTCCTCCAAGGAATACTCGAGGACCTTGAGCGCTGCGGGGGTGTGCGGTTGATCCATCCATTCGCCAAGCGGCTCCTCTTCGTCGCTGCGACGGCGCCCGTAGAACAGCACGAAGCGGGTGATGTCGCGGGCGTGTTCGAGGTCGAGCCCCATCTTGCGCAGGATCAACCCGCCCGCGCACGTGGGTTCTTTCAGCACGCCAAGCAGAATGTGCCCCGTCATGATGCCCGGCCGCTGGCGCTCAAGCGCCGCCGAATCGCGGGCCTCGGCCGCGTGCTCCCACGCCAAGCGCGCGCAGCGGCCCATCCGGTCCCAGGGAACGGAGGCGTTTTGCATGGTTATCGCTTGCTCCCGACGCAGGGTTGTCGCCGCGTAGCCTACCACCCGTCATCGCAAAGCGCGCCTGGGAGCGCCCCCACTGGAGAGGGCTGCATGAAGGTTTACGCCGCGTGTAGATTCCACATCGGGTCTGCGAGAATCTACGAGCACCCTTGATCAACGACGGGTCGGTAGCGGAGATGCGAAGGGGCGGCTGTTACGTCGCCCCTTCGCATCCGTTTAAGCGCAGCACCCGTTAGAAGGGCAGCTCCTTGGACTGGACGTGGGCCGCGTCCTCGCGGGTTCGGTTGCTCGGGACGAGTCGTCCTTCGATGATGCGATCGGAACCGGATTGCGTGCCGGTGCGCAAGATGATCAGCTTTTCGGCACCGGTGCTCTCGAACCAGTAGTGGGAGCCGCGGGGTAAGAAGATAGCGTCGTAGCGGCCCGCGACCACCATGTTCTCGTCCTTCTCAAAGTGGAACGTGCCCTCTCCCTGGAGGATGTAGAAGGTGTGGTCCTCGGTCGGGTGGGTGTGCATACGATTCTCGCCGCCTACCGCGTAGCGCTTGACCACGCCCGAGAGCTCGTCGGAGCCGGGCAGCATGACATCGCCTTCGCCCGCGAGTATCTCATCGTTCAAGAACGTGAACACCTTCACGGCAGTCTTGCTCTCGGTCGCCATGGGGCACCTCCACGATCCGTTGGTTGATCCGTTTGGTGCACGTGATGTTGCCAATTTCACTGGGGCCTGTAAACCCCATTCCTGCACATCCGCGGGCCGCGCGTTCCCGGAAGTCCGGCCATACAAGGATGTAACGTACGTATTGACTTTATTATTCGTACGTACTAACAATAGATTTCGTACGCATAAACTAACTTCATCTCTAGCAGGTGCACGGCCCTGGCCCCCACGGGTCCCAATCTGAAAGGAACGTTTGCCATGGGCAAGACCCTCCGTACCCTGACCCTTCTCACCGCAATCGCGCTGGTCGCTAGCGCATGCGGGAGCGGCGACAAGAGCCTGACGCTCTACTCGGGCCGCAGCGAAGCGCTGGTGCAGCCAGTCATCGACCAGTTTGTGGAGGCAACCGGCATCGACGTTGCTGTCCGCTACGGCAAGACTGCAGCCACGGTCGCCCTGATCCTCGAAGAGGGCAGTGCAACTCCTGCGGACCTGGTCCTGCTACAGGACGCCGGCGCGCTGGGGGCACTCGCCAAGGAGCGCGTGCTGGCCGATATCCCAACGGAGTTCCTGGATCGAGTTGACGTGAAGTTCCGCTCCCGCGAGGGGAAATGGGTGGGCGTCTCCGGACGCGCACGAACCGTCATCTACAACACCAAGGCGCTGGCGACCGCTGACCTGCCCGCGTCGGTGCTCGATTTCGTGAACGACGAATGGGAGGGGCGCATCGGATGGGCGCCCACCAACGGCTCGTTCCAAGCGTTCGTCACGGCGCTGCGCATCGTCCAAGGCGACGACGCAGCGAAGGCTTGGCTGGAGGGAATCAAGGCCAACAGTCCCACAATTTACCCGAAAAACAGCGCTATCGTGGACGCAGTGGGCAGGGGAGAGGTGGAGGTGGGCTTCGTCAATCACTACTACCTGCTGCGCTTCCTCGCCGAACAGGGCGAGGGGTTTGGCGCACGCAACCACTTCCCCAGCGGCGATATCGGCGGGCTGATGAACGTCGCCGGCGTCGGCATCATCGCACAAGGCAACACCGATGTAGCCGAGGATCTCGTTGATTACTTGTTGCAGGCCTCCGCGCAGACCTACTTCGCGCAGGAGACCGGAGAATACCCGCTGATCGACGGCGTTGCGTCGCGCGACGGCATACCGACGCTCGCTGAGCTCAACGTCCCCGACGTCGACCTAAGCAACCTGGACGACCTGCGAGGGACACTGGACCTCATGCGCGACGCGGGGGTGCTCCCCTAGTTTGGCCTAGCCAGTTGGCCTAGCCGCCGGGCGCTCGCGGCCAGTACCATTGCGTTACCTGACCGAACGGAGGCAACGCATGGCTGCACCCTGGTTCATCTCGGCCGACGGGCACATGAGCGAGCCGCTCGATTTGTGGACCAAGCGTATGGACAAGAGATTTCGCGACCGAGCTCCCCACGTGGAGTTCGAGTTCGACGGCGAACCGGGCACGTGGTGGGTGTACGAGGGCTACCCCGCCCACGACCTCGCAGTCGGCATCGCCGGTGGCAAAAGCCGTACCGATGACGAAAAGGCCGCATTCATCAAGGCGGGCGGCGGCTACAGCGACGCGCGCCCCGGTGGTTGGGATCCCGCGGAACGCCTGAAGGACATGGTGGTGGACGGCGTAGCGGGTGAGGTACTGTTCACGACGCTCGGCTTCCGGCTGTTTTGGCTGCTCGACCCCGAGCTGCAACGGGAGTGCTTCCGTGTATACAACGATTGGTTGGCGGAATACTGCAAGTACGATCCCAAGCGGTTGAAAGGCAACGCTCTGATTTCGCTCTACGACCCTGAGCTGGGCGCCGCGGAGCTTGAGCGCTGCGCGAAGATGGGACTCAGTGGCTCGATGATCTGGGTCACGCCCCCGGAGGACGTGCCTTACCACTTGCCCGTGTACGACGTGTTCTGGGCCAAGTCTCAGGAACTAGGGATGGTCGTCAACCTGCACCCGCCGACGGGCATGGATCGCCCGAAGTATGAGTTCGGCCGCGAGACCCGCATGTTGCGCCCGATCATCGGCGCGCAGGAGGTTCAGCGCTCGATGGCCGTGATCGTGGCCTCGGGCGTCCTCGAGCGGTTCCCTGAAATGAAGATGGTCTGCGCCGAGTACGGCATCGGCTGGGTGCCCTTCTGGCTCGACCGCCTCGACTCCATGCAGGGCAGGGGGTCGAGCAGGCGTGGTGGCTTCGACACGCCGTTGTCGCTCACGCCCCGGGAGTACTTCCACCGCCAGATGTACGTGACCTACATTGAGGAAAAGGTCGGTATCCAATACCGCGGCGATATCGGCGTTGACCAGGTGATGTGGTCGTCGGACTATCCGCACGCGGCGTCGACGTGGCCGGAGTCGGCCAAGTTCATCGACCGAGATTTCGTGGGGGCGGACGACGACAAGCGAAAGATCGTGCACGACAACGTCGCCGCGCTCTACGGCTTCGACATCTAAACCGGCCTGGCAGCAACAAAGAAGAGGGCCGGAACGTCTAGAGAGAGGCGACCCCGAAGAAAGCCCCATGCGCAAGCAGCTCGTTCCCCCAGTCGCGATCATCGCCGCGCTTCTGATTGCTGGGTGCGGCGTTGACCCGGCAGCGAGCCAACCAGCGCCGGCGCCTCGGGCAACCCCAACCCCTATGCCCACCGCGACTGCTGTCGCCGAGCTGAAGGTAGTCTGCATCGCGACCGAGGCCTACGCCGTCGAGCACATCGTGGCCACTATCGGCCACGACCTGGTTCCTACGGCGTACGACGCGATTAACTCCGGCTCCTGCCAATTCAGCGAACCCATCGTGCTGATGCAGATATCGCTACGCAACGAGAGCGGCGGGCAGATGGCCGAGGTCGCGCTCCCCCTCGGCACCACTGGGCTACCCGTGCCCTTCCCAGATGTCACCGGCCTGCCGGTCATTGATGGCGGGCTTGCGCCAGGGCGTTACGAGCGCACGATGATCGCATTCACCGCCGACGGCCGCTCGTCCAGGGCCATTGGGGGATTCGAACCCGTGATCCTCGAGGCGGGTGCAGGGGGGGGGTGCAGTCGAACCTCCTGCGAGCGATGAGTCGTTGGGAGCGAGGCGGCATTAAGGACTACACCTACCGGACCGCTATCTTGTGCTTCTGCCCACAGGAATACGTCGCGCCAGTCAGCATCACCGTGGTTGGCGACGGCGTGGACGCGGTCGCATTCTCCGGTGACGGATTCACAGGCGATGTTCCCGAGCCGGGTCGTTTCTCTACCGTGGATGGTCTGTTCGCGATCCTCCAAGGCGCCATTGACGAGCAAGCGGTGTTGGTCATTGCGGACTTCCACCCGCACCTCGGCTATCCCACCGCAGCGTTCATCGACTACGTCGCGAACATCGCCGATGAGGAGCTCGGGTTCACAGCGTCGCACGTCGAACCGCGCTAAGGCGGTTGCCTGGCGCGGCTTGGCGCGAGCGTCTATGCTGGCGCGCATCAACCGCGAGGAGTGGGCAGCCATGGCAGACGACGCAGACATCATTCGAGCGAAAGAGCCCGGCGTTACCGAAGTTATCGAGTTCCACAAGCCTGACCCGTACGTTGACTGGATTGACCGCGAGGGCGTTCTAAGGATCGAAGAGTTCGCGTTCGACGACCTCCTGGCGGTAGAGCTGGGCGTGTGGAAACGCAAGGGCGGGAAGGGCGCGATCATCAACATACCGTACGAGTCACTCACCAACGACACCCAACTGGTTGAGATCGACCCCGGAGGCAACTCGGAGCCGGAGCACCACATGTATGAGGAGTACATCTACGTGCTTTCGGGCCGGGGCGCGGCCTCGATCTGGATCGATGAAAAACAGAAGCACACGTTCGAGTGGACGGCGGGCAGCCTGTTCACCATCCCCATCAACGCAAGCTACCAACTGTTCAACGGTAGCGGCAGCGAGCCCGCGCGCTACATGGCGGTGACAAACGCGCCGATCATGATGCGTTTGTTCATGAACAACGATTTCATCTGGAACAATCCGTTCAATTTCACCGATCGCTACTCGGACGCCGAGGACTTCTACGGCGGCGGCGGCAAGCTCTACGCGCGTCGTGTATGGGCATCGAACTTCATCCCCAACGTCCCGGACATGCCGCTGTACTCGTGGGACCGGCGCGGCGCGGGCGGGATCAATGCCATGTTCGAAATGGCGGGCAACTCGTCACGGGCGCATGTGTCCGAGTTTCCCGTAGGCACGTATAAAAAGGCTCACCGGCATGGGCCTGGCGCCAACCTAATGCTGCTCAGCGGCGACGCCGGCTACTCGCTCCTGTGGACCAAAGAGGACAAATCGGACCTGCGCAAAGCGGACTGGAAAGTCGGCTCGCTAGTCATCGTGCCGAGTGACGGTTGCTACCACCAGCACTTCAATTCGGGCTCACGCCGCGCGCGCTACTTGGCGTTAACGCCCGGTCGTTTCGGCATGATGGCGCCGTTCTCCGGCGCGCCCCAGGGGGCCGACACCAGCTTCGAGGAGGGCGGGTACCAGATCGAGTATCGCAACGAAGATCCGATGATTCTCGACCTGTTTGAGGAAGAATGCCTGAAGCACGATGCTACGCCGGTGATGCGTGATTTCTTCCCCGACCGCAAGAGTTTTAAGGTGACACTGCCTAGCTAGGACACCCGCTTTGCTGTCGAAGTGTTCGGCCAAGCCGCACTCGGCTTATCGTAAGCGCAAACAGCATCAAAAAAACCAGATGGCAGCGAGTAGGTCTGGGCCAAGCCCACCCCCCAGGCGAACCAGAAAGCCTGCCGCGAGTTGACGCAGGTCCGCGTGCAACAGATGGTTGTTCGGCGCGCGGCGTCGCTCGCGACGTGCGCACGGGCTCGTCGCCGGCAACAAGCTGCTTGACACACGACCGACTCGCGGTGTATCCAGAGCGCGCCAAATGACCCCCCGTGCGCCCGGTAACCACCTGTTGCACGGCGACTTGTCAATCTGTGTGACACGACGTGAGGAGCATTATGACCACCACGGCGCCCGACCCCATCACGACCGAGGTTCTTTTTTCCGCCGATTCCCACATCATGGAGCCCGTGGATCTATGGAAAAACGGAGTTCCGGCATCAATGCGCGCCGACGCCCCTTTGTTCCTGCCACACAAGGTCGGCGAGGGTTTCCAGTCACAGCCCGGCGGATGGGACGGCGAAGCGCGCTTGGGGGAGATGGCACAAGACGGCGTGAGCGCGGAGGTGATCTACCCGACGCTCGGCCTCAGCCTGTTTGGGCTCGACAACGCCAAGATGCAGGAAGCTTGCTTCGAGGTCTACAACGACTGGCTGGCCAATTACTGTTCGGTCGCCCCTGAACGCCTCATTGGTATCGCCATGATTCCTACGTACAACATAAAGAACGCAGTCGCCGAACTCGAGCGCTCTGCCAAGGCAGGGCTGCGGGGCGCTCTGGTATGGCAGACGCCCCATCCCGACCTGGCGTTCAGCACGGGGCATTACGATCCGCTTTGGGAGGCCGCTCAATCCCTAGACATGCCCGTCAGCCTCCACATCCTCACGGGCCACGGGTACAGCAAAGCGCAGTTCGTGCGCATTGCAAAGGGCGAACCCAACCTCGGTGTCAACGCCTATCGCGACAGTGTCAACACGAAACACTATGAAGTCTCCAACGCTGTCCTTGACCTCATCTTCAGCGGAGCCCTTGAGCGTTTCGACAAACTTAAGTTCGTAATCGTTGAGAACGAAGCTGGCTGGATCCCGTTCATGCTTCAGCAGTGGGACTACTACTACAATCGGTTCAAGGGCCGAAACCCTATGCCCATGAAACTCAAGCCCAGCGAGTATTTCCGGCGCCAGGGCTATGCCACGTTCTTCAAAGACGCCGTTGGCGGCCAGTCGTTCGCGTTCTGGGGTGAAGACTCCTGCATGTGGTCCAACGACTTCCCTCACGAAAACACCACCTGGCCCCATTCCCGCGATGTCATCGCGGACACGCTGGGTCATCTGCCCGAGAAGGTGCGCACCAAGCTGCTGCGCACCAACGCTGAGCGCCTATACAGCCTGCGCATTCCGGACTCAATGCCCTAGAGCGAACGCAACCAGAAGGATAGGGGACCCATGGCAAACCGAAACAGCAAGGTATTCATCTTTGCACCAGCCGACGAGACCGGGGAATCCCACCGTGAGCTCGAGGCGGCGGGCTGCACGCTCGTCCTCGGTGACGCTAAATGGTCGAACCCACAGGGCAATTCCGAGGGCGAGATGGCCAAAATGGCCGAGGGAGCAGCCGCGCTCACGGGCACGTCAATACGTAGTTCTCCCATCTCTCGCAAGATTCTTGAAGCCTCTCCAGATCTGCGCATCGTGGCTAAGTACACCATCGGCGTCGACGACATAGACGTCGATGCGGCGACCGAGCTAGGCATTCTCGTAACGCACGCTCCCACTGAATCCAACTGGGGTGGCGTCGCCGAGGGCACTATGGCGATCATGCTGGGCTTGCTGAAGCGCCTGCGCGAACGCGACGAACAGGTGAAGTCGGGAGGCTGGCGCGACGAGGCCCACCAGGGCACCTACCTGGGCCGGCGCGGCGACGGCTACGAGGGCATCACGATCGGCATTGTGGGCCTGGGTCGAATCGGCACGCGCATCTCGGAGTACCTTCGGCCGTGGCGAGTGAGGCTCATCGGCACCGACCCATACGTTCCACTTGAGCATTTCGAGGAGTGCGGAGTACAGCCCGTTGACCTCAAGACCTTACTCGAAGAGTCGGATGTCGCGACCTTCCACGTCGTGCTCACCAAAGAGACTCACAATATGGTTGACGCGGAGGAGCTAAAGCTCATGAAGCCATCATCGGTGATCATCAACACATCGCGCGGTGGGGTCATCAACGAAGATGCACTCGTCGATGCACTAGAG
>Ga0315339_1002914_pt1 | contig 12479 bp, 8 predicted proteins | sample ASW17metaG_FD_204514 | JGI IMG/M metagenome (GOLD analysis project Ga0315339, IMG submission 204514) | Ammonia-oxidizing marine archaeal communities from Pacific Ocean, United States - ASW #17 | ecosystem: Environmental > Aquatic > Marine > Oceanic | place: USA: California | collected 2016-12-05
TTGCTTTGTTTTTCACCCACTGGGTGTTAGCCCCCTCGTCTCTTTCGATGCGCTCAAACCCACATAGATAAAGGCGTCGGAGGCTATCCGATGGTTAGTAGAACTGCGACCAAAGTGGAAATCCGGGACTAGATGGACCGCGAGAGCGCGGTCCGCGGATTCCGTAAGCAAGCCGAAGAAAGCGAGCAGGAGTTGCAGTTGCACTTGCCGCTCAAGGAAGTCGCCGCCGCATTGCCGGAAGGCGTCGGCCACTTGATGCGTCAAGCGGGGCTGGAGCTGATGCAGCTCATTATGGACAACGAAGTTCGCAGCACCGCCGAAAACGGCCCAGATCCTAACTTAGAAAGTGGTACAACTTGTGGGGGCAGGTCATGTATACTGGGGCCGTAAATACCTGTAACAGCAGCGTCCCGCAAGACATCGACTCCATCCGCTCATCGGGGAATGGGTTGAGGTCTCCCAGGGGCATCAACCATGAGACCGAAGCAAGCAAACCGCCGGCTGTTCTTGAAGGCGGCGGGGATGAGCCTGGCACTTCCGTGGTTGGAATCGAGCCCCATACTCGCGGCGGCGCGGACAGAACAAGCGGCTGCACAGCCGCCCGTTCGCTTCTTAACGACCTTCTTTCCCTTAGGCGTCAACACGCATAAGTGGGGAGCCTGCGGTACGGGCGACGACCTGGAACTCGAAGAGACGCTGAAGCCCCTGGAAGTGATCAAGCATAAGGTTAATGTACTTCAGGGTTTGGCGCATCCGCATCTGAGGGACATGCGCGGACATGCGGGCAAGGTCGCCTCGTTTTTGACTGGTGAGCCCGGAGGGCGGGACCACAACACCTCGGGCATCTCCATCGATCAGCGGATTGCCGCGCGGATCGGTGACCAAACGGAGTTTCGGTCGCTGGTCCTGGGTATTGCACCCTCGAGAAACGGCCGAGCTTTCTACGATTCCAGCATCTCCTGGCGTGGCCCTGATAGACCGCTCGCGAAAGAGATCGATCCGGCCATGACGTTCGCGACTCTGTTCGCCGACAAATCTTGGTTGAAGCGCGACGAAAGCGTCCTCGACTTCGTGCTGGATCAGGCCAAGCATCTGGAAAAGCGGGTCAGCGCCCAGGACAGTCAGACGCTGGCCGAGTACTTCGAAGGCATTCGCGAGTTAGAGCTGCGGATCGCGCGTCTGGACAGGGAGAAGACGGATTGGCAACGCCATCAAGCAGACGAGCTTCCCATCTCGCGGCGTTTTCACGCCGATGACCCGAGCGGCGCCGGCGAGACGCCGGACTTCGCCCTGTATCAGCCGGAGAATTTCCGCGAGCATACCGACTTGATGCTCGATCTGATCGTGCTGGCGCTCCGCACGGATAAGACGCGGGTTTTGACATTCATGTTCGACAGCTACGGCCCGAAGTATATGGACTTCAGCTTCCTTCCCGGAGTCACAGGCCAGTGGCATTCTTTGAGTCACCATAAGGAGACGCCGAGCTCGCTTCATCAATATCACCTCATCAATCAGTGGCATGTCTCGCAATTCACGTCTCTGCTGCGGAAGATGGACGAGGTGCAAGAAGGAGATCGGACTCTGCTCGACAATTCGATGGTGATGATCGGATCGGACATGTGGGACGGGAACCGCCACACGTGTACTGAGTATCCACTGCTTCTCGCCGGTGGTGGCGGCGGCCGGATCAAGACCGGGCGCGCGATCGATTTCGAGGGTGGGTCGATGTCTCGGCTCTTCTTGTCCATCGCGGAAGCCATGGACGCCCCTCTGGACGGATTCCAAGAGGCGTGCGAGTCGTTTGGTTCGGAACTCGCGGCGTAAGAAGATCTCCATGAATCCTGCCTGCATCGCCCGGCGAGGCAACATTCCTGCTTGGGGTCTCGTTCTCGTCTTAGGCTTGGGAGTGATTCATGTGCCCGCCTGGGCGGCGAAGAAGGATGTTGCCGCGGCTTGGGATGGGAAGGTTCAGCCGATCTTCGCGCAATACTGTCTTGGGTGCCACGGGACCGAAACCCAAATGGCTGGCTTGCGCCTGGACGGCGGCGATGCGGCACTGAAAGGCGGCCACAACGGACCGGTCATGATCGCTGGCCAATCTTCCAAAAGTCCTCTCATACAGCGCGTGTCGTTGCCTCCGACCGATGTACGGGTCATGCCTCCTAAGGGGAATCCGGGGCCGACCGACGAACAAATCCAGATCCTTATCGAATGGATCGACGGGGGCGCGGTTCTGCCCGCGAGCGAATCGGAGTCGCTTTCTGCAGCGGAAGAGGTTCCGAAGGAACCTATCGCTTACTCGGTCTTAACCGGGCAGGCCGGCGAGTTGACGTTCAACGACAAGATCCAACCGTTCCTTCGGCATTACTGCTACGACTGCCACGGCAAGAAAAGCCGCGAGGGCGGGCTTGCCATTGAGGACTACGCGGAGCAATGGCCCGGCGAGGATTTGAGTAGTTGGAATTCGCAGTGGGGGAAGGTTGCGCGCGCGATCACGACCGGCGCGATGCCGCATCCCAGGCAGGAGCGGCAGCCTTCCGAAGAGGAACGGGAGCTGTTCGGCCGGTGGTTCGATCAAGAAATGGAATCGCGTGTCACACCGGACTCGTCCCGGGCAAGCAACCCGCGGCTGCGGCAGATGACAGGGTTCGAGTACGACAACACAGTTCGAGCGTTGACAGGGCTGGACCTGGGCCTCAGCAGCTTGACGCAGCCGGGCGGCGTGGCCGGTGACGGAGGGTTCCTGAACCAGGGCCGCGAGATGCAGCTGTCTCCCTCGAAGCTATCGCGTTATTTACAGGCCGCGGATCGGATCGTCGCCCATGCTTCGATTGACCCGGAGAAGGGAATCCAGTTTCTTCTTGAACCGCCGCCGGCTCGTTCCGACTCTTTCAACACGGCAGTGCCGGCCGGCTTGCGAACCGCAGCGCACCGACACCTGTCCACGTTCGCCGAACGAGCCTACCGCCGCCCGTTGCACGAAGAAGAGATAGCTGGCCTAATGGACCTCTATGACCTTCAGATCGGAAGAGGAAAGGGCTTTGAGGGCGCCTGCCGGCAGGTGCTACAGGGCATTCTCGCCTCACCCCAGTTCGTCTACCTGGCCGAAGAGCACCGCTGGGAACGAAAGGTGATCCATTGGAGCGACAAGAAACGGGAGAAGTCCGAAGCGACGGCTCTGATGGCCGATTACGAGGTGGCATCCCGGCTGTCGTATTTTCTTTGGTCTGCTCCGCCGGACGAAGTATTGATGCGCCTGGCCATCGACAGACGGCTGCACGATCCGGAGGTCCTGAAGGCTCAGGTTCAGCGGATGCTGGCCGACCCGAAGGCTGCTTCTCTGGCAACGCAGTTCGCGGGGTACTGGCTCAAGTTCAACAAGGTCGCGGATCACCTCGACATCAACCGGGAGCGCTTTCCGGAGTTCACCGAATCGCTGCAAGGGGCGATGTATGACGAAGTGCATCACTTCGTCGAGGAGATCATTCGCCGGGACCTGAGCATCTTGCGCCTTCTGGACGCTGACTTTACGTTTGTGAACGAGGAACTCGCGGCGCACTACGGATTCGACGCCGTCCACGGCGCCGAGTTTCAGAGGGTGCAGCTTGCCGATCAAGACGGTCGCGGTGGGCTGTTGGGTATGGCCGGCATTCTCAGTCTGACTTCGCATCCCGGCCGCCGCAGCGCGGTGGAACGCGGCGTCTATATCCTGCGGGAAATTCTGGGTACGCCGCCACTGCCGCCGCCGGCCTCTGTTGGGAAACTGGAGGATGTTCAGGCCGAAGATGGTCGCCGTTTGACGCTGGCTGAGTCGATGGAGCGGCACCGACGAGAGACGCGTTGTGCCGGGTGTCATAGCCGCATGGACCCACTCGGTCTGGCGCTCGAAGAGTTTGACGGAATCGGGCGGCGCACGACGCCGGAGTCCGTCAACGGTGCGTTGGCTGCCAATCTGTATGCCTTGCCGGACGGCACCATGCTGCGTGGACTCGATGAGCTCAAACGCTACCTTCTGGAAGGTCCGCAGCGGAGGAAGTTCGTCAACAACTTTTCGAAGCGTCTCATGACGTACGCTTTGACCCGTGATTTGCAGTCCGGCGACTTCTACACGTTGATCTCGATGCGGCGAGCACTCGAAGAGAACGAATACCGGTTGTCAGCGGCAATCAACACGCTCGTCACTAGCGGTGTGTTCCTTCAGCGGGCGGAAGAATAGCGGGCCGAATCGAGTTGGGTGGCCATCGGAGTACTCGCCTTCAGACGCGTCCGATAGCGCCGACATAGCTGAGACGGGATCGGAAGGCAACGTTTTGTTTGTAGCTATTGGGCCGATTCCTTGGCGGTGCAGGCGAAGGTGGAGCTGTAGCGGCGACTGGAGATCGTTGACGGACGACTCCTGCAGACGCAGGCGCACCAGCGGGTGCCTGCGACACGTGAAAGCTGTCTGTGAAATTCCCTTCTCACTAGCGATCGACCATTTCGGGCACTTGGGGGATGATCGCGGCAGCCGGAAGCGCAGCCGTCTCAGGTGCCTGGAGACGAAAAACTGTCATCGTTCATAACATCGCAGTTGTTTCCAACAGGTATGTTTCGGTGCAATCTAGCCGCCATCGGGGCACGAGTAATGCCTGAATTCGCACGGGGTTATTAGAGATGCCGGGTCTGAATCTGAGTGTCGGCGAGGCCTGGAGCCGGAGGTGGGTCTCGACTCTCTGCTAAACGCTCTGGTGATCCCTCTTGCCGTGATCTTTAGCCTGGCGGCCACACGACTACTTTCGGTGCACCTGCGACTTGACAGAAAAGGGGCCGACTGATTCGATAAGGGTGTTCAACCGTGCGGCCTGACTCAGGGGATTCGAATCGGGCCGCCTGCTCCTTGGTGTTCGAACTTCCATTGCTTTCAAGATTCGCCATCTTCTTCTCGTCTACCGCTCTGCTGTTCTCCCAGGGCTACTCGCCGGAGATGGCGGCCCGGAAGATGGAGGTGGCTGACGGCCTCCGCGTAAAGCTCTTCGCCGCGGAGCCCGAGGTCCGTCAGCCGAGCCTGGTGAAGGTCGACGAACGTGGCCGCCTCTGGACGATTCAGTATCTGCAGTACCCGAACCCGGCGGAGCTCAAAAGGGTCAAGGTCGATCGCTGGTCCCGGACCGTCTACGACAGGGTCCCGGCGCCGCCACCGCGGGGCCCCAAAGGAGCCGACCGAATCACAATTCTGGAGGATTCCGATGGGGACGGCCGAGCGGATCAAGTCAAGGACTTCGTTCGCGGTCTGAATCTTGCGACGGGGCTGGCGTTCGGCCACGGCGGCGTTTACGTGCTGCAGTTGCCCTACCTGTTGTTCTATCCGGATCGCGATCGAGATGACGTGCCTGACTCAGACCCCGAGGTATTGTTGACGGGATTCGGAATGGAGGACGCGCAATCGGTTGCGAATCACCTGACCTGGGGTCCCGACGGCTGGCTTTACGGTCTGAACGGCAGCACAAGCACGTGCAAGATTAGGGGCATCGAGTTTCAACAGGGTGTCTGGCGTTATCATCCGTTGACCCAGGAGTTCGAACTCTTTGCCGAGGGTGGCGGAAATATCTATGGTCTCGCTTTTGACCGCAAAGGAAATCTGTTCTACAGCTCGAACGGAGGAGCGTTGTTTTGGCACGCGGTGCAAGGCGGCTACTACCGCAAGAGCTTTGGTAAACACGGCCCCCTTCACAATCTGTATGCCTATGACTATTTTGACCACGTTAAACATACGGGGGTGACGGGCGGGCACATCGTTCTCGGTGGAACGATTTATGATGCTGACGCCTTCCCGGAGACATTCCATCAGAGCTTCATCGGAGCGAACTTTCTAGGGCACTCAGCGTCTTGGTGGCGGGTGAAGCCGCGAGGCTCGACTTTTGAGGTGGCACAAGTCGGTACTTTCTTCGATTCCCACGACACTTGGTTCTCTCCGACGGACTTGGCGTTGGGCCCCGACGGCTCGATCTATGTGAGCGACTTTCACGACAAACGGACCGCGCATCCTGACCCCGACGCTGAGTGGGATCGCTCGAATGGCAGGATCTACAAGATTGAGGCGAAGGGTGCCGACACACCTTCTGGTCTTGATCTCGAGTTGTTGTCGAGCACTACGTTAGTTGACCTGCTCGGTCATTCGAACGGCTGGTACGCAGCGCAAGCGCGCCGCATCCTTGCTCACCGCCGCGATGCGAGCACCCATGGGCAACTCCGGGACATCATTTCCACGTCAACAAACGAGGATCTGACGCTGCAAGCCGTGTGGGCGCTGCACGTCAGCGACGGATTGGATGACAAGCTCTCCTCCACCCTTTTGAGCCATCCGGCGGAGTACGTACGAGCGTGGATTGTGCGACTCCTTGGCGACCGCAGCCACGCGTCCCCGCAACAGGCGGAGCAGCTTGCGGCACTTGCGATGAACGATCCGAGCGTCGTGGTCAGGAGCCAACTCGCGGCGAGCGCGCAGCGATTTCCCGGCAAAGCAGCGCTGCCGATAGTCACCAATTTGCTGGACCGCGACCTCGACTCAGGCGACGTGCACATACCGTTGCTTATCTGGTGGGCGCTCGAAAGCAAGGCCCTGTCCGACAGGGACGAATTGGTGAACCTTTTCGCGAAGGACAACTCCTGGGGCAACTCGATGTGGCGGGAAAATGCTCAGCGGCTGATACGCCGCTATGCCGCCGAGGGAACGGCCAAAGGATACGACGCGGCTCTCAAGCTCGCGGAGGCCACGCCTTCAGAGCATGCCGAGTCCGCCGTGGAAGCATTGGACCAAGGTCTTTCCGAACGGGGAGCCACACTGTCCGGGCTCGGGCAGGGCGGTCTGTTCGAAGAGGTCGCCGAGATCCAGCCGGATGATACTCCAACACCCCAACGCCAATATGAACCGATCACGCCTTCACTCAAAGACTGGATCCAGGAAACCTGGAAGACCCAGCCGCGGAACCTCGCTCGGATGCGGATCGCCATCCGTTCGGGCGTCGAGGAGGCGTATCAATTTGTGCTAACAGATCTGCGCGCTTCGGGATTGCCCGACCAACAACGCGTTGTTCTGCTGAATCTACTTGTGGATCTTGGCCGTCCCGATTGTGCCGACGTCGTCTTCGACCACTTTGACCTGAAATATCCCGTCGATGTTCGGCTCCGAGCTCTCGACGTCCTGGCGCGTTTCGGGACGAATGGCATGGCGCGACGGCTGCTCGATTCCTACCCACGGGTTTCGCCTACCGAACAGCGAAGAGTTCGCGGCATTCTTCTCAGCCGGCGGCCCACTGCGCTCACGGTGCTCCGGGGCGTTGACGCAGGCCGACTGCCTGCTCAAGACTTTGCTGTCACCGAACTGCGGCAACTGCATTCTTACACTGACGAAACGATCACCGCGCTGGTCCGAAAGCACTGGGGCAGCATCAAGGCAGGCAGCACGGAAGAGAAACTAGCCGTGATGCGGCGCTATCGCAATGACCTGGGCGCCGGGGAAGGCAACGCCAGCCAAGGACATCTCCTCTTTATCCAGCACTGCGCAAGTTGCCACAAATTATCCGGCGAAGGCGGGACTCTAGGAACCGATTTGACGGACGCCAACCGTAGCGATCAAGCGGCGCTGCTCGCGGCCGTGGTCGACCCAAGCGCCGCTGTTCGGAGCGAGTACCTGACATACATCATTCGCACCCGCAGTGGCCGTACGGTTCGCGGTGTCAAGGAACAGGAAGACACGGGGGCGGTTACGATTATTGACGGCTCTTTGCAAAAGACCCGGATTGTGCGCAGCGACATCCGGTCGATGGAGGTTGCGCCCGAGTCGCTCATGCCGGAAGACCTTCTCAGTGCGCTCAGCCCGCAGGAACGACGCGACCTGTTTCGCTATCTCCAGCAGGAATCTCCGTGAACTGGTGGACGCAAACATGAAGATCAAGCCTACCCACGTCGTCCGCAACATTACGCGGCGGCGACTTTTCGCCGCGGGCCTGGGGGGCGCCATCTCGCTCCAAGCGGCACAAGATGATGGCGCCTTGCGCGATAAGGCGCTCATCGCCATCACGCTGGACCTCGAGATGAGCCGCAACTTTCCGACTCGTGAAACGACGCACTGGGACTACGAGAAGGGCAATCTCAACAACGAATCTAAACGCTATACCGTCGAAGCCGCGCGACGGATCAAGACCTGTGGCGGCGTCCTTCATAGCTTTGCCGTGGGGCGTGTTTTCGAACACGACAGCGTTGATTGGCTCAAAGAAATCGTCGCCGTGGGCGGCTCCATTGGAAACCATACCTATGACCATGTCAACGTAACAGCGGAAAAACGTGACGACATCCAGTTTCGGTTTCGGCGAGCACCCTGGCTGATTGAGGGCCGCTCGATCGAAGAGGTGCTCCGCGACAATATCGTGGCCTGTTCGCTTGCCATGCAGAACCGGCTCGGCATGCCTCCAGACGGGTTTCGGACGCCCGGCGGATTCGCCGACGGACTCACCGCGCGGACTGATGTGCAGCGCATGCTTCTCGACCTCGGGTTTAGATGGGCCAGCAGCAAATACCCTCGGCATCCGATCGGTGAACCGGGCCAGGAACCCAGCAGATCTGTTTATGACGCCATCGCGGCGGCCCAAGCAGATGCTCAACCGTTCGTTTACCCGACCGGGCTTGTCGAAATTCCAATGAGTCCGCCGAGCGATATCAACGCTTTCCGCACCGGACGCTGGAAGCTCGACTGGTTTCTCGAGGCGGTCCGGCGTTCGGTAATGTGGGCGATAGAGAACCGCGCGGTCTTCGACTTCCTTGGCCACCCCTCTTGTCTCTATGTGACCGATCCCGAGTTCCGCACGATTGACCTCATCTGTGATCTCGTTCGAACGTCGGGGAATCGCGCGGCCCTGGTTGACCTCAATGCCATTGCTCGTCGTGCGAGAGCGCAGCTCGGTTAGGGGAGAACGAATGCCACTCATCCTGTATCGAATGTTGGCAATCGCAGCGATCGTCGGTCTCCCGGTCGCATCGGTAGGCCTAGGCCAAGTCGTAACGTTCCAAGACACCAAACCTCTCGATTGGCAAGGGCCACTTGATGAAAAGATGCTGGACGGACTCCACGTCTTCATCGACCGCAAGATTAAAGATTCCGTCCAGGCTCGCGCCCGGTTCTGGTCGCGCGATCTCTCTTCGACGCTGAATTACGAAAAGTCCGTTGCCCCGAACCGCGAGCGATTTCGAACCATCGTTGGTCTGATGGATGAACGAGTCGCGCCCTCAATGGAACGCTATGGGGACGACGACAACCCGGCCCTCGTTGCCGAGACGCCGGTGTTTCGCGTCTTCCAGGTCCGCTGGCCGGTGCTTGAAGGTGTCACCGCTGAGGGACTCCTGCTCGAACCGCGGCGTCAGCCCGTAGGACGCGTCATCGCTATCCCCGATGCGGATCAGACGCCCGAAGTGCTTGTCGGACTGGCGCCTGGTTTGGCCGAGGACGCGCAGTTTGCCCGCCGACTCGCGGAGAGTGGGTTCGAAGTCGTTGTGCCTCTGCTAACCAATCGGGCCGCGGAGGTTTCCGGCCATCCGGATGTTCACTACACCAACGTGTCTCACCGCGAATGGATCTACCGCCAAGCTTTCGTTATGGGTCGCCATATCATCGGCTACGAGGTGCAAAAAGCGCTCTCCGCGGTGGACTGGTTCGAACGACGCGGCGGTCCTCGTGCAAAGGTGGGCATTGCCGGATACGGAGAGGGGGGGCTGATTGCGCTCTATGCATCGGCGTCCGACACTCGGATCGATGCCGCTCTCGTGAGCGGGTATTTCAACTCGCGGCAGAAGGTGTGGGAGGAGCCGCTGGATCGTACGGTCTGGAGCTTGCTGCGGGAGTTCGGCGATGCAGAAACCGCTACGCTCATCGCACCACGCGGCCTCGTGGTCGAGCATAGCTCCGTGCCTGCACTCGATGGCCCGCCTGAAGTGCCGGACTCCTGGCGCAAGGCGGCGGCTCCGGGCGTGATCCGAACACCCGACTTCCGTTCCGTCGAGGCGGAATTCCAGCGCATCGATTCGCTCACGCGGCCAGGCTTTCAGCCAAAGCACCTCGTGAGTGGCCTGAGCGGCGAAACAGTGGGGCCGGGTTCTGAGCAGGCGCTTGCTCGCTTCGCCACACTGCTCGGTGTCACCCTGCCCCCGCAAACAGCCAACAATGCCTTGCAGGACCGACGGCACAGTTTCAATCCTCAACTTCGTCAGCATCGTCAGGTCAAGCAACTCGAGAAGCACCTCCAGGAACTCATCTCTGCCTCAGGATATGTCCGTGACGGCTTCTATATGAACACCGCGATGCCCGCCCTGACGGAGTCCGTGCCATCGCGAGTCCTGAGCGCAGAGACCCACTCCGCCGAGGAGTTTGCACAGGCCTCAAGAATATTTCGTGAGCACTTGCATGACGAGATTATGGGCCGACTTGACGACCCTCTACTGCCGCCAAATCCCCGCTCCCGGCGCATCTACGAAGAAGCGAAGTGGACTGGCTACGAGGTCACTCTCGATGTTGTTCCTGACGTTTTCGCTTGGGGCATTCTGCTTGTTCCGAAAGGCATCAAATCGGGTGAAAAACGTCCGGTTGTCGTCGCCCAACACGGATACAACGGGTTGCCGAAACATGTTGTCGAAGGTGACGATCCCTACTACCGAAACTTCGCCGCGCGATTGGCCGAGCGGGGCTTCGTCGTGTTTGCGCCACACAATTTCTATAGAGACACCGACCGCTTCCGCTGGCTCGACAAGAAGGCGAAGACCCAAAAGCTAACGATGTTTTCATTCATTACAGTTCAACACCAACAGATTCTGAACTGGCTGTCTTCGCTGCCCTTCGTCGATCCAAAGCGTATCGGTTTCTACGGCTTGAGTTATGGTGGCACGACGGCGATGACCGTTCCGCCGCTTCTGGAAGACTATGCCCTTTCAATCTGTTCGGCTAACTTCAACGAGGATATCCACAAGCTAACAGCCGTCGACCGCGGCCATAGCTACATGTACCATCCAACATGGGAAGTGCCCTTGTTCAGTATCGGGAATACCTTTGGCCATGCCGAGAGAGCCTACCTCATGATTCCCCGGCCGTTCATGGTCGAGCGTGGACATCACGACGGCGTAGGGATGGACCGCTGGGTTGCCGCCGAATACGCCAAGGTCCGGCGACTCTACACTCAACTCGGCATCGCCGATCGCACCGAAATCCAGTTCTTCAACGGAGGCCACACGATCCTAGCGGATCGGACATTCCTCTTCCTACACAGACACCTGAGTTGGCCTGAGCCTGAATAGCCGGGGTATGGAAGTGAATGGCCGGGGACTGTTGTCTTAAGCGCACTTGGCGACTCACACCGCCGCGCCGCGCCCCGCCAAAACCTCGTTTTGAGCAATGAACCATATGCAAAGTGGGGAGCTGCGAACAGCGCGACCGAAGCTCGCTCCCGGCAGTTGTTTCCCAGTGTTCCTTCCTTACCGAATGACTGCGTTACGCAACTATGGAAGGATGTCCGTCGCGCCTGTATGGGCCGCCACGACCGCGCAACCTTCCTCCAGCGCTCGGAGCGAGCCAAAGAGCTTATCCGGATGATGGATGAACCGCTAGACACGGTTCAGTGAGGGCGGTGGTAAGACCGCGTCAGCGCGGGATCAGGTCACCTCGACGATCTCATGAGGGGTAACATTAAGTGGCAACAACTTTTCGGGGCTTTTGAGGGTTATTCGGACCGACGAGCCACGTGTTTTCAATAAGTTAAGGGTTAGTCAAGCGGTAAGATCCGCTGCCTTCTAAGCAGAGGGTCGCAGGTTCGAGTCCTGCCGCGCCTACCAACCTACTGTGTAAGCCATCGTAAAACAATAACTTAGGCATTGTGCTCCTTTGACCTGCCATCACTGGCAAAGGATAAAAAGGGCGCATGCCTACTACACTTTCAACTCTGTTCGGGCAATTCTGCCGAGAACGCCAGTACCTCCACAACGTCACATCCAAAACTCTCATTTGGTACGAATGCTCTTGGGGCACTTTCACTCGACACATCGATCCCAACCTTCCGGTCGGGCAACTCACCGAGCCAATGCTGAAGGACGCGGCAGTCGGTATGAGGGAAGCCGGACTCAAGCCGGTCAGCATCAACACCTACCTACGATGTATCAATGCTTGGCTCCGCTGGATGCACCAAGAGGGGCATGTTCCGGAACGAATGAAGGTCATTGGGCCGAAGACGGAGCAGAGAGTCCTCCCAGTACTCACATCAGATCAGATTCGGCGAATCGTCAAGTGGAAACCCAAGCACTTTAGCCACAAGAGATTGCACCTTGTGGTGCCTCTCATGAGGATATCCGGATTTCCGTAGAAACGAGCGGCTCTCCGCAGGTTGTAGTTTACGCCGCCCGGGCCTGAGCCGGAGGCGGCGTGTTGAGCTTGGCGAGTTCCGCCAAGAGTTTCGGCAGCTGCTTGT
>Ga0315339_1002915_pt1 | contig 12478 bp, 6 predicted proteins | sample ASW17metaG_FD_204514 | JGI IMG/M metagenome (GOLD analysis project Ga0315339, IMG submission 204514) | Ammonia-oxidizing marine archaeal communities from Pacific Ocean, United States - ASW #17 | ecosystem: Environmental > Aquatic > Marine > Oceanic | place: USA: California | collected 2016-12-05
CGGCTTTCTAGAGATTGGCAAACGGGCTATCCTATTCCTGAAGGCAGTATGGCTAGGTGGCAGAGTGGTTATGCAGCGGCCTGCAAAGCCGCGGACCTCGGTTCGATTCCGGGCCTAGCCTCCATTTATCCTTCCGAGTAGATCCAGAGAGATCCAATAACCTCCTTAACTCTCTGTATTTATAGATTTTTAACTCTAAAGGTTTCCAACACCATCTGTTGCCATCCACTGGGGAGGTGGGGTAACTTTGGGGGTAACTCCAATGTTGGAGGAACCATTTGTTGTCAGTTAAAACCCTTTATCAAAGACTTCCTAGTACCCCCAACTCTCTTGCTTGACCGGCAACCTATTTAATTCGTCCCGACAGAACCTCCACTTCGGGAGAAACTGATCCATCAACGCAATGAAGTGGCTGTTATGGGTCGGTTCAAGCAAGTGCGTCAACTCATGAACGATGATGTACTCCAAGCACTCGGGCGGCTTCTTGGCCAACTCAAGGTTGAGGCGGATGGTGCGGGAATCAGGCGTACAAGTCCCCCATCGAGTTTTCATCTTACGGACAATGAAATGTTTCACCGAGACCTCCAGATTTTTCTCCCATTTGGCAATCAGTGGCGAAACCGCTTCCTTGACCTGCTGGCGATACCATTCATCTACTACGGAGCGTCTCTTAGCCTCAGTGGCTCCAGGACGTATCCGTAGGACCATCTCGCTATGACTCAGCTTCACAACCGGCGCAGCATTTTTCTCTGTCACTTTCAGCAAATAACGCTTCCCCCACAAATAATGACTCTCCCCGTCCAGGTACTCCCGGCAGGTCTCGCGTTCCTGGTCATTCAGTTTCTGCTGTTGTTTCCTAATCCAACTTATTTTGGAGATCGCGAATATACGAATCGTATCCAGCTTCATATTGAGGGGCGCAGAAATACGCACCGTCCCCGTTGGCGGGTAGACGCTTAGATGAACATTTTTGATGTCTTTGCGAACGACATCCGCAACGATATCGCCTAATTCAAGCCTGTCGGCCATCAGTATTCTTTCTGTTGCATGATGATGCGGAAGATCCGCTCGACCTCTTCCGTGTCCTGCAGTATTTCATACAGGGCAGCCTTGATTACCCGCTCGCGGGCTTGAACACCACGCCAGCCGTCAGGGCGCTTCCTCTTGACGGTCTCATCAACCTTCAGCGCCAGGGCTTCGTCATGACTAAGATTATTCCAGAGAGCACGCCTGCCCGGCGTATCCAGCTTCTCTGGCGTATCCTCCGACAGTCCTGCTTCCACGTTCTTCGCCAGCTCCGCGATACGCTTCAGGTAATCCTCATACTCGGCCGCCTTAGATTTCCTGGTCGTGATGATCTCATCGAGCAACGCTGACATCTTCTCGTAGAAGGCGGGGTCATTTAGGTGCTCTTTGATGATCTTGCGGCGAACATTGTTCTCGATAGTCTCGGCGACCGCCTCTTTGTCACCCTTCAAGGCTCCGAGCTGCGACGTGATGGCATCTGCAATACCTGTTTTTACAATTAGCTCCAGCAAGCCCAAATTGTCGAACGGCGAAATCTTCCTTGGCTCATCAGCTTCAATATAGGTGTCAATGAGGTGTCGCATATCGGCTTCGTAGGCTTTGAGGTCAAGCGTCTCGCCACTAGCCTTGCGGATAATTTCACGGACATTGACGTAATGCTTGAGCCGTTCCTTGATGCGGCTAATGTCAGCACTATCGTAACCGGCTGTCTCCAGTTCGTCTGCTACGTTAGCGTAGCCACGCACTAGGGCCACGGTCTCCTTGTAGAGCGTGGTTCGTTGTGGCTCCCGTTCCTGCAAATCCGCGGGAATCTCCGTGTTACCGCAAAAGTAGTGGATATGTTCAAGCTCCCCCTTGGGCGGCTCGACCGGCTCGCATAGTTGGGCGAGAGTCTCCAGCGCACTGTCAAGCCGCTCCTTGCCTCTCTTGAGGCGGTCCTTCAGCAATATCTCTGGATCAGGGCCGGTCGTACTGTGATCGAGTTCGGAGGTGTAGACGGCCATCGCGTTCTCGACCCTCTTTAATAGCTCTTTGTAGTCCACGATATAGCCGAAATCTTTGTCCTCACCGTCCAGGCGATTGACCCGGCAGATGGCTTGGAACAGGCCGTGATCCTGCATGGATTTATCGATGTAGAGAAACGTGCATGGAGGCGCATCGAACCCGGTGAGCAGCTTATCCACCACGACGAGCAGCTTCATATTGGCGGGTTCCTTGGTGAAGAGCGTTTTGGCTTGTTCCTCGTATGTCTCGGTCTTGCTCATGCCTGGTTTGGCTTCGATATCCTTCAGAAATTCGGTATAGGTGTTGTAGATGAACTGCTTATCTGTCTCCGTGTTCGCGCCGACCTCTTCGAGCGTTACGTCTCCGGCCAGCGGGTTGTAGGAAGTCACGACCGCGCATCTATTCTTGAATGGGGTTTGCTGAAACAGGCTGAAATACTTACACGCCTCATGGATGCTGGAGGCGATTAGGATCGCATTACCACGTTCGCTAGACAGTCTTGGTTTAACGCTGAAATCAAAGACGATATCGGCTACCACGCGGTCCATGCGAGAGCGTGAGCTGAGGACGTTCTGCATCGTGCCCCACTGCTTCTTCAGCGCGTCCCTCTGCCAGTCGTTCAATCCCTTTGTCTTAGCGTCGAACCAGGCGTCTATCTTGTCCTCGGAGCCGAGATGCTGGTCGATGTCTCTCGCCTCATAAGAGAGATCCAAGATCACCCCATCCTCAACGCCCTCACTGAACTTATAAGTGTGGATATAACCGCCAAAGGTCTCCAGGCTCGTCGCCCTATCTTTTGCGAGTAGAGGTGTGCCGGTGAAGCCGATGAAAACTGCGTTTGGCATCATGGCCTTCATCACCCGGTGCAGTTTTCCACTCTGCGTCCGGTGGCACTCGTCCACAAAAACAAATACCTCGCCAACGGTTGGACTTGGATGAGCCTCTAATTCTTTGATGAACGCATCAGGGTCGTCTAAGTCCTTGCGACCGAACTTGTGGACAAGCGAACAGAGTAGGCGTGGCGTCGCCTGGCCGAGTTGTTTCATCAGATCGCTACCACTGCTTGCGCGCTTGATGGTTTCGCCCGCCTCAGTGAACACACGCTCGATCTGTTTATCGAGTTCATCGCGGTCGGTAATGATAGAGACGCGGGCGTTAGGGTTATTCTCCAGAATCCACTTAGCGAGAAACACCATCACGATGCTCTTGCCGCTACCTTGCGTGTGCCAGATGATCCCGCCCTTTCTCTCGCGCACATGCTCCTGTGCTGCCTTAACACCGAAATACTGGTGTGCTCGCGGTAACTTCTTGATACCGGAATCGAAAATCACGAAGTCGTGAATCAGTTCGATCAGCCGATCCTTTGCGAACATTTTCAGCAGATATTTGTCTAGCTTGAGACGGCTGTTGTCATCCTCGTCCTCTTTCCACTTCAGGAAGAATTTTTCCGGTGTGCCGATAGTGCCGTACTGCAGACCCTCAGAATCATTACCGGCTAAGACGAACTGCACCGTGCTGAAGAACCATTCATTGAAATCAGGCTGTTGGTTTGAGAGATTCTGACGGATACCGTCACTGATACTCACACGACTGTTCTTCAACTCCAGCACACCGATGGCGATACCGTTTACATACAGAACAATATCTGGCCGGCGTTCATGGTTGCCCTTGAGCGTCACCTCCTCAGCGATAGAGAAATCATTCTTGTCGGGCTCCTGCCAGTCAATCAGATGGACGGTCTCCGTAACCTTGCCGGCCTCAATTTTCACCGGGACGCCATAGCGCAGAAGGTCGTAGACCACCCGGTTGTTACCGTAGAGGGAGCGGCTGTGATTGTTCGCCTCGGTACGGAGCTTGTGGAGGGCGGCGCTGATCTGGGCTTGCGTGTAGCCGCTCTTGGTCAACCACGCTGAGAGTAGATCGTCCTCGATGTTGCTGTTGCCAGCTCGGTCGGTCCAGTCGCCGAGGTAGCGGTACTTCAGCTCGTCACGGAACAAGGCGACGACACGGTTTTGCGTGGCGCGTTCGGGTTGACCAACAGTACTCATATCAGTCGAATCCTTCCCGTCAACAGTTCCTGCATCATGCCCTGTTTGAGCTGGCGGGCTTTGGCGAGCTTCGCCTTCAACGCGGAGAGTTCTGCGTCCATGTCGGATAGGATACCAGCGATGGCGATTTGTTCGGAGCGGTCTGGAACAGGAACCGGAACATCCCCGATGTCGCGCAGATTGATTTTCTTCGGCGATGCGTTCATCAGGGATCGATCCTCCATATCCTTAATAAACTGTCGGCACTTGCTGTAGCAGTACAGGTAACCAGCATCGATATGGTCACCGATCTTCAGCAGAGCCAAACTCACATAGATGCTAGCCTCCACATTCCAATCAATTAACTTGGTATCACCAATTGAACCAATTCGGGTAAGAAGGATGTCCCCTCTCTCCGGCTTGCATCTTTTGACCAGTTGGAAGTGTTCCTCAGCTGATATGAACTTCGTGCTAGTAAACTCGTTCGCCGTTACGTTTTCCACGCTGTAGAACGGAATCCCGGACTCAACATATCGAGGCGTGAAATGTGTCCCATCGACAATCAACCGACAAACCTCCCCCAGCCGCTTGAGCACCCACTCCCCGTTGAAGCCCGGCAGTCGCTTCTTGCCAGTGAGCAATTCCTGCATTGCGCCTTGTTTTAGGAGGCGCTTCTTAGCGAGGAGTTGCTCCAGGGATTCGATGAGGGAATCCGCCTCACTCAGCGCCTCGGCAATGGCTTTTTGTTCGACTTTCGTGGAAGGCAAGGCAATCGGTAGAGAGTCGAGCCTTCTGCGCTGAATCCCCTTTGCGGTTGACCCAGTGGAGTGAAGTGAAAGCTGCTTCTGAAAAGAGTGACTTTTTAAGTAGTGCGCCAGAAAGTCTCGAAGCAGCCAATCCTTCGGTTTGATGAGTACGACTCGCTGGCTGAGAATGTATTTTCGTGAATCCGGTATCTGCGCTACATTGCCAAGTGGAGCTTCCATCGTGAGAAGGACATCGCCAGGCTCGCACTCGCCCTGCACCATCCATTTTCTATACAGGTCCTCACTTCCAACATTAGCTTCTTTGTCAGCGTCGATTCGACCCATCTGAACATTGTTAGCAGACAGCGCGAGAATGTTGCCGCCGCCCCACGACAACCCCAACTTACGAGGAGTTCGCCCCCGGTAGTCGATGTACGAACCCACGGCCCGGATAAAAGGCATTACCCGCCAATCCTCCGGGATCACTCCCACGTCGGTCTGCCGATAGCCGGGCCTCACTTCCATGCAAATCCCATCGTTTCCAGGTGCGCGTTCACCTTATCCTCGAGAGCTGCCACACGATTGACCATCTGCGGCAGGGGTGTTTCGTAGCGTTCGGCCAGCCCCTTCACGCGCTGCGTAAGCCGCTGGCTTACCCGATCCATCTCACCGTGTAAGGCGGCGTCGAGCGCGGCGAGCCATTTGTCGTCCACCACCAGTGACTTGATTTCGCTCTCGGTGAGTTCGGGATACTTGTCGTGGGCAAGCTGATCAAGTTTTGCCTCAGCTTCCTTGATCGTTTTCTTTGAGGCGGCCTCTTGTTCAAGACGTTCGAGATAGCAGATGACGGTTTGAAAATCGCGCAAATTCTCGGGAAGCGGCTCTTCATCGAGCCGGGCGACGAAAGCTGACTCAACCTCGGAGAACTGCTTCTTGGCCTCTTTGGCGGTCTTTTTTTGGTCTCTGTCGGCATCGAGATAACCAGTGAGCACATCGTGTTCGACGCCATCCGAAAGAGTGGCGAGTCGAGCCTTCACGACTTTTAAGCTTAGCTTCCCCTTGGAGTTTTCAAGTCGAGCGAGGCAATCGTGGTAGGCAAGTTTTTGGCCCGAAAATTCTCTGAGAGCTAGGTAGGCAGCGCAGGCTGACTTGTCTTCGTCGTCCCAGAGAGCCACGATACATTGGGTGTGGACGAGTTGGGCGTCCGTCTTTGTTGAGACATCTCGGAGCGCCCCCTCTTCGCCGCCGTGCTCTTCTTCCAGTTCGATCTTTGCGGCGACGGCGGATTCCAATTCGGCTTGCAAGGCATCAATAGCAGCCTGCTCTTCGGAGAAGTAGCGAGCGACAACGAGAGGCTTCGGAACGAGATCACAAGCCCAACCCTTGTCCTTCTCCTTGCCCTTTTCCTTGCCCTTCTTGGCCTTCACAAGGATGCGGGTCGTCTCGGCCTTCCAGCCGTCGGCGGCGATCAAGTAGCAGTCGTCCTGCATGGTCTCAGTCCAGTAGTCCATCAGGAGCTGATAGACCTCGTACTTGTCGATCAACGGCTTACCGACGTAGTGGGCAAGCAAGCTCTCGGAGAACTGAGCGATAACTTCCTTCGGATGGCATCCGAGTTGCAAAGCCTTGAGCGTTGCGGTGCTTGTCTGCCTCCATGAGTCGAAATGGGCGTTCATGACAGCAATGAAGGTGGAGAACTCCGGGTGTTCGTAGATGGTGGAGTTTATCGCTGACTTCTCTATGGCGAGATCGACGTAGCCGGGGCGGTTTTCCTTGAACAGGATCTGCTGAAGCTGCTGGTAAACGGTCCAGTAGCTCTCAAGCGCATCCACATCCGCCACAGGGATACCACCCTTCAGATGACTCTCGATGTCCTGCAAGTCCGCAGGCACCTGGCTGTCGATGTAGCGCGGAAAGTTGAGGTTGAAGTCGTTCTGCTCGATCTCCGTGAAAGGGACCATGCGGGCGTATTTCGGAACGTCGAGCTGCTTGTTGAATACGTTCACGATCTTGTGGATGTCCATGCTGCGCAGGCGGTTTTTCGGCCCGTCTTTCATGAAACTGCCGCTGGCGTCGATCATGAAAATACCCTTGCGGGCCTGGGCGCCCTCTTTGTCCACGACCACGATGCAGGCGGGGATGCCGGTGCCGTAAAAGAGGTTGGTAGGTAGACCGATGATGCCCTTGATATAGCCCTTCCGCACAAGATTGCGACGGATGTCGGCCTCCGCATGGCCCCGGAATAGAAAGCCGTGCGGCAGGATACAAGCACCCTTGCCGGTACTCTTGAGGGACCGAATGATGTGCAGCAGATAGGCGTAATCACCCTTTTTCGCTGGCGGTACGCCGAATGACTTGAAACGCTCGAATGGGTCGTGCAGCGGATCGAGGCCGGTACTCCAATTCTTGTCTGAGAACGGTGGATTGGCTACGACATAGTCAAAAATCTTGAGGCTGTCGCCGTCTTTGAACTGGGGATTAGCCAGGGTGTCGCCCTGCGCGATCAGCGCCGTGGGGTTGTCGTGCAGGATCATGTTCATGCGGGCGAGGCCGCTGGTGGAACCTTCCTTTTCCTGTCCGTAGAGCGTGACATCCGTTGACGCCTCGTCACCTACCTTCAAGAGCAGAGAACCAGAGCCGCAAGTGGGGTCGTAGACTGTTGTGGAGGCACTGGTCTTAGCCCCTCCGATGCCGATGATTTGAGCGATGACGTGGCTGACCTCGGCGGGGGTATAGAATTGCCCCTTACTCTTGCCACTCTCGGTGGCGAAGTGCCGCATTAGGTATTCGTAGGCGTCGCCTAGGATATCGTCGTCGCCGGCGCGGTTCTTGGAGAAATCAAGCTCCGGGTTCTCGAAAATAGCTATAAGGTTGGTGAGCCGCTCAACCATCGCCCCACCGCTGCCTAGCTTAGAAGCGTCGTTGAAATCTGGGAAGTCTGAGAGCTTGTTAGCGTTGGCCAGCGGGACGGCGATTTTCTTGTTGATCTGGTCTCCGATGTCGCTCTTGCCCTTGAGCCCGACCATGTCCGTGAAGCTCGCGCCATTGGGAATAGTTATAGGGGCGTAGAGCTGACCGGCGTACTTGTCGCTGACGTATTTGATAAAGAGCAGGACGAGAACGTAGTCCTTGTATTGGGAGGAATCCATGCCGCCACGAAGTTCGTCGCAACTTTTCCAAAGTGAGCTGTACAGTTCGGATTTCTTGATTGCCACTAGATCCGCGTCCTTTGCTTGTTACGTTCAACGACCTACGAGCCAAATCAGCATCCGACGACATACTACAGTCTGCGTCAGAGCGCCTCGGGCATACCAGTGTGGAGACGACGAAGCGGGTGTACTTCAGAAAGCCAATGAAGGTTAAACCACTCAGATGACGCCGAATTTCCCAGGTTTCGGTCTATTTCCCAGGGCGTTGCAAAAAAAATGGCGTAAGCCCTTGAAAATGGCGCGCCCGGAGAGATTCGAACTCCCGACCACCTGGTTCGAAGCCAGGGAGCCGTTTCGATCTTGGCTATTGATTCTAATCATGCTTGAGCGGACCGAGGTTGGGAAAAAACCTGGGATAACCGACGGTAACTACCTGTTATCGCAAACCCACCACTGTCCGTTTCCCAAGTCGTCGCGTTCAGTAGAGAAAATCATTTGATTTCTGAATACTATTCGTCAATGTACTCGTAGGCAATCATAAAATGAGCCATTACAGTTTGTTCCTCAAACAGAAATGCATTCTTTATCGGAAGTTTCTTAAGAGCAGTTGCTTGTTTCAAGTAAGGAACACCAGCTAACAAAGGCTTTAGGTCTTCTCTTATATATTCAATACCGTCAGCAAGATTGAGGTAAATAAATAAAAGGTGTTTGCAGGGCTTGTAGCCAGACTCTCCAGAGTTATGCTCACCGCACAGGGGGCAAAAACTATCTATATTCTGATCTCTTTCTGGAATGGCTACTATTTGGATAGAATCCGACATTCTGGTGCCTTCTTTTTTTTATCCCTATAAAATCAATCCAAAATATTATTCAGCGCCTGCTTGAGTAATCTTACGGACCTTTAATCATCAAATCCCAATGCCTGGAGCAACGGCCCAGGAGATGTATCAGTCAGCACAAATTCTTGGTATTTGCTCCATTTCTCAGAATTCGGCTCTCCGACATGCGCGACAGCATTTCTAGCATGAGCCAATGAGTTTAGTTTCCTTAAAAAGCTTCCTGTATTGAAAGGTTGAATTCTGATAGCTGAATGGCCACTTATAAATTGCCTAAACTTAATCAACAGTGGTGGATCATTTTTGCCTGCATCGTTTTTGGCAGCTAATAGAATGCGGTGCATACCTCCGATCGAGGGCGCGAAATCTCCTGCCAAAAATCGACTAAAATCAGAATAGTCTTGCGCACCATATTTCTCTGGTCTTTCTAAGCTATCTCGAAATGGCACAAAAATACGTTCGGCCAATTCCTTTTCTGCTATTTTTGACGCATAAAGCATTTTCGCCTCTACCAAATTAATTTTTCTCTTGTCTATCTCAAATAAAGCTTTCAACCACGTTTTGGAAAGATCCGAGAGATCGTTAGACCAAGGGATATTTAAATTATTGAGATCAATTTCTATCTCAAACAGAGCCAGTTTTTCGATCGCAATTAATTCTCCAAGTCTCTCTACAAGGCCAGGAACCCCATGACTTGAGGCAGATACTCTGTTTTCACCCAAAATTTTTGCGGCAGTCTCAAACTCTTTGATATTTACGAGTGTTTCTACCAATATTCGTAACATAGCCGGATTTCCGGGACGCCTTTTAAGTCCTTCCTTTAGCGACCTGATTGCCTCCTTAGAATCATTCAGCAGCAGCATAATGTTTGCGTAGGTTGTTCTGCAGATAGCTGAGCCTACATCGTCGCGAATGGAAGTGATTGCGAGTTCCTTTGCTTCTCCTAGTTGCCCTCTATTTAGGAGTTCTAATGCAACAATCGATTTTGCTACCGCATCAGGACGCCCCTCTATATGGTTAAAGTTTTTGGCTCCCCGTGGGTCTTCAAGAATTTCTTGTGCGATTTTTTCTGCTTCTTGAAAATTGTTCTCCTCAAGCGCGCATAAGGCTAACGTGACTTGTGGGGGAGGTTCCTTCGGCATTTCTTTGCTAATTTCGATTGCCTTTTCAATGTTCCCTTGTCGTCTAGCCGCCTCCGCCCGTAGTACCATCCAGTCCCCATCAGACCATCTAGGCCAACTCTCTACTTGCTGATACAGCCTTTCAAATTCGCCAAACTGGCCTGCAAGAACTAGCATTTCCGCCCAGGTCTTGTGGTATTGGATATCCGGTTTCCCAAGTAAAGTCATATCTTTTTGGCCATGCCTCTCATGAAATTCCTCTGGATCTAGAATAGAGTCTTTCTCAATCAGAATTTCATTAAATAGTTTGGCTGATTTTTTCGGGAACCCCTGGAGTGCAAGAGCATTCGCTTTGATTTCTATCGCTTCAACATTCTCTGCCCACTCTTCTTCTAGTTTCGTTATAAATGGATTTAATAAGTCCGGCCGCTTAATAGTGTCCAAACAATCTATTGCGGAGCGTATTGGTAATAAAAATTGTTTATCTTTAGATAAGGCGAGTTTATATGCGTCTACGGCAGATAAAAATTGATGGGCGTTCATGCGAGTATTTCCTAGAATAGTGTAAAACCTGTCGCCCTCGACTGGCTCAAGAGAATCTATCAGCTCAAGAGCCTCGGCATGCCTACCACAACGACTCATATGTACCGCATGATTTTGAGCAAATTTTTTGTTGCCCGTTTTTAATTCAGCTTCAGACCAAATTTCACTAATTTCCTCGTCTTTCATCTCAAATTGTGTTGCATAGATTCCCATGTCTTGATAAAAACTCTCTAGAATTTCTCTGTTTGAGAATTTAGGATCAAACCGCTTTTTTTGTGAAAGCTGCCGCAGCAATAGTTGCCTGTTACTCCACGCCCTTCTTAGCAGTGGATGAGCGGCTTTTGGGGACAACGAAGCTTTTATAACGTCTAGTACTTTCTCATCAAAAAACTCGGATGGATGCCCCCACGATTTACTTAATAGTCGCATTAAAGGGGCTATCAGATCATAAAAAGGTGACAAAGAACTTAGTTTGTTTTTTTGTTGATGAAAATAAACTTTAGCCTCATCAGCTCGATCATCGCATAGCAAGGAACAAATTAAATTCGCAAAAAATACTGGATTATTGGAGTCCAGCTGTATTGCTGCTTCGTGAAATGCAATTTCTTTTTTAAAGTTTTTTTCGATAACCCCAATATTGCTTCCATATAAATCGAGGGCCAGGGGAAAGTAGGCCGATGTGTTATCACCTTGGCAGGCTCGTTCAAGCAGGGGTCTCGCCAGATACCACTCCTCATCGTCTTGGTATGCCGAAGCCAGGTTCACAAGAGCGAGTAAATAGTCGGGATCACATTCAAGTGCCTTTTGATAATAATTCAGCTCAGTGTCTCTGTCTTTTCTGTGTTTTTTTGCGATTAGTGCCAAAAGGGTATAAGCCTTAGCCTTATCGCCTTGGCTTGCGATAAGGCTTAGTAGCAACTTCTCGGATTGTTCAAATTGATTTAAGCGGTACCGCCCCTCGGCAAGTAACATCTGATACTGAACATTTTCCGGCTCTAACTCCAAGTGGCCTTTTAATACGTGTATGCACCATTTGATTTTCTCGTCGGTTTCATAATTCACATCACGTATAAGGTTGTCCTCTGGCTCGATTTTTCGTAATAAGGCTTCCTTTCGAATTTCCTTAAGACTCTTATCGCTTTTGGCTTCTTCAAGAGTATTCCTATCGTTTTCTGTAGCACCTGGTAAGCCGATAGCCTTCGTCAGAGACTTAATTGCTGCGTCTCGGTCATTACAACCGATTTCAGAGAGTGCTCTGAAAGCCCAAGCATCTCTTGATGCTGGTACTAGCTCCGTAGCCTTCCTAAGATAAGGTAGAGCCATAGCATCCATATTTTTGAACATTAAAATCCAGCCTAGGTCGAGCAGGCAAGCAGGACTTGGGTTGGCAAGATCAACTCCTGACTGCAGGGCTAGTACACCATCGTTTACAAGGAAGTCGTTCTCATCCATTACCCCTTCAAAAATCTGAAACTCTCCTAACATCCACCATTCATCGGAGCTCCTTTCGTTCTCTGGCTTTGCTTTTAAGGTTTCTATTATTGAAAGTCGTTTTTTTTGAGCGGGATAGGCTCGCCCCATAATTCCCATCTCACCTAAGGAGCTTTTGCGTGCGCCCTTGATTTGACGAACAGAAGCAGGAGTTATCGAGCTTTTTCGAGAGCGTTTGTTTTTATGTTTTTTCTGTTTCTTTTTTCTCATTGTTTAACTTTTTCAGAAAAATATAGCCATTCAGGCTGCCTATTACAGGATATCCTTACTACCGATAACCAACCCCATAATCCAATGCCACTAAGGGATTGAGCCAAACCCGACTATTCCAGTTGTCACATAGATAGTGGATAGAGTTACAACTGCCACGGCAGCCTTCACCCATAAGCTATTACCTTTAAAAGTTTTGCCAGCCTCTGCGATCAAGCGTATGACTCGATAGGCGCTATAGAGACACACGGCTAAAAGCAAACCTTGTTTTAAGTACCAAAATTCAACGGGCAGCGGCACGCGTAGGTACGGATTCAAGGGGTT
>Ga0315339_1002916_pt1 | contig 12474 bp, 14 predicted proteins | sample ASW17metaG_FD_204514 | JGI IMG/M metagenome (GOLD analysis project Ga0315339, IMG submission 204514) | Ammonia-oxidizing marine archaeal communities from Pacific Ocean, United States - ASW #17 | ecosystem: Environmental > Aquatic > Marine > Oceanic | place: USA: California | collected 2016-12-05
AAAAAGCGCGACGCCGCTGGTGGGGCAATTTCAGCCGGGCTACGCCCGCCTTCCGTCAGCCAACCAGCAGCGCACTCTCACCTTGATTGTCGCTGGATCCTCACCTTGATTGTCGCCCCACAGACAAGCCGTTGTTCCAACAGTTGGCGATGTGCAAGTGGATTGGCGATCATCGCAACCTGCTGATCACCGGGCCCACCGGCATCGGCAAGACGTGGCTCGGTTCGGCGCTCGGCCAGAAAGCCTGCCGGCACGATTACTCAGTGGTTTACAAACGCGTCCCGCGCCTGTTCGCCGACCTCGAACTTGCGCACGGCGATGGCCGCTTCCCACGGCTGTTCCGCACGCTGGTCAAGGCCGATCTGCTGATCCTCGATGACTGGGGTCCAGACCGCCTCAACGCCGGGCAGCGCCGTGATCTGATGGAGATCGTCGAAGATCGCTACGGCACCAGCTCGACGATGATCACCAGCCAGCTGCCGGTCGATAAATGGCATGACGTCATCGGCGAGCCGACCTTCGCCGACGCCATCCTCGACCGCCTCGTTCACAACGCCTACCGGCTACAATTGGACGGCCCGTCGCTGCGCAAAATGAAAGACAACCAAGAGGTGGCCGGTTGACCACTGTGACGGCCAGCGCGGCGCTTGACGAAAGCACCAGACGCTGACATCAACGACATCACCCAACGGTGCCGTGCCCGGGTGGCCGGATACCCCGGAATGAGTGGCCGGATGTCACCGGAACAGGTGGCCGGATGCGTCGGAATGGGCAGAATATAGAAGCACATCTCTCATTGCTTGGATTCGATATCCCTACGCTCGAATATGAGGGCGTGGGACGTGAGTATCTCAATCGTGAAAACGGTATCATAAACAGGTATACACCAGCCGCAATTTGGCAGGATTTTCGCTGGTATCAAGAAGTACAGTCGGATGCCGGGATCGTAGATTTCAACAACAGCGGCACCCTTGCAATTGAGACGATTGATGGTTTGATCGACCTGCATCTCGGTGGTTTTGTGCCGGTCTCCCGCGAGCGTTTTATCGCGCGGCGCCAGCAAATTTACAATTTGATTAGCAGAGCATTTGAAGCCGATTGCATCACCATTACACTCGGCATGATCGAGGCATGGTATGATTGTGAGACAGGCTTGTACATTCATGGGGTGCCGGCTGGTCGCCACTTCCAAAATATGCACGGCCGCTTTGAGTTTCATGTCTTGTCATATTCGCAGTGCTATGACAGCATTTCGTCAACCGTTAACCTGATTCACACACAGGGACGTGGAAAGATCCTGCTGACGACGTCACCGGTCCCACTGGCGCGGACGTTCACAGACCAAGACGTGATCGCAGCCAATATGTTCTCGAAGTCGCTGCTGCGGACGGTTTGCGGAGAAATCGTGGCGAAAAGCGACGGCGTCGACTATTTCCCAGCCTTTGAAGCAGTACAGGGCACGCGCGATTGGGGGGTGTATGCGAAAGACCGGGTTCACGTCACCAGTGCCTTTGTCGGCAAGATCGTTTCGGCGCTAGCCGAAAAATACTTTTGTTTGGATCGGGAAAATATGGCGCTCCATCGCGCGGCAATTCTTGCGAGTGCTAAGAAGTGGCCATCAGCTCTCGACGCACTTTCAGGTGCCGGCGAGTTTCGGAATGATCAGGCGCGTATCATTGCAGGGCTGATCTACGGCAACAATGATCGCCAACAACTGGCGATCGAATTACTCAAGGAAGTCGACGAGGCATCGCTACCGCCTCGGCTTTGGCCGCAATATGTTGATGCGACACTGGCCGCGGAAATGACCGCAGTGGCGTTGACATTCAGTCAAGACCGAATCCAGCATCCGCGGGCGAACGCGAATATACCTCTGAAAATTGGGGACGCACTGATGCGCGGTGGTCGGCGCAGAGAAGCTAGGACTTATCTCAACGAAGTTATTAGTGTGCGGCCGAAAAACTTGGCAGCCCTTCAGCTAATCGCCGATATGGACGCCGAGGAAAATGACGCTGTGCATGGCAAAAATTGGACTGAACAAGTTCGGAAGCTTTTTTCGGGCACCGGATAGGCCCGACCAAGCGGTCCGAGCGAATGCTTACAGTGAGATGTGGACTTGCCATGAACAAGTGAAGTGACTGGCAGAGATCCAAGGTCCCGACCTCAAGGCGAAGGTGGGTTCGCGGTGCAACACCAAGACAAGACTTCGAAGTCTGAAGGTTGTGAAGGCCGTTATAAGTCGCCGCGCTCGTCACTGTCCGGCCCCGCCGCCGACAAGGCCAGCGATCATCATGAAGTCGTCCGCATAGATCTCGCGCAGTCGTTGTCGTATTGGGTCACTAACGAGCGACGCAGCGGATGGTATTTCACCAATCCTTCGATACCGATGGTGTAAATCAACAGACGGGACGTTCCAGGCGGGTTCGGTGAACTCGTTGCCGATGGTTGAGTTCACTTTCAATTTAAAATGCTTGTTGGCAAACTCATGTCCGAAGAGTAAAGCTGTCTCGAAATAAAGACGCTCAATAGGTATGGCCTCAGTATAAAAAACAGGCCATAGATGGCGGCATTGGCTGAGGCAGTGCGGATCCAATATTGTCTGTGTTTGACCGAGATAATGATACACAAAATCACGGAATGTAACTTCGCCCGGATCTTTTTTCATCACGCTTTTATAATTTAAGAATATATCAGAATTTGACGATCGGACGATGAATTTGTTTATAAACAAGGCGACAATTCTTGTAATTGGGTCTCGATAGACGAATATGCGATGATCAACATTGGATATGTCACCACGTGCGCTAACCGAATGATATTGTAAAAGGAATTTAAGGTCCGTTTGTAAAGCTAAGCGATGTTGCCGAAACTCAGATGAGTCGCACAACATTTTCTTGAATGCGCTGCATGCGTTTTTTCGAATATAGCAATACACAACAGTCTTATCGAGCGCGGTGAATTGCAAATGCAGAGTACGCTTCGCTAGGCCGGGTTGACCCAACGCGGTCAATTCAGCGCGTGTGTTCTCGTACGCAATTTTTTGCCGGTTGTCATATATGCGTGACTTAGAGAAGCCTGCGGCCGGATCAAGAGTATACGTCATTGCCTGGTTTCACACGAATTGTAAAAGTGTCTAGCGATCCGGATGATCGCCTAGGAGGATTGATATCTGGCCACGCTTGGGGCTCCGGAAAGTTGCGGGCGCGTGCGGGAAAATCTCAGGAGGTGTTTATAGCTTCTCGCGGAGCGCCTCGTAAGGTGTGTTTTCGTTGAATGCTCTATGGGATCTTCCGAAACTTTAGAAACGCTCCCACTCGTCGAGCTTCGTCTCCAGATCGATGTCGTTGTAATAGTTAAGCGGCTGGTGCAGAACTCCTGCTCGACTGAGCGATGTTAACACTCGACCTTGCCGTTCAGTAGCTGGTTTCCAAATTTGGCATTGAAACTCACGTAGTATCCGTTCTGTCATAGGTGGCCACAAGGGCCTGCAGTCGCACGTCGCCGTCATTGATCTAACTTTTTTCGTTTTATGATCACGCCGCTCCGCGAGGCTCTCTTTGATGCCGGTCTCCCAAGAGATTCGCACGTTAGACCGTATATCGCTATACAGGGCACCTCTGAGCCGTTAGAGGCCAGAAAAGTCACGTTGGTACTCGTTCTCTAACATACGAAACATCTTCCGCGCCTCGCCGTGCGCGGCCACTTCAGCCCGTTGCACAGGCGTCAGCAACGGCGCATTGGACGGACGTATATTAATACGATTCGTCGCCGCGATGGATTCGAAATTGAACAAGCCGTTTCCCCCTATCACGTGTCCAATGCGCACGTTCTGGAATATGTCGGAGCTTCCCGGAAAATCAAGCGCTTTGAGCAAGCGATCGAAATGAGCCTCGGGACTCGACACGAACTTCTCCCAATTCATAACCACCCGCCGGCCGCGTGGCCGGATCGTCTTCAGAAGCCCACCGTAATTCTGTACGTAGTTGCCCAAACATTGGGTCGCTGTCATGTGCGTATTTGGAGTAATTTTTCCGCTTCGAATCTTCGAATCGAGTGCTTTGTAGAACGAACGAACTTGTCCTTCGGGGGATTTGTACAAAACGACCAGATCGAAGCGAAACAGTGGATCGATCGACCAATAATGAAACAGATTCTTGTCGGATGAGATCAAGACAGGGGTAGACAATCGATCGCCGATCTTCTGATACCAGTGGGTCGGATCGTTGGCGAGAGAACGGCGAAAGTTTGGAGAGAATATTTCGCATTGTTTTCCGCACCGTTGACAGTGATGCCAGGAACTCGGATCATCATTCTCGAAATCGATCGGCCTGGGGCCTTCTGCGTCCAGTCGCTCGACGAGCCAGTGGGACTCGCCGACGTTCTCGATACCGTCGATGGATCCGAGGAGGACACCGAACAAAGTCGAGCCAATATAGGACACGCCCCCTATGGCGACGTGCCGTGAATTCGAGCCGATGAAGCAGGACGATTTGTTGGCCTGCTGCCGAAGCGCAATGGTTCGGATCCGCTTGGCTTTTTTGCTCCCGGGATGGGAGCCGAGAAAGTTGTCGACGGTCGCGAGGCATTCCTCAGGGCGACTCAGGTTCAGCTCTGTTTCTGCGCGCAAAATCTGAAGGCCGTGCAATCGACTCTCATGTGCCCGCAGATGGTCGAGGAGGCGCGATGCCGATAAGAAGCGTCTGCGGTTCACGAGAATTTTCGCCAGCTCGTATCCGGTTTTTCCCGTCGGATCTCCAATGCGTGCTGAGCGCTTGAGTGTGCCGAAAGCGGTTAGATCCGAACCGAGTTTCAAGTGAGCCTACTATAGTGATACCAAAAGATCTGGTCTTCAGAGTAGTGCTTCAGCGCATCACGACTGAGATCAATCGCTCGTTCAGGTTGGTCCAGTTTAAATCCGAGCGCCTGAATCAAATATGCACATGCGTTAAGCCGGCGCGTGACTCCTGGAGCATCAAGGGTCACCACGCGTTCGAAGGGCATCACACACTCATGCCAGCGGCTCTCACGGTAGAACGCAAGGCCCGTCGTGTAGACCAACGCGGAATTCGAAGGATCATCGGTGAATTCTCCGTCGCTCGGTGTCGATTCGCTTTCAACTGGTGCTGCGACAGGGTTCTCGCGGCTCGACGGGGTCATCGCTTCTCAACCTACGGGTTTGACAGACTCGGCCGAGCGGACTTTCAGCTTAGGAAATATTAGCATCTGCAATCCTATTCCTTCTATCAGGTAGTATTCAGAAGATAGTGAGTTTGCGCAAAGATACTATTCGTGTGTCGAGCGATCTCCAGGAATGGCGAGCTTGTTTTTTTTCTACACGATTCCTCAAGATTTTGCGGGCTCGAATCCGAAACGCTCGATAAGCTGCTCGACGTCTGGGCGGAGTTTTCCCGATAAACTTCGGTATTAGCCTCGGTCAGCAGTCTCGAGGGTATTTTGCACGCGCTACGCACCACAATCTGAGTCGGTGTTACACGCGAAATTTGCGGGAAGTCATAGACCCTTTGCATAAGCTGCACTTGCTGATTGCACAAATCTGCAAAATCCAAAAGCAGAATGTCGTTGAGCAGACCAGACTGTTCATATGCGACCAGCTGCCGAGCATAGGAGGACACGCCGATCACAGCGTCTGGTTTACACGTCCGCGCTGTCGCTCGCCCCCGCCAGATACTGTCGGCAATATGGGAATCAATCCGGTCCCGCGGGTGGCGCATCAGGTAAAGGAGCCGTTTCCGGCCAGCCATAGTGGCGATTCTCGCGGGCACATCCGGCTATATGCTGACCTTGGAATAGCCGATCGAACCGTCAAGGGTGTAAGCGTGTACCCGCTTGTCCAGGTCCGGAAAGATGGCCTGGTAATCTGCTGGCAAGGGATTGGATGTGTAACAAAAATACTGCGGTTCCTTTTTCCGGCCCGCTGTCAACTGAGGATGGGTTCTCAGAGTTCGATGGAGAGTTGTCGTGCCACACTTCATGGCACCGATGATCATAGAGTAGCCTCTGAACTGAGTGACCCTTTCTCTGCTCATAGTAATGCCTCAATCGCATATCCTTGAACTTCGACATAAAAACATGCAGTATATCGCAAGGCAACATGTGCATCGTCACGATTTGCAGCTTACTGTGACTGCGGGAAGGTAGATTCCAGTGTGAAGTGCAACGGTCTCAAGCAAATCTGATTTGTACGTCTTTTCCAAGGTCTTTGAGCATGGCTTGGAAAGTGGTTTTGTATCCAAGGAATTTGGTTCGCGGTGAAGACGATGTCCTGCAGGTCCTCATCGTCAAGGGCGTCAAGGTCCAAATGTCGTGGTAACCAGCGGCGTAGTCGACCGTTGGCGTTTTCGACACCGCCCTTTTGCCAGGACGCATAGGTGTCACAGACCCAGGTTTTTATGTTGAACATGGATCTGAGAAGGTCATGCTGGGCGAAGGTGGTATCGTTGTCGAAGGTCATTGACTTGCGCACGGCCAGATCGAGCCGCCGGTGTCACCCGCGAATTACGTTCATGCAACACCAGCACCGGGCGGGTGCGCTTGCAGATGATCAAATCCGCCTCCCAATGGCCAGTTTCCTCTCGGTTTGCCACCGCATCGGGGCGATCGTGGATCGAGGCTCTGTTCTTAATAGAGGCGCGGGTTCGCCTCGCGCGCAAGGGCGGCGTGTTCTGCGTTGGCGGGTCAGATAACGCCATAGCTCCTCTACCTTCTGCCTGGCGCGGTAGAGGAAGGCGTATATCGTTTCAGTGCACACACAGCGCAGGCCTGGCTCGTTTGCTGCCCTCAGCCATCCGGCAATCTGCTCCGGCGACCAACCTTCGGCCAGACGATCGCGGACGAAGCGACCAAGCGCCCCTTGGGAAGTCGATTGCGCCCCAGTTCGCGGCCAATTGTCGGTTTGGCCCGGCCAAGCGACCTGGCTATCTTTCCGATCGAGTAATCAGCGGCAGACAATATGGCAATCTCCGATCCTTTGAGAACCCCCGACAACAAACGTTAGCAGCGAGATTGATCCGTGTTTTAATTGACCTCAGGCGGGAATCGATGACTGCTACAGGAGATTCTGCACATCCACCATATTACCGTGCTGCTCGCGACAAAACAGTTTGTAAATGTGATAGCCCCATAACAGGGGGGACAGTGCGTACTAATAATATGTGGAGAGGCGCTTAAGACCGCGCTTGTGGATTAACATGAATTCATCGTTGATATCCATCGTGACACCGACACGCAACCGCTGTGACGTTCTGTTGCGCTCGGTCCAAACTGTCCTTGCTCAGACTATCACCGATTTCGAGCATATTATCGTCGACGATGCATCATCGGACGGCACCAAGGAGACAATCGAAGCACTTGCGGATCCCCGGTTGAGATACATTCGGTTTCCCGAACAGCGGGGCGCTAATGCCGCGCGCAACGCAGGAATCGAATATAGCCGCTCGCCGATCATCACATTCCTCGATTCCGATGACGCGTTCCTTCCGAAGAGGTTGGAGCACACGCTCTCCCACTTTAGATCAAGGCATAACCTGTCGCTGATGATCAGTTCCTTCATTTTGCATGGGGCGAGGGGGGGGGCGTCAACGGTCAACGGGGACGTTTTCTTATCCCCTTCGGCGCTAGAAAGTGCATTGATCATCGAGGCATTCTCCTTAGGCACCTCGGCTATCACAGCGCGACGCAAGGTCATGCTGGAAGCTGGATCTTTCGATCCCAAGATCCGCCGGTTCCAGGACCGTGATCTACTCCTCAGATTGTCTAGGAGAGAGGGTGCTTTCGTTTCGGCCAAAATAGATTGGGTCAAGTACCCGTCGCGCGATTCAATTTCCCGCCAGAGACCAGGGTATGTTCAATCATATGGGGATCTCGCATTGGCGCATCGTGAGGTCATTCAGCGCTATCCTGATGTGGCACCGTTCTTAGTAGGTCGCCGTATTCTCAATAACACTCTGCAGGGAAGGCCGTTGCAAGCACTGAGCGACTACCGGGAAAACCAAGCTCATCCGGCGCTTGGTTACAGCGGAATGCACTTAGTTCGAACCTATATCAACGGCAGGAGACTTCGAGCCCGAATAAGGAACGAATTCCACTGATCGTGCATCTCTGTGTTTTATCAACGTCGCCACAAGGTCCAATAAGGGGCAATTCCAGTTTCCGGATGAAAGATATCTTTTGAAGGGCGGTTGCGAGACGAATCTGTCTGTTTCGCGTAGTGGTTTGCGCGGTCAAGCATCAGGAGGGCAATTACTTCCATCTCTGCTTCATCGATTGTAGATGCCGGCCAATTTCGCGTGGCCGTAAGGTTCCTAACCCAGTCAAGCGCGAGTCCAATTCCGCGTCCATCGGCTGTACAATAGCCCCAAAGATCGTCGCCAACATTGGACATAATCCGTGCCAGGTTGGCCCACGCCAGGAGTGGGGAGAATACGTGGTTCTTATGGTGTATCCGGTCCTGTTCCTGCGGCAAAGAGCCATCGGCGGCGATCTGTCCATGAAGCCTTTCGCGGCTGAGCAGGCGGATCCTGTTTAAGGTGCTGCTGTCGCCTAAATACGCTGCGATAGCGGCGCGCTGAAGATCAAAGGAGACCCCATGATTGTTGCTCGTATGAAATTCGCTGTTGACCATGGGATCGGTATCGAGCCAAGCCGCGTACGATGTGAACCAATCCTTCAGAGCCATACCCTCGGCGGAACTCAGCGCTCCTGATTCTTGGATCAGCCGTACCGCGTCCAGGAAGTAATATACGTTCCTAAATTCGATCAGGCCTCTGCCGGTTCCTTTGTTGTTGTCATGGCGAGCCGGCACTTGGGCGTAGGACATGTGCGGATTCATGCGTGTATGCTTGTCGAGAAACCACGTGCGAACCAACATAGCTCCGTGCTCTGCGTAGCCGATGTCACCGAACACGCGCCAAGCAAGCGCTAAATTCAATGTATCGTCAAAGAGCAATTGGATGCGAGTATGGTCGTATTTTTCGCTCTCGGGACCATGGCGGTCTGATTTCGGTGCCGGCTCTTCATCCTTTCGACTAAAAGGTAGCCCAGTCTCAGGTGACGGGTCCGGCCACCAATATGGCGCTGGATGATAGTAGTCGTGCAGATCTCCACTCGGCGCTACTGTGGTCTTGCCGACGACGCTCAAGGGCCCTCGACGCAAAGCAAGTTCTGCCTGGTCTTGAATTACCGTTCTCGTAGGATCACTTATGGCGGCGGTCAACTCCGAAATCGCGAGTTCATCGTAGAACATCAACTCGTGCGGAACGAGTGTCGTTTCGATGATAGACTGATCTAAACGATCAATCGACGATGTGATGGCTTCGTCGCGGACTTTACCACGATCTTCAGAGCTCTTCCTACCGACTTCAAGCTCTGGTCGTCCAGATGTCAACCGCGCTACCCAGCCGACTTTTTTGTATAAGCCTCGATATTTGGATAGAGGCGGACTGGGTATATCCCAGGGATCCAGTGTGTATCGTTTCCAGACGCCATTGACGCCGAGCCTCCAAAGAAGATCTATTTTCGGCCGCCGGCCATAGGGAATCTCTTCGTTGAATACTTCCTGAGCGTCCTCCCTGAAGATGATCTGGGGTTCCTCATTCGCTACCGCCGAAAACGAGCCACGCAGCAAAGACTCATTGTCTTCGATCCGGACCATGGGCACAACCAAGTACGGAACATGCGCATGTTTCTGGATACCCGAGTAAATTTTCTCGAACGCCACCTTAGTGAGGAAACAGTTTCCGTCCCAAGGCAGGACCCACTTCGCGCGTGTGCGGCCGATCGATAGAGCCAGATTTCGGGCACCATTATTGTTCATGGTGTAAAGATTTTTGCGTCGTCTGATGGCGGTCTCGAATCGCAAACGTTCGAGCTCATCAAGGCTTTTGTATTCCGGTGTAAATCGGTATTCGCCGAGACAGGCACGGCCGACGTCCCAATCCAACGACTGGAAGGCCTCGCTTTCGAAAGGGATGATTGTGTACTCTTGTCGGTGACTTTCAAGAAGGTCGATGAGCCGTAATTGAGCCTCAGGATCGACAATCCGGTTCAGTACCCAGTATTTCTTCCAATTTGGAAATTCCGGCTCGTTGCGAAGGATGAAGTTAACATTCTGGTATGACTGTCCTTTCTTGTGACGCGGTTCGAGATCGTTTCCAATTATCCGAACGAGAAATACAGTGTCAGGATTCGAAGAGAGCGGAGAGAATCGATATCGAATGCGGGCATGCAGCAATTGAATACCGCGCATCAACATGTCGGCCAATCGGGCGGGCCCGGCAAGAAGCAGCGTCCGGAAGGAACGAGATGACCGGAAGCGTATCCACCCCCGACCGCGTTCGTGGGAGACTGTGTGAGGACCATCACTTCTGGCTTCGGTCATCGCTAGGCGTGGAACTCGACTAAATTATTCCGCAAGGCCACATACCGGTAACCCTCAGTGGCTTGTCCGACATCAAATTAATTACGACAGCATGCGCTGTTGATTTAGAGATCCTCTGAATCGTCAAGTTAACGATGTTACGCGCCTTTCCAACTTTTCTGCAAGCTGTCCATCATCAGAGTATTCGAGACTGATTGCCGACCGATTTAGCAGAGAGTTCGGCTCTTCGTTGGATTGATATTATGCGGCTTGTTTGCGGTATTGCAATCGGCGTTGTCCGATCGTTTGTTGTTTGATCCTTTGTCGTTGGCGGAGAATGGTTTGACTACGCCCGAAGTAAACGTCGGCAGGGGTGAGGTTGCTGAGGCTCTCATGGTAGGGGTGGTGGTTGTAGTGCTCGACGAAGCGGCCGATGTTTGCCCTGAGATCCCCCGGCAAGAAATAATTCTCTAGCAGGATGCGGTTCTTGAGGGTCTGGTGCCAGCGTTCAATCTTGCCCTGTGTCTGGGGGTGATATGGCGCTCCGCGAACATGATCTATGCGATTGTCATTGAGCCAGTCGGCCAACTCGGCAGAGATGTAACAGGCTCCATTGTCGGATAGCAGCCTTGGTCTGTGCCGGACGGCGAGCTGATCACAGCCGGATGCCTGTAGGGCCAGTTCCAGCGTATCGGTAACATCACACTCGCTTTCATCGAATTGCACAGCTTCCAGGCGATCACATACCGCGAGAAGTCGTCGAGAATGGTCGACAGGTAAAGCCACCCCAGCCGATGATCTTGATGTAGGTGAAGTCGGTCTGCCACATCTGATTGATTGCTGTGGTCTTATCCTTGAACGCGCTGGCGGCCTTGATAACGACGAAAGCCGGGCTGGTAATCAGGTCATGGGCTTTAAGCAGGCGATAGACGGAAGCCTCCGAGACAAAGTAGCCCTTCGTATCGGTGAAGCGCACGGCCAGTTCCCGTGGAGACAATTCCGGTTCTTCCAGGGCGAGATCGATGATCTGGTCTTGGATGTCATCCGGGATGCGGTTCCAGACCTTCGGTGGCTTAGGAGACTTGTCCTCCAGCCCGTCCACTCCATCGGTCAGATACTTGTCATACCAGCGGTAAAAGGTCGTGCGGGGAACGCCGAGCCTGTCTAGCGTTTGTCGGGCTGGCAGGGGACGGATAGTTACAAACTGTCCGGGGTGATCGCAGTCAGATCCGGTGCCAAGCCGGGACCGCTCCGGCTGGAGATGACGTCTTTGAGTGCGACGGCGGTCAAATTTGACCCACTCATGCTCATTCCTCAATCCAAAGTGTGTTAGCATCCAGTCTCCTCGGGGTTTGTCACCACCGGGGCATCGCGATGCTCCCAACACGGGAGATATCGTGATGAGGATTTTGTCAAAACGGCAGGTCAAGGAGCTTGTTCTTTATTCACCGCAACACGTCGCACGGCTGGAAGCCGCCGGGGAGTTCCCGCTGCGTCTGACCGGCAAGCACGCGCGCGGCTTTCAATTGGCGTCCGTTCTTCAAAAACATTGCTTTGCCCTTTCGTGGATGACTGTCACACCATGTCGACCAGTTGCCGGCTTCTCGGATTATCCCAGCGATAGCGCGTCGGTCCCTGATCGCGTGCTGTCGTCACCGGCACAGCACGCGGTCGTGTCGAAGATGCTCAAGGTGCCCATGTGTGAGCATGTTGAGCGCCTTCGGGTTTTCTGCGGTTTTGATGAGCACCTTCGAAGGTGCTCACCGAAATGGCGGAATACGTCGAAGAGGCGGAAGGTGCTCACCTTCTGGATGTTGAGCATCTTCGTCAGACCTGAGCTTCTTCGGGCAGGGTCCACACCCAGCCTCCATTGAGCCCTGTTTTTGAAGCCGTGATTCCAATGTTGCCTTTGGCGCGCTTGACCGTTGGCCAGGTCAAGCCAGCAGCATTGGATTCGGACTTGAGTTGCCCCGTTGGCTTCGGACCATCCGCGAGCATATCGCGCAGGAAGTCCTCGGCCTCATTGCGGGCAGGAGCGGAACTGGTGTCAGCGGAACCCGCCAGAGCCTCTTCGGCTGACATCGTGACCGCCTTTGCGT
>Ga0315339_1002919_pt1 | contig 12464 bp, 14 predicted proteins | sample ASW17metaG_FD_204514 | JGI IMG/M metagenome (GOLD analysis project Ga0315339, IMG submission 204514) | Ammonia-oxidizing marine archaeal communities from Pacific Ocean, United States - ASW #17 | ecosystem: Environmental > Aquatic > Marine > Oceanic | place: USA: California | collected 2016-12-05
AAACTTTTCCGGATAATTTGGTTAAGGCGTGATTTAGAAGGGCGATGGCCGTTTTTGGCGAGTTTGCTGAGATGGGGCCGATGTGGGTTGCGGTTCTACCGTCACGCCCCAGGATAAATCCACCGTCGTTTTCAGCAACGGCAGCAAATTCGGAACTCCGTTCTATTAGACTTTCAATTATGGACCGGCGGTCACCGCCAAAAATTTTTCGGTCTTTCTCAATTATTTCTGACGGGTCAAATTTTTCAAGCATGCCTGTTTTATTATTTCTTTGAGCAGCTGTTTGAGAAATATTTTCCACCGCCTCATGTTCCCAGCGTTCAAATCCAAATTGAGGAAGAAAACCTAGCGGTCGGTATACATTTTCTCCTGCAGGTGTGGCATCCAATAGCGGCACAAGATGCTTATCTTCCAAGCGCTGGATACAAGTATTGAGAAGTTGGGTCGCTAAACCCTGTTTCTGCCGCAATTGAGTTACTAATACCATACTGATCCAGCCGAATTGATCGCCGTATGGTAAGGTTAGGGCGCTGGCTATTAAACGACCGCCGGTATCTTGAAAACCAATCGCCTCCCCGGCAGTGATCATCATAGCCCAGTCGTCTGCCACCTGGTTCCAGTTAGCTTCGTTGGATAATGCAAGGGCATCCGCTAAAAAACGGTCATCTAGTTTAATTATGTCCAGGGTATTAGTAGGCACCGTCTCGAGCTTCGAAGTGGGTTGGTTTTCCAAGGCTTGTACCGCCGTTTATTATCCAATCGGCAATCCAATCAATCATTAAATCTACCGGCACTTTTACTTCGCCGAATAATTCTAAGGCTTTCTCCGTATTCACAAGCCACGCAGTCGTAGCTTCACTACCTGTAATTTTAGGGGTTTTATCAAATCGTTTTCCAAATGCCTCGGCGACCCGTCGGATCGAGGTCACTTCGGCACCACTAATGTTTAATGGTGTATAGGGCACTCCGCAGTGACGAAGAGCACGCAAGATTTGGGTGTTTGCATCGCCCTGCCAGATGACATTGGCGTATCCAGTGGAAACATCAATTTCGTTTCCGCGAAAAACCGCATCACCAACGTCAAACAATACACCGTAGCGCAAGTCGATGGCATAACTGAGGCGGATTAAACACCCTGGTGTGCCATATTTATTTGAAAAGTACTGAAACATTCGCTCTCGACCGACGCAAGATTGGGCATATTCACCGGGGGGATCTAACGATAAATTCTCTTTCGCGCCGCCAGATGCCACGGGAACAAAGGGATAAACACAGGCTGTTGAAAAAACGACAACGCGCTGATCACGGAATGCCTCCGCTACTAATGCTGGGCACAGGACGTTTGCTGCCCAGGTGAGTTCTTCGGAACCAGTTGAACCGAATTTACGTCCGGCCATGAAAACGATGTTTTTCGGTTTAGGGAGATTGTTCAAGGCAACCGTATCCAGAAGATCGGCCTTAACAGTTTTGATACCCCAATTCTCTATTTTTTGTTGGAGCCCTGTCTCGGTGAACCTGGCGACCCCGAACACTGTCTTATTAGGTGCAGCACGTTTGGCAAGGCGTGCTAGGGTTGGTCCCATTTTGCCGCCAACACCCAAGATCATAATATCGCCTTCGAGCTCAGCTAGATCATCAATCAACGCCTTACTGGGGCGCGTCATGAATTCTTCTATTGCATCTTCTTTCATAAACGAAACGGGAATATCATCCATAATATGTGTATTTGGCATTTAATAGTGTTCCGTCGTCTCCTAACGTTAAAGCCCACACAGAAGGGGGTTTTAGTCACGAATTTGACTGGAACCTTAACTTACTTACCCTCTAATTAGAATACTAATAGGGTTTAATAATTTAAATGAAATGACTTAGATTGAGGGTGTAAAAATTAAATAAAATGGTAAAAGTACTTTTGAAGCGCAGCAATCTTAAAATTATTATTGTCGGAAAGTTGTTTGTTTGAGTATCTGGGTGAATTTTAAGTAGGCGAGGAGGTTACTGTTATGCATGCTGTTATATTTGAAGTTCAGCCAAAATCCGACAGGAAAGAGGAATACTTTGATATTGCGGAATCAATCAGAGGTGATTTGGAAAAGATTGACGGATTTATCTCAATTGAGCGTTTTAACAGTACAGTAACTGAAGGTAAAATTCTCTCGTTATCATTCTGGGAAACAGAAAGTGCAATAGAGGAATGGCGAAATCAAACCGCCCATAAAAAAGCACAGTCCAAAGGTTATCACGAGGTGTTCTCTAGTTACCGTCTTCGCGTTGCCGAGGTTATCCGCGATTACACGATGGTGGATCGGGAGGAAGCGCCACAACTACCGCCAGGCGTTACTTCCGACCCTCCCGAAACCTAGGTACTGTTTTTCTAAATTAAAAATTACTCAATTCAAGAAATTTTTATTCTTCGCTGCGCTGAAATTAATTGAAAGTACGCTTTTAGATTTAAGAATGTCATGTGGGTAGCCAAGAATTTTTAAATCAAATTTAAAAAATTAACTTAAATGGGGGCAAACCCTATTTTTTTCTTGCCTCACAATAAATTTTTTTGCAGCTTTAGCGAAATTGACGCCGCAATTAAAATTGGGATGAATGGAAATGTCATTTAGAAGAATGCATCACGTTGCTATGCAAGTAAAAGACATCGATAATTCTCAATCGTTTTACGAACACCATTTTGGTTTTGAGACTTACTTTGATCACGAACAGGTAGATGGGGTGCCTGTAGTTTGCCTTAGGCTTGATGATACGGTTTTGGAACTAAGGGTTGGAGATGTTGCCCCCGACGGGTATCAGGGTTGCTTTTTCTGTCTAGAGACCGATGACTTGGGAGCGGACGTTGAAACTTTAAAAAAAGCTGGTGTTGTTTTACATCGGGATATCCATGAAACTACTCCCAGGAATTACGAAGAACGGCGTTGGAAACGTGCAATATTTAAAGGCCCCGATGGAGAGTTGATTGAAATGCGGGGTCGGTAAGTTAAGGTTCCAACACCTAGTAAACTTTACCATTCGCCTTGTTATTCCAACCTTTTTATTCTTTTTTCACTATGATCATTTTTGTGAATGTAGAACCGTCAGGTTGTAAACCCAGGCCAATTGCCAATTTGTTGGATGGTCATATAAGCAAGTATTTTTAAAAGAAACTTTTTTATTTGCGAACCAGCTCCATCAATTCATTTTCTGTTGGGAAGCGACCTTCTCTCTTCTTGGAGAAAACCAACTTATCATCGATAGTTATTTCAAATACACCGCCAGATGAGGCAACTAAATCGATATTCGTTTTAAATCGCTCTTTAACCAAGTCTCTCACACGGAGAGCACGAGGCTGATAATTTCACTCTGCACAATACTCAATTGAAATATTCATTTAATTACTCCTAACGGCCCATAACAATTTTATCACGTTCCTGAATGATAAAGTCTCTATTTGAGATGATCCAACTCGGTTCATCTGTATTTAATGAACCATTATCAGATAACCAATTAAAACCACCAATAATTGCGTATTTGTCATCTTTAATTAGAGCATGTGACTGGGCAGCGTAATAGAAGACTTCTAGGCGGCCCTCCCATTTCTTATTTACACACCATTCCATCAGATTATCCAGTGTCTCAATTGTTTCTTGTTTTACGCTTCTTTCAACGGTTTTTGTACCAGATTTTTGTTTACCATATCCGATATAAACCATAACACCGCGTTTCAAACACCCCCCGAGTATTGATCTGAATTCTTTGTCTTCAGCATAGCTTACAGCCCATCCGGATAAAATAACCACGGTTTCATTGGCTGTCTTGAGTGCGTTAATTAACTTTTTCCTGTGTTCCCCGTGAGTTTGAAGGGTGTCGATTGGATCTTTAATAATTGTCTTGATGTGTTCAGATAGAACTTGGTTGTCCAGTCTATCGATGTCGGCGATGAATTTCTCTTTCTTCCTGCTACGTCGCATTTGTCGGTGATTGAGGTGAAATACAATAACAACGAGTATTCCTGGATAAATTGCTAATTTGCCGTGAAAGATGTAAGCGGCAAATATTGAAATGAGTGCGAATGTCCAAATCAGCCAGTATCCAATAACCCCGAAACCAAGCCACTTGGCCACCTCGTAGGACTTATCAATTTTGCGGCCAAATAAGAACCCAAAAATAATTGTTACACCAATGGAACCCGCCCAATACCAAGGGTCCATGTTAACTACCTCATCTCAATTGTACCGTTACACATAATAAATCAACAAATAGGTATTTATGTTCATTAAGCCCAGTTTTTAATGCATGTGTCAGAAAATCGTCGGGTTGTGTGATTATTTTTATTACGCTCTATCAGGAACGTTGCGCCACCAGCATCTAGTGCGAATTGATATATTTTCAATTTCTGTTAGCTGTAACTGAGATAGAAGATGTCGCCAACAGAAGTTTATTTCAAGATAAAAGTAAGTGATATCATTATTATGGATATCTTGATCTTCCATATTTTGGAAAGTGTTAACTAATACTCATCGTTAACGGTTTCGAGCCGAGCCCCGGGTCATTCCTGGACTTATGGGAGAGCGCGAAGGTTTCGGCCCGAAGGATTTGGTGACAGGTTTGCCGCCCTTATTGGGAATTTCTCCAACTTTACTTTCATTGGTAGCGGAGGGTTTGTGGGTCTTTTTGACACCAGGTTTTCGATTTGGACGTTTATTTCCGGGCATGAACCTTCTCCGTCGATTAATGTATTTTAGCCCTATTGGCGGACAACGCACTTATCTTAGGGAATACTAAACAACTGATCTCCTTCCGGCAAACTACTCAGAGTTATGGTATCAAAATTAGCCATTTTTGTATATTATGACCGCAACCGCATCCCCCTCATGTCGGAAGCTGATCCCAGTTATTGCCTTAGGCGATGGCGCCATAGTAACTTGTGGTCTAAGAGTATTAAAGCAGAGAATATAGGCATATTTTTTATGGTGGAATTAGGCGATAAAAAGAAACACGCTCATACTTTGTTACCGTCTGAACCGGCTCTACGGGTCAAGGCTATTGAAACGTTATTGGTTGAAAAGGGTCTTATTGATCCTGCTGCAATCGATGCAATGGTTGAAGCATTTGAAGGCAGGATTGGGCCAAAGAATGGTGCAAGGGTGGTTGCCAAGGCGTGGAAAAATCCGGAATACAAGGCGCGTTTACTTCTCGATGCAAGTGGAGCTATTGCCGAGTTGGGTTATTCCGGCCTTCAGGGCGAGCATATGGTCGCCATTGAGAACACGGAGAGGGTCCATAATTTAGTCGTTTGTACGCTTTGCTCTTGCTACCCTTGGCCCGTTCTTGGTGTGCCACCTGCATGGTATAAATCTCCAGCCTATCGTGCCCGAGCAGTTCGCGATCCACGCGGTGTACTTGCCGAATTTGGTGTCAATCTGGCTATGGATACCAACATTCGCGTCTGGGATTCAACTTCCGAAATTCGGTATCTTGTTATTCCGCAGAGACCCGAAGGAAGCGAGAGGTATTCAGAGGAGACCCTTGCATCTCTTGTTACACGTAATTCGATGGTGGGGACTGGTATTGTTACCATTCCTGAAATCAAAAAAGGTTAGAGGGTATGGATGGAATTCATGACCTTGGGGGTATGGAAGGATTTGGTTCACTTCCGATTGAAAAGAACGAACCGGTATTTCATGCCGACTGGGAGGCCCGAACCATGGCAATGCGGGTGTTAATGGGATTTTGGCGGAAATGGAACATTGATGCTGGCCGTCACTCTGTCGAAAATCTTCCCCCAGGTGATTATTTGGGATTTTCCTATTATGAAAAGTGGTTAGCTTCATTGGTCAACCTTCTGGTAGGTGCGGAGTTAATAACTGTCGATGAAGTAAAGAACGGATTTTCCGCGACAGCTGCTAAAAAATCTATACCTCCCATCGACGCCGCCGGGTTGGAAGCGTTTTTACCTGTCGGTAAGCCTGCGATGCGCGAGTTGGGAACAAAGCCACAATTTTCCGCAGGCGACCGTGTGCATACCCTTTCCCATATGCCTTCGGGTCATCACCGTTTACCCCGCTATATCCGGGGCCATTTTGGAGAAATCATTCTCCATCACGGGGCACATGTGTTTCCCGATACAAACGCATGTTTTGCAGGAGAGAACCCGCAACACCTTTATACTGTCCGTTTTTCTATAAAAGAATTGTGGGGAGGTGATGCTAGTCTTAGGGATACGGTTTCAGCTGATCTTTGGGAGAGTTATCTTGAGCCAGAGTAACTTCGAGGAGCAGGTTTTCGTGGAACCTTGGCATGCTCAACTTTTTGCGACCACACATACCTTGGCTTCGGCAGGTCACTTTGAATGGAAGGATTGGGCAAATCACTTCTCTGTCGCCCTAAAATCTTCTGATGGCTTAAGCCCCTCGGACGGCGATGCGGCATATTACGAGATCTGGCTAGAAGCGTTTGAAGAATTTCTGATTATCCGACACCTCGCCGATAATGAAGGACTGGCAAAACTGAAAGGCGCTTGGACCAGTGCCTATCTCACAACACCACACGGTGAACCTGTAGAACTCTTTAAACGATAGTCTGTTCTCAAAATCTGAGTTGGAATTATTTAAACCTAGTGATTGCACGATTTAGTTGAAAAAAATCTTGTGCGATACCTATCGCTTTAAAAGGGGTTACACTTGCCGTTGACAACGTTATTCCGGCACATCCCAAGTGGGTGCTACACCGGCCGCTGCCTCCACTAGAGAGCGGCAGCGGATGCCGACGCCTGCACCTTCGCATTGGAAATTAGTGCAGTAGCTGAATGCAAGCTTGCGTTCCCGGTCGCAGAAGCCAAGTGCACCCCCGGAGCCGAGCTTACCAAAGGCGCTCAAGTTACTCCCCATCGGGATATACGGTGGACTGTTTTGCTCAAAACCAAGTCCCATCCGCAAAGGCCAATGGGTCATCTCACAAATTCCTTTCCATTGTAATTTTGACAGGTGTTCCACGGTATCGGGTTTTAAGAGCCTAACACCATCCAATTCGCCATCATTCGCAAGCATGGCATAAATACGGGCAACACCGCGGGCATTTCCGTGCCCCCCGAATGGTGGCAATTCGCCCTTACGAATTTCGATGCAGTTCAACAGGTTAGGATCATCTGGCCTGCCTGAGTGCGCGCGGTTAAGGTTTGATCCCTCTCTGGCACACTCAGCCCAAAAATTGTTTTCAGGGTTGAGGTGCATGGGTGCCACGAAGTCTAGTTCCTTCGTGGTCAAGCCAATGTTGTATTCAGCCCCTAGAGGTTCGGAAATTTCTTCGCGTATAAAAGTACCAATCGTTTTTCCGGTAACGTGGCGGACGATCTCACCAAGGATAAAACCGATATTTATTGTGTTGTAGCCTCCTTTTGTTTCCGGGGGCCAGGCCGGCTCTTGACGCGCAATTGCAGAACATTGTGCCGAATAATTAAACCAATCGCCGGGCTTCGCGGTATCGGAAAAAACGGCACCACACTGATGACCTTGCACATGCCTAACCAAAATGTCGTCTTTACCGGATTGGCCAAATTCTGGCCAATAAGTGGCAACGGGAGCATCGAGGTTGACTAATCCACGATCGGCCAAAATGTGAACGGCTAACGCGCATATCGACTTGGCGACAGAGTTCATAAGGGTAATGGTATCTTCTGTCCATGTTTGGATCCGTTCCTCGTCACGGTGTCCGCCCCAAAGATCAACAACCTTTTTGTTTTCCTTATAAACACAAACGCCGGCACCAATCTCACCTCGGCTTTCAAAGTTTTCCTGAAAAGTCTCCTTAACTGCTTGAAATGCCGGGTCACAATATCCTTCAATTTCTATGTTATGTTTGCCCATGGTGTGCCTCCTTTTATGGTACCCGTCATAAGGAAATATCATTCGATTTTTAGTTCTAAGTTGAAGACTATTGCGTTAGTCTTAAATGCTCATTGTATCCAAAAATTTTCTTCTCCAGCTACGTTCAAATAGTATGTAACAATAAAATTTTCTGGATATCAGTTCTATTTTGGTTAGTTTTTTGATTAAGTTTGGCTCATAGTAATTAGGATTCAAATATTTAACAGACCAATTTATACCCCGTGGTTTAAAACAGATATGGTCGGATAATGAAAAGCCAAAAAATTATCGGGTACGGTGAACCTCTTAAATCCTTTGAAGAACCTAATCCTCAGCCGATTGGAACCGAAGTTCTTGTCTCAGTTAGCCACTGTGGAGTTTGTCACAGTGACCTCCATATACATGACGGATATTTTTCATTAGGCAATAACCGCAAGCTAGATGTGAGTGGTGGTCGAGATCTTCCCTTTACACTTGGCCATGAAATACACGGTAAAGTTGTTGCATTAGGGCCTAAAGCGACGGGTATTGACGTGATGGATGAATGCGCCGTTTATCCATGGATTGGCTGTGGCACGTGTGCTCAATGCGAGAATGGTCAGGAAAATCTATGTGGTTCAAATCGTAATCTCGGGACAAGAAAAGATGGGGGATTTTCTGACCATGTCTTGGTGCCGCATCCACGCTATCTGCTAAATGCAACCGGAATTCCCTATGGGTTAGCAGGTACATATATGTGTTCAGGCCTAACAGCCTACAGCGCTTTGAAAAAAGTCGGAGAGTTACCAGAAAAAGATAAAATACTCATTTTGGGTATTGGAGGTGTGGGATATATGGGCTTGCAGCTAGCGAAAGCACTTTTCGGGGAAAATATTTTATGCGCGGATATAGACGCATCCAAAAGGGATGCTGCGTTAGAAGCCGGCGCAAAGGAAGTCTATGACCCCTCTGAACAGGCGGCATCAAAATCTGTTGTTCGTGACACTTCAGGCGGAGTTTTTGCTGTTTTAGATTTTGTTGGATCTGAAGCTTCCGTGGGTTTTGGTCGAAAATGTCTTCGTCGCGGCGGGAGGCTAATTTTGGTTGGTCTATTTGGCGGTGGGATAGAAATTGATTTACCGCTTATGGCTCTTCAGGGACATTCCATGATTGGTTCGATCACCGGTTCTCTTAGCGAAGCTCGTGACTTACTGGCTCTCGTAAAAAAAGGAAAGGTGGCAGAAATTCCCATTGAAGAACGCTCCCTGGATCAAGCTAATTCTGCTTTGAATGATTTGCGCGATGGAAAAGTAATCGGAAGGATTGTTTTGACGCCTTAATTGGGAAACTTACGTTAAACTGGATAATTCATTATTTATTTGTACTTTTAACGATTGGTTTTTAGCGACCTCAACGGCTTTTCGTTAGCGGGATAATCTAATTTAATCTAGCGACTGTCCAAAACCTATTTTGTCTGCAGGTAGGCCAACACCATAGTGATCGCCTACGTCTTAACAAATTAGTCGGTGTGATCTTAAAAGAGGTTAGAACCCCACGCGTAAACCGAGGTAGAGTTCATGTGCGAATAAATTATCCACCCTGCCCCCACTATTTGAAGGCTGAGCCGGTGTGCCAGAAATTACACCATTTAGCTCAGCTTTTCCCATCCCGAGAAAACGGTAGCCGATGTCTATGGTTACGTCCCCGCCGGCCTTAATAGCCGCTCCAAGCCCTAGCGCCCAGCCAAGATTGTCCTTGGTTTCACCCCCCTCGCTAAGATTAATTGTGCCGGCGGCATTTGTGATCTTGGAGTTGTCTGTCTCCATTCGTGACAATCCAATTCCGCCGCTGATATACGGAACAAAACTTTGCTCCGCTTCTTCCTCTTCAAAGTCGTAGTACGCATTAATCATAACAAGGTAGTTTTCCATACTGCCTATATTAGTCGTATTGAAGGCTCCATTCGATGTGGCTTTAATTTCTGGACTATAGCTGAAAGATATTTCCGTACGCGCAGGACCTTCAGGGTCAATACCAAATCCAATCCCGTATTTTCTGAAATCGTCATTTGATTCGTTCGTAGCGGCTACACCTGTTCCACTGACTTGGGCCGGGTCGTTGGGAAATCCATACCCTATTTCAGCTTTGAAATAATAGCTGCCGTCATCCCCGGCATCAGAAGTTTTCGAAGCGAATAGAGTTGTGAGGAAAACTGCAAAAACAACGAAAGTTTTGAAATACTTCATTCTAACCAATCCTTGGTTCCTGACTTTGCGCTTGCTCAATTTATGAGCTCTAATCTGAAACAACCCTGGAGTGGTCTTTAAGTTTTCTTTTTAAACTTTAATCTGCATTCATAGATTTATAGTGAATAATCCACTAGATATGGTGAATATGATGGAAAAATTACAAGATTTAGTTAATTTGGCGAACAGATCACAATACTTACTAGCCGTACCGCTCTTTGCAGTAATGGCTCGGTAATTTGTGGTGTCTAACCGATTAGCAATAAAATGGCTTAGATTTCTATTTTTTAAAATTTTAGAAGAGTTGAAATATTATTTGACCAAAATACTGACTTTTTTAAAGCCTTTTTTGTTCTCTAAAACTTGGTACGCTGCTACATCTGAAGCTTTGCCTTCTACTACTGAGACGATAATCCAGATAAGCTCAGGTTCATGCGTATTTAATAGATCGGTGTCAGACGGTTTAGCCGGGTTATCTGGGTGAGAGTGGTAATGGGCAATCAATAGCTCGTTAGTTCCCCGGATTTCTTTTTCGAGTTTTATGCGGGTGCCAGGATCAACTTCAAAACGCTTGATAGCTTCAGATGCTCTAATATTTTGTGCTTTCACAACCCTCATAACCTCAAGCACGTCGCCATTAATTGTTCGTCCCGTAATTAGACCACACGCTTCATTTGGGTATGCGTGTTCGGCATCCTGTTTGATGCTTTGAATGTGTTCGGAGGTGAGTTGAATGGAGACCGCCATTACTTCTTTGACCTGATCATATACTTTCCTAATACCTTTCCAGTCCCTGGTTCAACAATTAGTATCTCCTCTTGACCCTTATCACTGTGGATATGCAACAAAATATGTGTTGCATTCGACGTAGCAGTTTTTATGCGAAAGCCTTCTGGGATATTGATGTCAATTTTTTCTTCCGGGTTTACAATGAATTGTTCCGAAATACGCTTGTCGGTAAATTTTGTGCCGGGATTTGGTGGTATTGGGTCTTTAGCTTTGATTATTAAACCTGTGATGAGAGCGCCAAAACCCATTGCGACAACCACACCCAATCCAAGAACTGTTGCAATTAATCCCTTGTTCGTTGGTATCATTTAAGGTCAATCTTTCGGTTATGGTAGAACAGGTGTCTCACAAATATAAACTAACCGTCCCTGAAACGGGAGAGGGAACGCGGGTTGATAAGTTCCTGAGTTCAGCACTTACCGAGTTATCCAGAACTCGACTTAAATCCCTGATCGAGGAAGGACAGGTAACTCTTGGTGAAGTGAAATTAACGAACCCATCACATCGGGTCAAATTTGGAGATGAACTCAAAATAGAGGTCCCTGTCCCTCGACCGCCTTTACCCAAAGGCCAGGCAATTGCCCTAAATATTGAATTTGAAGATGATGACTTAATTGTCCTGGAAAAACCTCCAGGACTGGTTGTTCATCCGGCGCCGGGAAATCCCGATCGCACTCTGGTTAATGCCCTAATAGCCCATTGCGGATCTAGTTTATCGGGAATTGGCGGAGAAGCCCGGCCAGGTATCGTTCACCGCCTTGATAAGGATACGAGCGGTCTTATGCTCGCCGCAAAGAATGACTATACCCACCGTCATCTCGCTGCACAATTTTCAGATCACACCTTAGACCGGGCTTATCTAGCTTTGGTTTGGGGCGTTGTTTCGCCTAATCAAGGAGAAATTTCTGGCAACATTGGGCGTAATCCAGGTAACCGAAAAAAAATGGCAGTAGTGCCCTACGGGGGTAAAACGGCCCTTACATCTTACAAGCTTCAAAAAGCCCTTGGTGACTGGGCAAGTCTTGTAGAGTGCCGATTAGCCACAGGTCGGACCCATCAAATCCGGGTGCACATGGCTTCTATCAGTCATTCTGTCATAGGCGATAATCTCTATGGAGGCGGTATTAAATCGGCAATAAAAAAAAGGGCACCTGAGTTCTGTGAACGAGCCGCTAAATTAGACCGCCAAGCACTTCACGCTTACCTCCTTGGTTTTATACATCCGAGAACCGGGAAAAGATTGAGATTTGAGATTAAATTGGCAAAGGATATTAAAGCCCTTCTTTAGTGTTTGTTTGTGCCGATTTATTAATTGCAGGGGGTTAATATTATCTCATTTGGCTAAGTAGTGTAAGAAACTGTCGCGCGAGATTTAAGGATAGCTGTTTCGATGTACGCTGCTTAGCTAAGATATTTCACCTAATAATAGAAGGTTTTTAAGTAGCGGAAGGAGTTTGGAGTTCCGGCACACCATCAGATCCATCTTCCGGCCCAGACGGCTCGTCTCCAGGTTGGGCTGTTTTTTCATCCGTCATACCGCCGTCGTTATCGGCGGCCTCTCTCATCTCGATTGCTCGGGGACCAATAGCAACACCTTCTC
>Ga0315339_1002921_pt1 | contig 12461 bp, 9 predicted proteins | sample ASW17metaG_FD_204514 | JGI IMG/M metagenome (GOLD analysis project Ga0315339, IMG submission 204514) | Ammonia-oxidizing marine archaeal communities from Pacific Ocean, United States - ASW #17 | ecosystem: Environmental > Aquatic > Marine > Oceanic | place: USA: California | collected 2016-12-05
GCTGGCCGATCAACTCCGTCACCGGCACCTTGTAAACATAGGACAATCCCATCTCGCCCCGGAACAGGCCGGCGATCCAATCGGCGTATCGGATCGGGGCGGGGCGGTCCAGGCCCAATTCCAGGCGCAGCGCCTTAATGGCGCTGTCGGGGGCATCGACCCCCAGCATGGTCAGGGCGGGATCGCCGGGCAGGACTTCCAACAGCAAAAAGATAATCACCGAGGCACCCGATACGGTGATCAGGAAGGTCAAAAAGCGCCGTGCCAGAAATACGGACATCCTTCCGCTTTAACCTTGAACCGCATCAAGGGCAAGTTGGATTGCCACAATATGGCCGCAATCCTGTCCTCAACCAGCCCCATTTTCCTATCAATCTGACAATGCGAAAGGGCGGGAAAGGGAGCTTCATCATGATCCTTGGCGATCTTGATCTGGATTGGGCCGAACAGGACCCGGACTATTTGGCCCGGGTCAAGGCGTTCCTCCAATCCACTGGCAAGTCGGATAATTCCATGCCGAACCACCTCCTTGCACCAGATAGCCACCTGGCCGAACTTGGTCTAAAATAGCAGCTCTCGACGGCCGTTTTTGGTGAGGTTATGGAGGTGCTACATGGTCCTCGAAGTGAAACCATTGAACGAACCCCTGGGCGCGGTCGTGCATGGCTGGGAACCCCATGCGTCGCTATCGAACCGGGACGTGGACGTCATTCGCGGTGGCTTGCGGGCGCATGCGGTGCTGGTGTTTCGCGGCCACGCGCGGCCGACCGACGATCAGTTGGTGCGTTTCGCCGAAACCTTCGGTGATCTGGTCAAGGGCTCGGAGTGGTTTGGCGATATCGCGCCGAAACCGGAACTCCTCCGGGTCAATAATCTGATTGACGATGACGGCGTGGCCCAAGGGACGGGTGCCTCGGACAGTCTGGAATGGCATTCCGATTATTCCTATGTACATACCGTGGGCAAGGAGAGTTTTTTGGAAGCGGTGGAGGTCCCCAGCGTCAAACCGCCCAAGACCTATTTTTGCAGCCAATATGATGCCTTCGATCGTTTGCCCGCCGCCCTTGCCGATAAACTGCGCGGCCTGCGGGCACACCATTCCATTACCAATTATGCCGCGGGCGGAAAACGCAGGCCCCATGAGGGAACACGGAATGGCGAGGACTTCCGCGATGATTTCCAAGCCAAGCGGGCGCGAAACCGTGAACTGGGTATCGAGCGCCCCGATATTCCGGAAGCGGAACACCCGGTAATTTTGCAGCATCCCGATACGGGCCGGGACATCCTTTACGTCAGCCGGGGCATAACCCGCCGTATTGTCGGCATAACAAAGGACGAAAGCGATGATCTTCTGAAAGAGCTGGCGGCGCATTCGACGCCGCCTGAATGTGTGTACGGTCATGAATGGCGGGTCGGCGACATGATCATGTTCGATACCCTGGGCACTCTGCACCGCCGGGATGCCTGGGACCCATCGGAACGCCGTGTAATGCGGCAGATGAGCACCTTGTGGACGCCGCCCGCGGAAACCGGCGCCAGCCCGCAATGAGCCTGCAATGAGCCCGCAATGAGTATTGTATTTTACGATCTGATGGGCAGAGACGGCCGTAATTTCAGCCCCTATTGCTGGCGCACGCGCTTGGCCCTGGCCCACAAAGGGTTGGCGATCGAGCATCGGGGTACGTCTTTCACGGCCATTCGTGATGTCGGCGACGGCGGTTTCAAAACCGTGCCGATCATCGAGGACGGCGGGAAAATTATGGCTGAATCCTTCGCCATCGCGCAATATCTCGAGGGCGAGTATCCCGACGCATCGTCCCTGTTCGGCGGGGCGGCGGGCGAAGGGTTGTGTAAATTCCTCCACAGCTGGACCAATAGCGTCGTCCATCCCGGCATTGCCGACCTGGTCCTGCTGGATATCTACGATCATGTCTGTGACCAGGACCGCGACTACATCCGCGCCAGCCGGGAGAAGATTTTTGGCAAGCCGTTGGAGGACGTTCAAGCCGGCCGCGAGGACCGCGTGGCGGGCTTTCGCGCCGCGCTGCATCCCCTGCGCCTGACGGTGCGTAGCCAGACATTCCTGGGCGGCCGGCAGCCGAACTATGGCGACTACATCGTCTTCGGCGCCTTTCAATGGGCCCGCGCCATCAGCGATTTCCGCCTGCTGGAGGATGATGATCCAATTTTCGGCTGGTTTCAAAGGGTGGCCGGGCTGTACGATGGGCTCGGCCAAAATGCGCCGGGTTACTATTAATTTTGCGAATAGGGAAAGACTGAAATGACCGAACTATATACCGGCGGCCTGCTGTTTCGTGGTGCGGGCGACATTATCGAGGGCCAAGCGGTCTTGGTTGAAGGCGGCAAGGTTGCCAAGGTTGCCCCGGTCGGTGAATTCGACGGTTTTTCAGGTGTCGCCATCGATACATCCGGCGGCACCTTGATGCCGGGCCTGTTCGATTGCCATGTACATTTGTGTCTCGGCGCGGAAGGCGATCCGGGCACGGCGGCCGACAAGCTGTTGCCGGGCCAGATCACCATGAAGGCATTGGAGCGGGCGCAACGGACCCTGGCGGGCGGCGTCACCGCAATCCGGGATTGCGGCGGCAAGGATTTTCTGGAATTCGCCGTGCGTGATGCGGTCAACGGTGGCCAGCAAATGGGCCCGACCATTCGTGCCTCGGGCAAGGTGATCTGCATGACGGGGGGCCATGGCAGCCGAAATGGCCGCATCGCCGACGGCATCGACGAGGTGGTCCGCGCCGTGCGCGAGCAGATCCATGCGGGTAGCGACCTGATCAAAATCATGGCCACGGGCGGCGTCATGACGCCCGGCGTCAATCCGGAGGACGCCCATTACACGGCCGAGGAAATAGCCGCCGGCATTTCCGAGGGCCGGCGCTTCAACAAACGCTCCGCCTCCCATGCCCAGGGCCGGGACGGCATATTGAATGCCGTGCGCGGTGGCATTTCTTCTATTGAACACGGCATTTTCATGGATGATACCTGTGTCCGGGAAATGCTGGCCCAGGGTACCTATCTGGTGCCCACCGTCGCGGCCCTGCGCAATATTCTCGAAAACAAGGGCAACGGCATCCCCGATTACGTGATCGAAAAGACCGAGCGCATCTCCGAGAACCATCGCCGTTCGATCCAGATGTACTATGCAGCGGGCGGCAAAATTGCCATGGGCACCGATGCGGGAACGCCGTTCAACAAACACGGAGCCAACGCCATGGAGCTCGAATTCATGGCCGAACTGGGCGTCAAGCCCATCGACGCGCTATGCTTTGGCACCTCTGCCAGCGCCGATCTTATGGGGCTGGATGATCAGGGCCAGGTGGCGCTGGGCATGGCCGCCGATTTCCTGATCGTGGAGGGCAATCCCGGCGCGGACATCAAAATGGCCTCGCGCCTGGAAAACCACCGCCTGGTGATCAAGGGCGGCGTGGTGGTTTCCGGTCCGAACGCCAGTGCTGCCGGTCCAGCATTTGGACGCATGGCGGCGTTCTGAGTATCCTTCAAGTTTGAAAGCAAGCGCCAAGCCGCCCGCTCCCCAACCCGGCCACCCAATAATAATTATTCCGCGGGTGGCCGGGTGGCTCGGAACCATCTTGAACAGTGCTACTCGTCCCGCTTTTCCAGGGGAAATGACGGCTCTTCGAAATTCGTTGGCTTGATGTAGATATCTTTCACGTGTTGAAAATCATAGGCGTGGCGACGGATTTTGTCGGCCCGATCGTCGGCCCAGTCGTCATTAGCGGTCAGGCTGCGGACCAGGAGGAAATGCAGCGAAAAGACGATGTACCAAATCAGCAGCGGCCAAAACAGCGGCATCCAGTCCCCGAAGGTCGCCCGCGCCGTCACCAACAGCGCCGCCACGCCGAAGAACAAAAGACCATGATGCCACACCGCCGTTACTGGTGGTTTGCGCCGGTAATAGGCAATGATGCGCCTGATGCGGTTCATTTCGAGATCCTATAAAATTCTCAATTAGAATTTCTCAACCCAGGGCCGTACTTCGATGGAATGGGACCAGGCGCTGGGGTGCTGCAGATGGGTTTGGAAGTAGGTTTCGGCAATGGCATCGGGACGCAGGCGCGCCTCGCCCTCTCCGTCAACGCCGATGCCGCCATCAATATTGAAGTGGGCCACGTGCACGCCCTTGGGATGCATCTCCCGCGCCATGGATTCAGCCAACCCCCGCAAGGCGAATTTTCCCGCCGCGAAGGTTGATGAATGAGGGAACCCTTTCATGGAGGCGGTGGCGCCGGTAAATAGGATCGAGCCCGCACCTTTCGGCCCCAACCGCCGAGCTGCTTCCCGGCCCACCAAAAACCCGCCAAGGCAACACCGCTCCCACGCATCGGTGAATTCCGACACCGTTGTGTCCGCGATCGGTCCCCGGGCCCGGCCGGAAGCATTGTAGATGCCCACGTCCATGGCACCGAGATCCCCCTCTGCCGCCGCGAACAGCGCCGCGACGTCTGTTTCCGATGTGCTGTCGCAGGCATAGGCCTTCGCCGTCCCGTCGCCGGCGGTAATCTGGCCCACAATATCGGCCAGCTTATCCACGTTCCGCGCTGCCACCGCGACCGCATGGCCACCAGCGGCAAACCGCCGCGCCAACGACGCACCCAAACCGGGGCCGACGCCGACGATGATGCAAGTGCCTGGATTTTCGGTGCTCATGATTTATTCCGCTGCTGTTGATCGGGTTTCGGGGTTGCGCCAGGTTGCCAGCAGGTGTGCCTGTTCCGCCGCCGCTGCTTTCTGGCTGCGTTCCTTGATGTGGCCGTAGCCGCGAATCTTGGCCGGCAGGGTGGCGATTTCCACCGCCAGGGCGTGGTTGTCGAGGTTCAGTCCGGCGAGGAGTTCCTCCACCACCGCGCGATAGCTGGGAATGGCTGCGCGTTCGGCGCGGCGTTCTTCCGTGCGTCCGAAGGGGTCCCAGCGGGTCCCGCGCAGGCCCTTGAATTTGGCCAGCAGCTTGAACGCCGGCATCATCCAGGGGCCGAATTTCCGTTTGATCAACTGGCCGGTTTCGGGGTCCTTGGCGGCGATCAGGGGCGGGGCCAGGTGGAAGGTCAGTTTCAAGTCGCCCTCGAACTGTTTCGCCAGATTGGCCTGAAAGCTGCCGTCGCTGTACAACCGCGCCACTTCGTACTCATCCTTGTAAGCCATCAGCTTGAACAGGTTTCGCGCCACGGCCTCTCCCAAGCCGGTCAGGCCCTTGCCCCTATTCGTTTCGGTGTTTTCCACCTGGCGCACGAAGGCTTGATATTGCCCGGCGTAATCGGCGTTCTGGTAGTCGGTCAGAATGCCGACACGGCGGGCGATAACTTCGTCCATTGTTTCTTCGCTGGCCGCGTCAAGGACTTGCGGCGCCGCCGCCGCCCGGGCGACCATGTCCAGGTCTTCCGCCGCCAAACGGCCCATGGCGAAGGCCTTGCGGTTCATGGCCACGGCGACGCCGTTCAATTCGATGGCCTTGTCGATGGCCTCGCCGCCGACCGGCAGGGCGCCGCGTTGATAGGCATGGCCCAGAAGGAACAGGTTGGCGGCGATGGCATCCCCCATCAGGGCTGTGGCCAGGCCCGTGGCGTCGATAAATTCGGTGCGGTTGTCGCCGGCGCCGTTCCGGATCAACTGGCGCAGTTCCTCAGCATGAAAATCCGTGTCCGGGTTCAGGGTGAAATCCGCAGTGGGGGCGAGGTGGCTGTTGACAATGGCCTGGGTGCCGCCACGGGAAAATTTGCGCAGCGCATCGGGGGAGGCGGCCACCACCATATCGGCGCCCAGCAGCAGGTCGGCGCCGCCGGCGGCGATGCGGACGGCGTGCAGATCCTCCGGCTTTGGAGCGATGCGGATATGGCTCATCACGGCGCCGTTTTTCTGGGCGATGCCGGTGAAATCCAAGACCGTGACGCCCTTGCCCTCTATATGGGCGGCCATGCCCAACAGGGCGCCGACGGTAATCACGCCGGTGCCGCCGATGCCGGTGACCAGGATGTTGTAGCCGCCATCGGCGTCGGCTGTTTGGGGGCTGGGCAGGGCGGCGATGGCATCGTCCAGGCCTAGGGCGGCGGCGGCGGGCGTCCGACGCGGATTGGCGCCCGAGACGGTCACGAAACTTGGGCAGAAACCGTTGACGCAGGAGAAATCCTTGTTGCAGGCAGATTGATTGATCTTCCGCTTGCGCCCAAGGACCGTCTCCAACGGCTCTACGGAAACGCAGTTGGAGGCCACGGAGCAATCGCCGCAGCCCTCGCACACGGCCTCGTTGATGAAGGCCCGCTTGTCGGGGTCGGGATAAGTGCCGCGCTTTCGCCGGCGGCGTTTTTCGGCCGCGCAGGTCTGGTCATAGATCAGAATTGATGTGCCCTTGGTCTCCCGCAATTCCTTTTGCACGCGGTCCAGTTCGTCCCGGTGTCGGATGGTGACGCCCGGCGCCCAATCCGTTCCAACGGAATATTTGTCCGGCTCGTCACTGACCACGATAATCTTGGAGACGCCCTCGTGATGCACCTGCTGGCTGATTTGCCACGGCGAGAGCGGCCCGTCGTGGGGCTGGCCGCCGGTCATGGCGACGGCGTCGTTGAACAGGATCTTGTAGGTGATGTTGACGCCCGAGGCGACGGCCGCGCGGATGCCGGTGATGCCGGAATGATAATATGTGCCGTCACCCAGGTTGGCGAAGATATGCTCTTCGCCCGTGAATGCCGCCTGTCCCAGCCATGGCACCCCTTCGCCGCCCATCTGGGTGAAAGTCTCGGTGGAGCGGTCCATGAACAGGGCCATGAAATGACAGCCGATGCCGCCCATGGCGCGGCTGCCCTCCGGCACCTTGGTGGATGTGTTATGGGGGCAGCCGGAACAGAAATAGGCGGTCCGCTCAATCTGCGCCGAGGCTTCCTTGGCGGCCGCTTCCTTGCGGTCCAGCTGCGCCATGCGCTCCTCGATGGTGGGCGAGGTGACGTAGGAGCCGATGCGCGAGACGATGATGCGGGCAATTTGCCCCGGCGACAATTCGCCGTCGGAAGGACACAACAATTGTCCCGCCTCGTCGAATTTGCCCACGACCCGGGGGCGCACGTCGGCGCGCCAGTTGTAAAGCTGTTCCTTGAGCTGGTTTTCGATAACGGCGCGCTTTTCCTCGATCACCAAAACTTCGTCCAAACCCTCGGCGAAGGCGCGGATGCCCTCCCGCTCAAGGGGCCAGGGCATGCCGACCTTGTACAAACGCAAGCCGATGTCGGCGGCCATTTTTTCGTCGATGCCCAGATCTTCCAGGGCCTGGCGGGTATCGAGGTAGGACTTGCCGGCGGCGACAATGCCGATGCGCGGTTGCGGGGCATCCCAGACCAGCCGGTCGATGCCGTTGGCCCGGGCGAAATCCAGGGCGGCATAGACTTTGTGGCGTTGCAGGCGTTCTTCCTGGCTCCACCGGTCATCGGGCCAGCGAATGTTCAGGCCGCCGGCGGGCATCTCGAAATCCGGATATTTGATTTCCAGGCGATGGGCATCCACATGAACCGAGGCGGAACTTTCCACCACCTCGGAGACGCATTTAAAGCCAACCCAGACACCGGCAAAGCGCGACATGGCCCAGCCCAGCAAGCCGTAATCGAGATATTCCTGCACGCCGGCGGGATACAGCATGGGCACCATCCAGGAGGCCAGGTTATGTTCGCTCTGTCCCGGCACGGTGGAGGACACGGCGGCGTGATCGTCGCCGCACATCATCAGAACGCCGCCATTGGGGTCGGTGCCGGCGCTGTTGGCATGGCGGACCACATCGCCGCAACGGTCCACGCCCGGCGCCTTGCCGTACCAGATGCCGTAGACGCCGTCGTAGTTGGATTTCGGACCCAGATTCAGTTGCTGGCTGCCCCACAGGGCGGTGGCGGCCATGTCCTCGTTGACGCCGGGCTGAAAGACAATGTGGTTTTTTTCCAGGAAGCGCTGGGCCTGCCACAGCTGTTGATCAAAACCGCCCAAGGGACTGCCGCGATAACCCGAGATATAACAACCCGTGTTCAGGCCCTTGGCCTGATCCCGCTGGCGCTGCAGCATGGGCAGGCGCACCAATGCCTGGGTGCCCGTGAGGAAGACCCGGCCCTGTTCCAAGGCGTATTTATCGTCAAGAGACACATTAGCGAGCAGCGTCATGGCAGTTGTCATGCCCAATCCTCAAAATTTAGATGGCCCCGACCTTTCGGCACCATATAGGTAAGTATGAATGACCTAATTTGCAACATTCTTACCGGCCCACCTCACCAATTCGCCTCATCGGCCCGCATCAATGCCAAATTCGCTGACCTTGCGGTACAGGGTCGAGCGGCCAATGCCAAGACGGCGGGCAACTTCGGTCATTTGCCCTCCATACTTATCGATGGCCAGTCTGATCATGTCCGCTTCCATGGCGTCGAGGGTGCGGATATCCCCCGCCGCGTTCAGCACCGGCAGGCCCCCGTTGGCCCGGCCGTTATAGGCCATGGGCGAAGCCATGCCCATGCTTTGGGCGATTTGAGGAAAATCCTCCAAGGTCAGTTCATCGCCGTCGCACAATACCACGGCGCGGAAAATGGCATTCTCCAACTGGCGCACATTGCCGGGCCAATCAAAACCCATGAGCAGTTCCAGGGCTTCGCCCGACAGGCCGCGCACCGCCTTGCCCTCGGTCACCGCCAGTTTGGCGACGAAATGTGCCGACAGGGGCGGGATATCTTCCAGGCGGTCCCGCAAGGGCGGGATCTGAATGGGAAAGACGTTCAGGCGATAAAATAGATCCTCGCGAAATTTCCCTTCGCTGACCTGTTGCTGCAGTTCGCGGTTGGTGGCGGAGATCAGGCGGATGTCCACGTTCACCGGCTTGGAAGAGCCGACCGGGTCAACCTCGCCTTCCTGCAGGGCGCGCAAGAGTTTGACCTGCATGTCCTGGCGCAGCTCGCCAATCTCGTCGAGGAAAAGCGTGCCGCCGTCGGCTTCCTGGAATTTGCCGGCATGGCGCTCGGTGGCACCGGTGAAGGCACCTTTTTCGTGGCCGAACAACATGCTTTCGACCAGATTTTCCGGAATAGCGCCGCAGTTGACGGCGACAAAGGGTCTGCCGGCCCGCTCGGACGAGCCCTGTACCGCGCGAGCGACCATCTCCTTGCCGACGCCGCATTCACCCTCGATCAAAATGGGGATGTTAGAGGATGCCGCCCGCCGCGCCAGATCCAGGGCCATGGTCATGGCGCCGCCGCCGGTGATCAGGTCGTCGAACCGCATGCGCCCCTCGACCTGGCGGCTCAAGCGCGAGACCTGGCCGGTCAAGGCGTTCATCTTCAGGGCGTTTTCCATGGAGACCAACAGCCGTTCCGGGCTGGCCGGTTTGGGAATAAAATCGGCGGCGCCCGCCTGCATCACCTTGACGATGATCTCAATACCGCTTTGCGCCGTCAGTACGATGGCGGGCAGGTCCGGGCGCCGGGATTTGACTTGCTGGAGTACTTCGAACCCACCCAGATCCGGCATCACCAGATCCAGCAGTATTAGGTCCACGGCGGCCGCCCTGTCCGACTGCATGAAGACTATCGCGTCCTCGCCGCCCTTGGCAATTTCCACATTATAACCGTGCCGGCTGACCACCGCTTCCAAAAGGCGTCGCTGGGTGGGATCATCATCAACCACCAAGACGGTTTGCGCCATTGCTCTTGACCTAGTCCCTCATTATTTATCACCTGGATACTCTACAGCCTGTGCCATTTCGGGACAAGCGGTGTTTGAGGGAAAATATCAGATGAATCTTGGAATCTTGCCGCAATGGGACTTGAGCGATTTCTATAGCGGTCCGGAGGCGCCCGAACTGGCCGCCGATCTGGACCTGGCCGAGACGGCGGCGGATTGTTTCAACGGTGACTACGGCGGCAAGGTCGCGGGTCTGTCCGCCGCTGATCTGGCAGCCGCCATTCGCCGCTATGAGGCGGACGAGGATCTGTTGGGACGCATCGCCAGCTATGCCCAACTTTACCATGCCGCGAAGGTGTCCGACCGGGAGGTGGGCCGCTTCTATCAAACCACCGTGGAGCGGTTAAGCGCCATTACCACCAAGTTGATTTTTTTCACCTTGGAGCTGAACCGCATCGAAGACGCGGCGTTGGATGCGTTGTTGGCGGCGGACGATGGCCTGGCCAATTATGCGCCCTGGCTACGCGATGTGCGCGCCAGCCGTCCGCACCAGTTGTCGGACGAGCAGGAGCAGTTGCTGCATGAAAAACAGGTGACGGGGCGGTCATCCTGGGTACGGTTGTTCGACGAAACCATAGCCGACATGCGGTTCTCGCTGGAAGGGAAGGAGCTATCCCTGGAGCAGACTTTGCATCTGTTGTCCGAGCCAGACGGCGCCAAGCGCAAGGCGGCGGCAAAATCACTCGGCGCCGGGTTCGAAGAACAGAAGAGCCTGTTTGCCCTGATCACTAATACCCTGGCCAAGGACAAGGAGATTGAGGACAAATGGCGCCGATTTGCCCGGCCCGACAGCGCCCGGCACCTCTCCAACTTGGTGGAGGACGGGGTGGTCGATGCCCTGGCCGATGCGGTGAGGGGCGCCTATCCACGCCTCTCGCACCGCTATTATGCCCTGAAGGCGAAATGGTTCGGAACGGACATCCTGGATTATTGGGACCGCAACGCGCCCTTGCCCGATGACGACCAGCAGGGATTTACCTTTCAGGCGGCCCAGGCCCAGGTGCTGGATGCCTACCGCCGCTTCTCGCCGGCCATGGCGGATGTGGGGCAGCGGTTTTTTGACAATGCCTGGATCGACGCGCCCGCCGCGCCCGGCAAGTCGTCCGGCGCTTTTTCCCACCCCACCGTACCCTCGGCCCATCCCTATTTGCTGTTGAACTATCAGGGCCGGACACGGGATGTGATGACCCTGGCCCACGAACTGGGCCATGGGGTGCATCAGGTCCTGGCCGCCGGTCAGGGCGCCTTGATGGCGGATACGCCGCTCACCTTGGCGGAAACCGCCAGCGTCTTTGGTGAACAATTGACCTTTCGGTCGCTGTTGGATCAGGAAACCACGCCCAGCCGGCGCAAGGCCATGCTGGTGGGCAAGACCGAAGACATGCTGAACACCGTGGTGCGTCAGATCGCCTTCTATGAGCTCGAAAAGCGCCTGCATGACGAGCGGCGCCTTGGCGAGCTGTCGGTGGAGCGGATCGGCGAGATCTGGATGGCGGTGCAGGGGGAAAGCTTGGGCCCGGCCATTCGCCTGCACGACGAATACGCCAATTTCTGGTGCTATATTCCCCACTTCATCCATTCGCCCTTCTATGTCTATGCCTACGCCTTCGGCGACTGCCTGGTGAACTCTCTCTATGCGGTCTACCAGAACGCCAGGGAAGGCTTTGCCGAAAAGTATCTGGACATGCTGCGGGCGGGCGGTACCTTGCGTCACAAGGAATTACTGGCGCCCTTCGGGCTGGATGCGACGGACCCGCGGTTCTGGCAACAGGGCCTGGGCGTGATCGAGGGTTTCGTGGACGAGTTGGAAGATCTCTCTTAATGGCGGATGACAGCGAAGGCGACAGCCTCACCGGCCGGGTGAAGCGCTATGCTAAGGTGGGCACAGCAGTCGGAGGCCTGGCGGCCCGTCTGGCTGGCGACAAGGTTTTTGGCCTGAGCCTGGACAAGCCAGCCCATGCCAAGGATCTGAAGAATGCCCTGGGCGGTCTGAAGGGCCCATTGATGAAAGTGGCGCAGATCCTGGCCACCATCCCCGAGGCGCTGCCCCAGGAATATGTTCAGGAGTTGATCCAGCTGCAGGCCAACGCGCCGGCCATGGGCTGGCTATTCGTCAAGCGGCGCATGGCGGCGGAATTGGGCCCCGACTGGCAGGACCACTTTGATCAGTTCGAACACCGGGCCGCCGCGGCCGCCTCGTTGGGACAGGTGCACCGCGCCGAACTGGACGGCCGGGCACTGGCCTGCAAACTGCAATACCCCGACATGAACTCGGCCGTGGAAGCGGATCTGGCGCAACTGAAAATGATATTTTCCATTTACGGCCGCTATGACCGCACCATCGACACCTCCAATGTCCATAAGGAGATCGGTGATCGCCTGCGCGAGGAACTGGACTATGACCGGGAAGCCCGGCACATGGCCCTGTTCGCCGAGGTCTACAAGGGCGAGAAGAATATCCACATTCCCGGCGTGCTGCCGGAATTGTCGACTCGCCGCCTGTTGACCATGAACTGGCTGGACGGCAGGCCCCTGCTGGATTTCCGCGACGCGGATCTGGAAACCCGCAACACAATCGCCTTGAATATGTTCCGCACCTGGTACGTGCCGTTTTATAATGCCGGGGTCATCCACGGCGATCCGCACCTGGGCAATTATACCGTGCGGGACAATCTTGACATCAACCTGCTGGATTTCGGTTGTGTCCGGGTGTTCGACGCGAATTT
>Ga0315339_1002922_pt1 | contig 12460 bp, 14 predicted proteins | sample ASW17metaG_FD_204514 | JGI IMG/M metagenome (GOLD analysis project Ga0315339, IMG submission 204514) | Ammonia-oxidizing marine archaeal communities from Pacific Ocean, United States - ASW #17 | ecosystem: Environmental > Aquatic > Marine > Oceanic | place: USA: California | collected 2016-12-05
TGGCGAAGGATCTCCGGCCCCAATCGCCTGCCCGAAGTGATCAAAGGGGTTGAGTTCAGAGACGGGATCAAGCAACTTAACCAAGCCGCCTGAACACGCCGTCACCAACTTTTGGGCATAACTCCTTCAACGCGCATCCCGCCCTTTATTTTGGCGATCGCTCCACTTTCGACGATCCGGTTCTTTCGATGCGGGCTGAAAACACCGATTCCGGGCCGATTGGCGTTACGACGATTTTCGGGTTCTCATTCCAGACAACCGGGATTCTCGGCTATTCGGCGGAGACCTCGCGTGGGTTCCCGTCCTGGTCGACAATCCCGAGTTATCGGAGCCTTGCCAGCGGTCGCAATTGGCACCTCTTCTTCGCGTGGGTCTTTGTGTTAAACGGGCTCGTTTACGTTGTGGCGAGCATTCTCAACCGTCACGTTTGGCGCGATCTCGTGCCGAGCCTTGGCCAGATTCGCGGTATTGGCAGAACAATTAGCGAGCATGTGCGTTTTCGCTTCGATCATGGCCGCGATTACAATGTGCTGCAAAAACTCAGCTATCTGGCGATAATCTTCGTTGTTTTGCCGCTTGTTATCCTGGCCGGCCTGGGCATGTCACCAGCAATGGATGCAGCGTTTCCCTGGATTGTCGATTTCTTCTCTGGCCGCCAGACGGCGCGGACCATTCATTTCATCGCGGGGAGCCTGATCGTCCTGTTCGTCGTCGTGCATGTCCTCATGGTTCTGATTTCTGGTGTGTGGAACAATTTGCGGTCGATGATCACCGGCCGATACTCGGTTAAATCGGGGGAGAAATCCGATGAATAAGATTCGTATGAATCGACGACGATTTCTCAATGGTCTGGTGCCGGCCGCTGGTGCTCTCGCGCTCGCCGGATGCGACAGGCTTTCAGAGGCCCCTTGGTTTCGCGACGTTTTGTCCTCTTCCGAAGAATTGACCATGCGGGTTCAGCGTTTCTTTCTGTCGCCGGACTCGCTGGCGCGTGAATTCGACGAAGCCGATATTTCACCTGATTTTCGCGCCAACGGGACGACTAATCCCCGCGATGCCGCATATCGGGCTCTTGCCGCGAATAATTTCGCCGACTGGCGTTTGTCGGTTGGTGGTCTTGTCGAGCGGCCGGCTAAATTGTCGCTCGCCGACCTTCGCGGCATGCCGGCTCGAACCCAGATCACCCGTCACGACTGCGTCGAGGGCTGGAGCAGTATCGGAAAGTGGACAGGTGTCCCGCTGGCCAGCGTCCTCGAGCAGGTAGGCCTCAAGCCCGATGCGCGATTCATCGTGTTCACTTGCGCCGACAATTTGGGTCGGTCCCTGGACGGTAGCGGGCGATACTATGAATCGATCGATCTGGAAGACGCCTTCCATCCGCAGACGATCCTGGCCCACGAGATGAATGATCAGGTGCTGCCAATCCCCCACGGTGCGCCATTGCGTTTGCGCGTCGAGCGCCAGCTCGGTTACAAGATGGCGAAATATCTGATGAATATCGATGCCGTGGATTCTCTATCCGGCCTTGGTCGGGGCAATGGCGGATACTGGCCTGATCGCGGCTACGATTGGTACGCTGGTATTTGAGGCTGGTTTCACCATCAGCCGCCGGCTTAAAACCTGTGATGTAGCACGCAAAATTCGAGATTTTTTTACGTCGGCGATCGCGTGCAGCCGATGAAAACGTCCGGCAAGCTCGGGACATCGCGGGTGACTAAGGTAACTTTTCCTATTTCCTTCGCGACTCTGGAACGTCGCGAAAATCGGCGGTGCATAGAACCAATCGGGTAGTGATCTGACGATTCTATTTTTTAGTCGAATTTATTGGCGGCAGAGATTTCACGAAAACGGCGATCGCGGCTTGGTCTTCGCTGCTTAGTTTTGCCAAATTCGCCTGAACCGCGACCATCGTGCTACCAAAAGTATCGAAATCAGGCTTGAAGCCGGTGGCGAATGCGTCGACGAGTTCCTCCTCCGACCAATTGCCAATTCCGGTTGCCGGATCGGAAGTGATGTTGGGGATTTTTCCCTCGCCCTCAAGTGCCGGGCCTCCGCTATAGGCACGGCCGTCTATTGTGCCGCCAATGAGGTTGCGCGGGCTGTGACATTCGCCGCAATGGCCGGGGCCGCGCACCAGATAGGCTCCGCGATTATGCGCGGCACTTCTGTCGGGGTCCGGTTCGAACGTTTTGCCATCGGTATAGAGGAGCTGCCAAAGGCCGAGGCCCCGGCGAATATTAAATGGGAAGGACAATTCATGCGGCGGCGCGCTGGTTGCGACTTCTGGCAGTATGTCGAGATAGGTTTTGAGGTCGATAATATCCTCAATCCGCATGCGCTGGTAGGATGCATAAGGAAAGGCCGGATAGAGATATTCTTGCTGGCGGCCAATTCCATGCTTCATCGAGGTGACAAATTCCGCGAGCGTCCAAGTCCCGATGCCGTGATCGGGATCGGGCGATATGTTTGGGACGTGAAACACTCCGAAGGGCGTCGACAGCTTGACGCCGCCTGAAAGCTTGAGCTTGTCTTCGCCCTTGCTGCCGGGCGCCGCGTGGCACGAGCCACAGCCGGCGGCAGCGAAGATATACTCGCCGTTTGCAATGTCCGGCGGGTGATCAGGCAGATCGTCGAGCGCCAGCGTCTTCGGGATAGTAATGAACCAGAAGGCGGCCGCCGCGACGGCCGCGAGCACGACCGCGAATAAAAAAAGCTTGCGGATCATGACGTGCCTTTTGCCGGTAAGTAAATTGAATTGCCTTTTCTAGATATCATGATTGCAACCATGCGCCGAGGGGCAAGCGGTTAAGGGCGTAGCCGCTTCCGCTTGAACCAGTGCGACGATATACCCATATCCTGGCTTGTGGACCATTTGGTCCGTCCGGATGCCTTGTAGGGTCCGGTTTTCACCGTGGTCGCTTCGTGAAAGGGCCAATCAATGACGCGCGTTTCTGCGTTTTCCAGCCCTCTACTCCTTGGTTTCGACGAAATCGAACGGGCACTCGACCGGCTCGCCAAAGGCGGTGGCGATGGCTATCCGCCTTACAATATCGAGCGCCTTCAGGGGAGTGACAATTGTGGCGATATCCTTCGTATTACGCTTGCGGTTGCTGGATTTTCCGAGGACGAACTCGAGGTAACTGTTGAGGAGAACGAACTTGTCCTGCGCGGTCGCCAGAAGGACGAGCCTGCGGGCAACTATCTGTATCGTGGAATTGCGGCCCGACAATTCCAAAAGACCTTTGTGCTTGCTGAAGGCATCGAGGTTCTTGACGCGGCGCTGAGCGATGGACTTTTGTCGATTGATCTGGCCCGCCCAATGTCGAAACGAGCCGTCCGACGGATCGAGGTCAACAAGCGCGGCCGGCGGGAAATTGAGAGTGAGGAGGAGACGTGATGACCGGTGACAAACAGGCGATGTCTCGTGAAAACTTTGCCGGCCTCGGCGGCGGCCGCATTGCCTATGTGCGGCCAATGCGTTCCGACGAAATCAAGAGCTTGTTTCCCAACGTCCCGCCAATCGAGCCGGGTCTCGATCTGTGGGCGTTACTTGGCGCCGACGGAACTCCAATTATGGTAGCCGACAGCCGCCACGCCGTTGTCATGAATGCACATGAGAACGATCTCGAGACGGTTAGTCTCCACTGAGCGCAATGGCGCGGCTCATGCCGCGTCGGGCGTTGCCCCCGCCGCCAACACCGCATAGAGCGCGGATTTGTCCGAGGACGCTCTGAGCTTGCTGACCACACCCGGTTCGCGGAATAGTCGCGCGATTTGCGCCAGTGCCTTGAGGTGATCGGCGCCGGCGCCTTCCGGAGCCAGTAGCACGAATACGAGATCGACCGGCAGTTCGTCGAGAGCCTCAAAATCGATCGGCTTCGCGAGCCGTGCGAACAGGCCGAATATGCGGTCAAGATTGGGATGTTTGCCGTGCGGGATAGCGATGCCGCCGCCGACACCCGTCGAACCGAGCTTTTCCCGCTGTAGAAGCGTATCGAAGATTTCACGTTCATCGAGGCCGGTCATCTCAGCCGCCTTCTCGGCCAGCGCCTGGATAACCTGCTTCTTGCTGTTCACCTTTAGCGAACTAAGAATAGCTTCCGGTATTATGAGGTCGCTCAGGTCCATTTCTTCATCCCAAATCACGCTCGCGCGCCGGTCCGACAGCTGCCCGTCAGCGGCGCGTTCGTTCAACGATTGGAGAGGTTCCCTGCCTTGGAGCGCGACGGATCGATCCAGCCGATATGTCCGTCACTGCGACGATAGACGACATTGATGCCGCCGTGAACAGCATGACGAAAGACAAGGACTGGAGCGTCGCTGAGATCCATTGCTATCACCGCGCCGCCAACAGTCAAATTTTCAAGATGTGTTGTCTCCTCGGCGATGATCGTCGGGTTGAAGTCGGCCGCGACTTCCTCTTCGTCGGCAAAGTCGGCGATCACATATGAAGCAGCTGGCGACGGTTCTGTTTGCTTGGCGTGGTGGTGGTCTTTGAGCCGCCGCTTGTAGCGACGTAGCCTGGTCTCGACGCGGTCGGCTGCGTGATCAAAACTTTGGTGCGCGTCAGCGGCGCGCGCCGAGGCTTTCAGGACGATGCCGGTGTCGAGATGGATGGCGCAATCGGTTCTGAATCCCGATCCCTCGCGCTCGAGTGTCACATGCCCGCTATGCCCACCGTCGAAATATTTCTTCACCGAGTCACCGATCCGTGCCTCGATCTGGTCACGCAGAGTGTCACCGATATCCATATTCTTTCCGGAAATGCGCAGGCTCATAGGGGCTTCCAACCTTCTCGTCGTCGCTGGCGTTCACTCATCGGCACTGTGCGCTCGGGAGCTTATACCATGTGTCGAGGCGCACACGAGCAAGTCGCTCTGGTTAACTTATTTTGCGCTCGGTCAAATGCTGGGCGCACCTTCTAAGGATGGCCGTTCAACAAGTCAACCGAATGTCCGCCAGCCCATTTGGTTGGCTTGATTTCATCCTGGCGCGGACAGCGATAAAGCTGCCATAACCATTTGTTATTCGGTGCGTTTCTCTCGCCGGCGTTGAACTGAAGACGGGATACGCATTGCCTTGCGATACTTCACCACCGTACGCCGCGCAATATTGATCCCTGAGACGCGCAGGGTTCCAACGATGGTATCGTCAGACAGGATATTGTTGGCCTGCTCCTGGTCGATCAACTGACGGATTCGATGGCGTACCGCTTCCGACGAATGAGCCTCGCCGCCCTCTGACGAAGCGATGGCGACCGTAAAGAAATACTTCAGTTCGAAAACACCGCGCGTCGTCGCCATATATTTGTTCGATGTTACCCGACTGACTGTCGATTCATGTACAGAAATCGCATCGGCGACGGCCTTCAGGTTGAGAGGCCGAAGATGCTCGATCCCGGATGTGAGAAAGGCGTCCTGTTGGCGGACAATCTCCGATGCCACGTTAAGGATCGTGCGTGCGCGCTGATCAAGGCTGTTGACGAGCCAGTTGGCGGTCTGCAGGCAATCATCGAGATAGGCCTTGTCCGTATCGCTCAGTCGTTGCTTGCGGACAATGGCATAATAGGCTCGGTTGACAAGAACCCGCGGCAGCGTGCTCGAATTTAGCTCGACAATCCACGCCCCGTCCGGGCCTGGTCGGACAAGCACGTCGGGGATGATCGGTTGAGCCATCACCAAGCTGTACTTGTCGCCCGGTTTTGGGTCGAGTGCCTGAATCTCGACAATCATTTCGGCGAGATCATCGTCGTCGACGCCGCACAGTCGCTTTAGTGCGCTATGATCCCTGCGCATTACCAATTCCAGGTGAGCAACCAGCGTCTCCATCGCTGGGTCGAGACGGTCGCGCTCCGCGAGCTGAAGGGCCAGACATTCGGCAAGGTTACGGGCGCCAACACCGGTCGGCTCGAATCCCTGAATCAGCCGTAGCGTCGCCTCGACAAATTCGAGCGGCGCTCCGAGCCGCTCAGCGACCGCGCGGAGGTCGGCGCGCAAATAGCCCGACTCGTCGATCTCATCGATAAGTGTCTTCCCAATCAGCCGCGAATTGGGGTCCGATATCGACTGACCGAGCTGATCCGAGAGATGGTCGGCGAGCGATTTCTGTTCCGCGACAAAGTCTTCGAAATTGTAGCCTTCGGCGCTGATCGGTTGGCGTGATGGCGCCTCGGACCAAGTCTCGGCGGGCAGGCTGGCTATTGATTCCTCGGCGCTCGGTTCAGAGTCGTCTCCGTCAGCGGGGTCCTGTTTGTCCGGCGCCTGTTCCGCCGGGCCGTCCTCATTGTCCTGGTTTTCCAGAATCGGATTGCGCTCGATTTCCGCGTCGACATAGGCAATCAGGTCGAGGCTGGACATTTGCAAAAGTTTGATCGCCTGCATCAATTGCGGCGTCATCACCAGCGATTGCTTTTGCCTTTGCTCGATTCTTGGTGAAAGCGGCATGGTCGCTGGGCCGGTATGAGCAAAATGGTCCGAGTTTTGCTTGTCGCCTTTCTGGTACTCGAAGCAGGCTGGATTTCAAAGACTAAATTCTTCACCGAGGTATAGGCGGCGGACCTCGGGGCTGGCGACAATATCGCTCGGTCGGCCCTCGAACAGCATCTCGCCGGAATGAATAATATAGGCACGGTCGATCAGACCGAGCGTCTCGCGAACGTTGTGATCGGTGATCAGTACGCCGATACCAAGACTGGTAAGATGGCGGACAAGCGCTTGGATGTCGCCGACGGCGATTGGGTCGACGCCGGTAAATGGTTCGTCGAGAAGCATGAAGGCCGGACGGCTTGCCAGCGCGCGGGCGATCTCGCAGCGTCGGCGCTCGCCACCCGACAGCGAGATGGCGGAAGCATCTCGCAGATGGCTGATGTGAAACTCATCGAGCAACGCGTCGAGAAGTTCTTCGCGTTGTGCCTTGTCCGGTTCGACCACTTCGAGCACCGAGCGGATGTTCGCCGCAACCGTGAGCCCGCGAAAGATCGAGGTCTCCTGCGGAAGATAGCCGATACCGAGCCTGGCGCGGCGATACATCGGCAAACGGGTGACATTGTGCCCGTCGAGTTCGATCGTCCCATGGTCAGCGCGAAGCAACCCGGTGATCATGTAAAACATTGTGGTTTTGCCGGCACCGTTGGCTCCGAGCAATCCGACCGCCTCACCACGTGCGACAGCTAGGCTTGCATTGTGGACGACCGGCTTGCCGCGATAGGATTTTCGCAGTTCATGGGCGACCAACCAACCGCGCCCGCCGGCGTCGGGAACCAGACGAGAGGGCGGTGTTTCGGCGTATTGCCGACGTCCTCGGCGCGGCCTCGCACGTTTGCCTTGGGGGCGGCGTGGTTTGCGGCCGAAAAGGTTCAGGACGTTCAAGCCGGCGGCTCCTGTCTGGTCAGTCGGGCGATTGATCGACGGGCGGTGCCGCCGGACCTATTGGCTCGGTGGGATCAATGCGCCCGACCCTGGCGAAAACACACCTCGGATCGGCTTGCCAGCCGTTTGCTCGACCCGGGCTTTTCCCGATGCTAGGTCGATGATCAGCCGATCACCGGTGATGACGTTCGAACCCTGGCTCAATACAACATTTCCCGTCAATGTGATTGTTTGCTTGCCCATATCGACGACAACAGTGCCGCCGGTCACGGTCTGGTCTCCCGATTTGATCTCAATATTGCCTGTGGCTTCAATTCGGCTGAACGCCTGGTTCTTTGGGCGCTTATCACTCAAGTCACTGAAAACGCGGATAGTTTTTGCTCGTAGAACAGTCTCGCCACGGCGCACAGTGACGTTTCCATCGAAGATTGAGGTTCGTTGCTTGCCTTGCTCGGATATCTCGAGGCTGGCCGCGTCGATCTGAACCGGATCGGTGGATTTTGACTGAAAGCCAGTAAAGAGGTTGCCGGTTTGTGAGACGGCTCCGCCCGCCGCGATGGCAAAGAAGATCAACGCACCGAAACTTACGACAATCGCTCGCGGGATAGGCAACACGGGAATCATTCCGCCTCCGAATCTGACGGGGTCGTGGCAGAAACTTCCGGGTTCGCCAATGGCACGAAGGTCAAGGATACACCACCGCTGAAGAGGATCGTCTTTCCGCGATCGCTAATCGACAGCTCGCGCGATCGAATCAGCCCCTCGCTGGCCGAGATCTCGATATTACCTTTTGAGAAAAGTTCACCCTCGCGAAAATTGACCTCCGCCATCTCAAGCTTTGCCGCGTGACCATCCGTGCTCGAGATCGTGATTCCCTCCATCAGATTCAGTATTTCCTTGTCGCCGTCGAATATGCCGGCCGTAGCGTCGAGCGAAACCGTGATATCGCTCGTCAGCCCGAACTCGGCATCGATTTCCTCCAACCGGACGACCTTTGGATTGGCAAGGTCCTGTACCGCGCGCTCGGCGAATATTTCATAGGAATGTTCGGTCCCCTTGAAGCCGGATAGATGCGGCTTCTCCATGATCAGGCTTTTATTGTCGACCGAAATACCGGCTAGAGTGAAAAGTTCGGCGATGTCGCTTGTCACCATCTTGATGGTCAAAATAAAAGCCACAACGCCGGCGCCGGCAGCTGCTGGCAGTATGATCTTCAACCAGCGCACCAGTCCGCTGTGGCGTCGCGCGTCCCGATAGACGTTCTCGCCCCGCACCTTGCTTGGGTCATAGCGAAATTTTCTTCGGCGCCGTCGTCGACGCGGCTGGCGGCTTACCTCACTCATTTCGTTCACTTGCCGGAAGACGCCGGAACTCCATTGCACCGACGAATCCTTGTTGGACCCCTGTGGGTATATGGCGGCGCCACTGCAATTGGCTAGTAAACGCCTATGTGTGGTTATTATACGCCGGATCTATGGGAAAATATGTCCTCTTCGTCCCACCCCGCGAGATCGAGGCGCGCGCGCGTCGGCAGGAATTGGAAACAGGCGTTGGCAAGCTCCGCTCGGCCCTCGCGGGAGAGCCGTTTATCGAGCGTTTCCTTGAGCGCGTGGAGATGGAGCACGTCCGAGGCGGCATAGGCTTGCTGGGCCTCGGACAGGGTTTCGCTGGCCCAGTCGGAACTTTGTTGCTGTTTCGACAGGTCAATATCGAGGAGTTCCTTGGTTAGATCCTTGAGGCCATGGCGATCGGTGTAGGTTCGGGTGAGCCGTGATGCGATCTTGGTGCAATAGATCGGCTGCGCCATCACGCCGAAGCTGTGGTAGAGAACGGCGACATCGAAGCGGGCGAAATGGAAGAGCTTGGTCACTGTCGGATCTGCCAACAGCTTCACCAAATTGGGCGCCTCGCGCTGAGCCGGCGCGATCTGGACAAGATCTGCGTTGCCATCGCCGCCGGATAGTTGAACAAGGCAGAGCCGGTCACGCAGCGGGTTGAGGCCGAGCGTTTCGGTGTCGATTGCAACGGCGTCCCCATAGTGCGTAGCATCGGGAATATCGCCCTTGTGCAATCGAATTGTCATTCTCAGCCTCAGCTTTGCTATTTCGGCCGACCGCCCGCCTGCCCGGCCTGGCGCCGATGACAGGAACGGCCCGACACCACTAATCAACTTTGAGTATTCCGGCGTTTCCGGCGCGCCTAGTTCTGTTGACTATCACCACTGTGAACCACGAAACAAGGGGTCGCCCAAGTCGTTTCGGCAGCCATGGGCGATCAATCACGCGATGCCGATTGCGATAATTGAGGGGCGGCAAGCGGGTCGAAGATCAGCCTTTAACTTGGGTAAGGAAACGTTGGCGAGCGCCCTTTCGATAATCGAGAAAGCATTTGAAATAGTCCTTGGGAAGATGCTGGGCGCGCTGCCATTGGCGCAGCTCACGAAAAGCGGCGGGCCAATGGCCGGTTATAAAGGCTTTGATGATGCCGCGAACGATCAAATATCGAAAGATTTGAGAGTTCTCCGGTAATTGGTAATCGGAATGCCGGGCGACCAGGGCATCAAGCCCGGCAATATAGCCGTCATATTCGTGAGAAATCGAGCGCGCCAAACGATACTTTTCAACGTCGGTATCGTCGCCGAACCAGATTGAATGTGCCCGAGCAACCCGCAGCAGGAGTTCGCGGTCTTGATGGCGCGGCATAGCCTCGTCATATCCGCCAACCGATTCGAACGCCGACCGGCGAATTGTGATCGCGGAGTTGGTCAGCGGTATGAGATGCGCCAGCAGCATTTTTTGGATTTCAGTGTTGCTCGGCGTCGAATGGGGCATGCGATGCGTATGATTGGCGCCTCGCGAGACTTCGACATAACCATCGACCAAGCAGTCGACGTTTGGCCACCGCGAGAAGAAACCAATGAGGCGATCTATACGATTCGGACCAAACACATCGTCCGAATCAAGGAAAGCTATCAGCGATCCATGCGATAGACGGGCGCCGACATTGCGCGCCCGGTTGGCATTTCCTTCCGATTGTAATTGGTGAAATAGGAGCCTCCGGTCGACCAGCTGCGAAATGCGCGACACCGTATCGTCGGTTGAGCCGTCATCGACAAGCACGACTTCCAGGTCATGTCGCGGCGAGCGCAGTGCCGACTCGACCGAACGACGAATGACGCTGCCGCGGTTGCGTGTTGGAATTATCACTGACAATGCCGGGCGATCGATCGGCGTGGCACAATTCAAAGTCAAGCAAGCCCACCTAAATATACTTGTCGTCAGGCAATGGAGATTGGGTCCGCTATTCCGCCGGCCATTTGCGATCTGGGAGAGCCAGCCGGGACCGGCAAACAGGGCCCTCCAGAGGACTTCTTGTTTTCGCGCAAGCGAATAGATGACCTCAACTTGGCGGCAAATCGGTCGATGATCGAATCACAACTTCACTACCTTGCATATTCATTGGATTAGCACGGCGGCGCAAGGAAGTGCCGGATGCGGCTGAGGCCCGTGGGAATTAGTTGGCGGCCTGGCGAACCCATTGCTCGGCGAGGGAGTCGCTCCTATGACAAGAATACAAACGCTGCGGGGAAGCGGCGCCATCAATCGATCAGCTATCCAGGTGGGATAATATCCTAATTGCCGGCAGTGCCGGCGTCGAGCTCGCTGACCAGCGTGACGAGCCCGTTCAGCTCGACGATAGCATCCCCTCTTTTGTGGAGTTTGTCATATGTGAGGTGGTCATCGACGTCGGAGCTGCGGTTGACGCTGGCAATGAAGGTCTCCTTTGCCACCGTCTCGGCATCCTGGTAGGTGGCCCAGGCGTCGTATTGGTCGGCATGCATCTGGGCGGCGCGTGATTCTTCCTCGGTCGGCGGATTGATCGGGTCGCCCCCGAGCGCCAGGAAATCGGCAAGCATGCCGTCCAGCGCCAGATCGAACGGATCGGTTTGCACGGCATCCCGATAGATTGCCCAGGCATTATATTGATCGACGAATAATCGTGCGGCGCGTGTCTCAACTTCCCTGGGCAAATTGTCCAGACTTCCGCCGATCATTAAAAACCGGGCGAGGGCACCTTCGGCTATGCTATTTCCGCGGATATAGGCGATATGAAGTCTCGGCAAGGAATTCTGATTGTCCAAATTGTTGAAGTAAGCTTGCTCACTTCGTTCGAGCGAGTTCCAGGATTCTAGCAGGCGGGCAATTTCACCCTGCTTGAGGCCGGTCTCGAGCACATATTGGCGGACAATTGCCTTTGCTGAGTTGGGTGAGGTTGCGGCGCTTGCGACAGTGTTCGGATGGGTTGACTTGCCATGGCTGCTGCTTTTTTCGCTGAAATCCTTGCCCTCGGCAAAGACGGATTGGCTGCCGAAGGGAACGAAATCTGATGGCGTTGCACTTATCAAAAGGGCTGCACCGATAAAAAGGAATGCAGTGCTGGAAATTGCAGCAGTAAAGAACTCGCGTAGCTGATGGCGCATCGATTATCTCCCGATAGCGGGTAGAATTTATGCGCAAAGAAATAGCGGCCAATTTTTAAGGCCGCGTTTTTCCAGTTTGGGTTCTATGATTCAAATCCGCTGCGACCAGCGTATTGAAAGGTGCCGCCGATCCAGTGCAAACTCCGCGATTCCATCAACGCCGAGCCGTAGAGCTTCTACTCGGTGAACCATGTGGATATTCAATCGCTAAACGGACTGAAGCACCCATCACTCGTATGTCGCAATTCATACTGCGCAAGGCAGATTCACCCTCGCGTCGCTACGCTCAGGCAGTTCGCGGAGTGAATTTGGACCGAAGTTCTCTCAATCGCGTTGGGCCAAGGTGGCGGGCGTAGCCAGCGGCGCTCATGAGGGGACAGATCAGGATTAGGGCAGCCGGTGCTGACAAGCTCATAGCCGACGAGCCTCCCCGTTTGGACCTCTCTAGCGTCCGCGCGGGGCCAGGGGGGTACAAGCGATACCAGTCTGCGGCGCGTTATTTTGGGATTTCGCGCGACAGCGTGAAGAAGATCATGAGTTTTTCGGTTCCGCCGGGGTATCGGCGAACGGCGCCGATCAGGCGGCCGAAGCTGGATGGTTTCACCGAGATCAT
>Ga0315339_1002923_pt1 | contig 12457 bp, 8 predicted proteins | sample ASW17metaG_FD_204514 | JGI IMG/M metagenome (GOLD analysis project Ga0315339, IMG submission 204514) | Ammonia-oxidizing marine archaeal communities from Pacific Ocean, United States - ASW #17 | ecosystem: Environmental > Aquatic > Marine > Oceanic | place: USA: California | collected 2016-12-05
TCTATTCTCACTTCGACCAGGACGAACCTGACATCGCCTCCGATCGCTTTATGCGGGATGTGCCATTGGGTGATGAAGAAATAAGACAGGGGTTACCACAGATCACGCCGCTTGGCCCAGCGATGGATTCGATTCTACGCAATCCCCGGCCGACGCTGGAAGTTACGGTCGGACGGGCCATGCCTACGGGATGGTCCTTCTATTTCGAGGTTGATACCGATCCGTTATTCACCAGTTCGTGGATCCAACACTCGACCGATGAACCTTGGCTCTATCGGGCGATCAAACCGGAAGTGATTGCATTCGGGGCCGGCTTTGGGCTATTGAGCTTTATTTTGCTCTCGATCTTGGGGTTACCTATCCTATTGATCTTTGGCTTTGTACGCTCGTTGACGCACTTGCCGCACTTCGTGGTCACGGAGATTATCGGCGCGCTGCTGGCTCGTTATTACTTCTGGAATAAATACGGCAGAAAAGAATGGCTGCAGTTCTCCCCGATTCTGGCCGTGGGTTTTTCTTGCGGCATGGCGCTGATGGGCATGGCGGCGGTTGGTGTCGCTCTGATTCAGAAGTCGGTCTCGGTATTGATCTTCTGATATGGAGAATACCGTAGATTTCGTTTGGCAAGGCCTGCGACTCGAAGTGCCCGAGGATTGGAACCTCGGGCGGGTCGATGGCGATTTTGAGAAGGGCTATGCTCGCCTTGACGACGCCGAGATTGTGCGTTTGGAGATCGAGTGGCGTCGGCTCAAGGGGCGCGGCGAGGCATTGCGCCTGACCGAGTTGGTGGATCGCTACTTGGCGAATTTGGAGAAAAAAGCCGATAAGGCCGGCGCTTCTTTTTCCGTACAGCGCCAGGCGCGTTTCCTAAAAAATAAGAAATTCCTCGGAGACCGCGAATACGAAGTCTTCACTTGGGAAGCGGACTTCCGCGCCTATAATCTGGCGATCGTACTAGAGAAGGGGCGGGTCGTTTTATTGCGAGTGCTGGCCAGGCGGGACGAGTCCTTGGAAGAGCAGGCGGAGGCGGTTTTTCGCTCGTTGGTGGACCAAGAAGGAGAAGATGCCTATATCTGGAGCATTTACGGTTTGCGCTTTTCGGCACCGGCAGACCTGAAGCTCGAGGGCCATTCGCTCAAGTCGGGCCATATCCAGCTCGACTTCGCCGGCGATAATAAGCAGACCCTCAAGGTGCACCGCTTGAGCATGGCTAGAATTTTGCTTAAAGAGGTTTCCCTTGAAAATTGGTATCCTGTATTTTTTAAGAAGACGCTACGCGACGTGGTGGTCGATATCCCCGCGGTCGACGTGCACGGCTACGCAGGACTCGCGGTCGAGGGACGTCCGCGCAGTCGTTGGCGGCAGCTTTTGCGCCCGTTACCTTTTCTCAACCCCAGGCCGCGCCAGTATCTGCAAGCCCGGGTCTGGCATGATACGAACACCGATAAGATCGCGATTGTAGAACACCTCTACCGCAAGAAGGGTACAGAGGCAGACTTAGTAACCAAGGTAGTCGATGGCCATTTTTTCGCAGGACAAAGGACCGAAGCTGAGTCGAGGCGCGATGTTGGCGTCACGGCCGACGCGCAATGATTCGCTGCGATGGGAAGACAATGACAACGGGGAAGTACAGGTCTTTATTGAACGCCAGGAGACCTGGAAAGTAAAATTGCTCTCCAAGGTTTTTTATATCCCCAAGGAGCGCAAGATCACTCTTGATGAGGTGGGTACCGAGGTTTGGCAGATGTGCAATGGCCGAAATTCGGTGGGGGATATGATTGAACTGCTCAGTGAAAAATACCAACTCAATCGCAAGGAGGCCGAGGTTTCCCTCCTCCAGTATTTGAAGACCTTGGGCCAGAAGCGTTTTATTGGCTTCGTGCTCGAGGGGGAGGAGGGGCCGCCTGACCCAGGTAAGGCCAGCGGCAAGAGATGGGTGAAAAAATAAAAAGGGGACGGGCCAAAAGCCCGTCCCCTTTAATTAAGTGTGAAACTTCCCTTACTGCCCCAGCAGGGCGAGCACCGTTTGCGGCACCACATTGGCTTGGGCCAGCATGGAGGTCGCGGCTTGCGAGAGGATCTGCGCGCGGGTGAATGCCGTGACTTCTGCGGCAATATCCGCGTCGCTGATCGACGCTTCACTGTTCTGGATGTTCTCGATCTCGTTTTCCGTGAAGGAGATCGTGAACGCCAGGCGGTTCTGATAGGCACCCAAGCTACCGCGTTGGTTGGCTACTTTGAAGATTGCCTCGTCGAGCGTAGTGATTGAATCACGCGACGATTCCAACGTCGCGATCGACGTGGTGTTCAGGTTGAGCAATGCGCCCGACGCCCGCATATCGTCAATCGACACTTCAATGCGGTCGTTGACACCGTCGTCGGGACCGACCTGTAACGAACCGCCGGTGCCGCCGTTGATGATGATGGTCTGCCCGTTTAAATCACCATCGGTATACGAACCCGTGGCATTGCCAACTTCAGGGCCTGCCAGTGTCACCTGGATGCCTAAGCGATCGAAATTGGCTATCATGCTGGTACCGGTGGCCACGTCGTTGCCGTCGAGCATGGTGGCGACGCGGATCGTCTGCGTCACCACGCCGTTGCCCAAGGTGATATCGCCGTCGGCAATGGCCTCTCCAGTCACTGCATCAACTTCGTCCACAAACATGTAGGTCCCGGTTAATGCGCCCGTGATCTTCATTTTCATGACACCAGAGGTGTTACTGCTGGTCAGCGCCGTCGAATCGGCATCTATATTGTTGCCAAAGCCGGCTAACAGGTTCTGGTCATTATACGTCGTCGACAGGGCAATCCGGTCGATTTCGCTGGTGAGCTGGGAGTACTCCGCTTGGAGTGCTTCGCGGTTCTGGTCGTTGATCGTGCTTGAAGCTGATTGTACGGATAGTTCCCGCATCCGGATCAATATCGCGTTGATCTCGTTGAGCGAACCTTCCGCGACCTGTACCAAGTTTGAACCTTGCTCGGCATTGAGCACGTTCATTTTCAAACCGCTGATTTCAGCCCGCATGCCCTCTCTTACTGAGAGGCCTGCGGCATCATCTGAAGCCCTGTTCACGCGGAGCCCCGAAGACAAGCGTTCCAATCGGGTGCTTAAGTCCTGATTGTTGGCATTGAGCCGCCTGCGCGAGTTCATAGCCGAAATATTATGATTTATGCGTAATGGCATTAAGAAACCTCCTTGTTTCCTGTCCGTTCGTCCTTGAATAATTTCTATGTAGTATTATTGTGCTTCTGTTTATTTTTGTTTTTTTGCCCCTCCTCGGCGGGACTTAATTGAGGCTACCTCCTTTGATTAAGAAAACGCCCGCCTTACAGCCCGGGAAAGGTGAAAGGCGAGTGCCTGGACAAGTCGATCGGCTTGAGGAAGGCATCTTTTTGTCCAGTGTTTGGTTGTGATTCATTGTTTTTTAAGTAATTATAGTCGTGCGGTGATCGGATATTAAAGTAGTATCACTTGAATTGTTTAAAATTTATAAAGTATTACTTGGTATTTCTAAGTATACTATCGTCCTCTATCTCGCATACCTTTAGAAAAAAGGCGTAAATTGGTGCATTCATTAGTTTTTTTAAGTAATTATAATCGTGCGGTGATCGGATAATTAAAGTAGTATCACTTGAATTGTTTAAAAATTATAAAGTATTACTTGGTATTTCTAAGTATACTATCGTCCTCTATCTCGCATACCTTTAGAAAAAAGGCGTAAGTTGGTGCATTCAATGTTTTTTCACCTATTACACTAATAAGAGGGTCTATGGGAAAGATTGCGCTTCTGCTCTCTCATCTGCTCAATCCGGCCTTACTTGCTTTATTGGTATTTGCGGTTGAAGGTTGGTTTGATGATTGGTTTATTGGGTTTGTGGCGATGGGTATCTATGCCCTGCTCCCGGGCGGAGTGCTGTTGATATTGGTGCGTTGGCGGTATTTAGACCAAGTCTATCCGGACGATTGCGACGAACGAGCAATCCTTTTAATATCAGGCGGGCTGTGTTATGCGGTTGGGTGGGCAATTCTCTACTGGTTGGGCGCAGGGCTGATGGTACTGCTCACCGCCGGGACCTTTGTCTTTTGCACCTTATTGGTTTGGCTGATCAATCGCTATTGGAAAATCAGCATTCATGCCGCTGGCGTTGGCGCAACGGCTTGCATATTGTTGGTAACCGTAGGCGAAGTGGCGGTCCCTTTTTTGTTGGCCTTACCGGCTATTGCTTGGGCACGGCTCTATTTACGGGCGCATACCCCGGCTCAGGTTGGTGTTGGAATGGTGTTGGGAATCGCAATTCCGGCGTTGTTATTTCATGTTTTCGAATTGCTGTAGGCGATAAATAAACATTTTCATGAATCAGTCTTATAAAGGCTCTATTGAGCGAGTAACCTACCACAACCCGGAAAACGGCTATACGATTGCCCGTTTGGCCGTAGAGGGTGAGCGGGACTTGGTTACGATTGTCGGCGCGATTGCCTCGATTCAGGAGGGAGAAAGTGTCGAAGTGGAGGGGGAGTGGGCGAATCACCCCAAATACGGCAAACAATTTAAAGTAGAAAATTACAAGCCGGTTTACCCCTCGACGTTGGAGGGGATTCAGAAATATCTGGGATCGGGGTTGATTAAGGGGGTTGGCGCGGTGTCGGCCAAGCGCATTGTCGCGCATTTTGGTGCGGAGACGCTGGACATTATCGATGCCGATCCGCAGCGGCTCGCCGAAGTGCCTAGATTGGGCAAGAAGCGGGTTGAGCTTATCGCCGAGGCGTGGGGAGATCAGCGGCAGATTAAGGATGTGATGGTTTTTCTGCAATCGCATGGGATCACTACGGGTTATGCGGTCAAAATCTTCAAGCAATACGGTCAGGAATCCATCCAGAAGGTCCGCAGCAATCCCTATCGCCTCGAGCGGGAAATCCCCGGTATCGGTTTTCGTATTGCCGATCGGATTGCGCAGAATTTGGGTTTGGGGCACGAGGCGCCGGAGCGGGTCCAGGCCGGTATCCGCTATTTGTTGGATCAAGCCGCTGATGACGGCCATGTCTATCTGCCAGCGGTCGAAATGATGGAAAGGGCTAAAGAGATCCTCGAAATCAGCGCCGAGTTGTTGCCGCCGGCCTTAGAGGCTTTGCGCGCTGATGACGGGGTGGTGACGGAGGACCTGCATTATTATCTGCCGCCGCTGCACCGTTCTGAGGTCGGCACCACCTCGTCGCTCAAGCGGTTGATGCAAGACTCTGTCGAGGTCTTGCAGATCGGGGAGGAGGAAGAGGACGGGTTGGAATTGGCACCCACGCAAAAGCAAGCGGTCGACCTCGTCGCGACTAGTAAGGTCATGGTGCTGACGGGGGGGCCGGGCACGGGCAAGACGACGGTGACCCGGCGAATTCTGCACCTCTTGGAAGAAGGCGGGCAGAAGGTCGCGCTTTGCTCGCCAACGGGCCGTGCGTCCAAGCGTCTGAGCGAGGCCAGCGGGCGTGAAGCTAAGACAATCCATCGCATGCTGGAATTCCAACCGGCCGAGCGGCAGTTCAAAAAAGGGCGTGACGATCGTCTCGAAATCGACGCACTGATCGTCGATGAGGCTTCGATGATCGACGTGGCGCTGATGAACGCGCTATTGCGGGCCCTGCCCGATATGGCCCGGTTGATACTCGTCGGTGACGTGGACCAATTACCCTCTGTCGGCCCGGGCAATGTGTTGCGGGATATCATCGATTCGGGCGAAGTGCCGGTGGTGCGCTTGACGCAGATTTTCCGCCAGGCCGAAGAAAGCCATATCGTGCACAATGCGCACCGAATCAACGACGGCCAAATGCCTATAATCGACAATGGCAGCTCGTCGGATTTCTATTTTGTCGAAGCGGCGGAGCCCGGGCGGGTGGTCGAGTTGGTGGAGGATCTTTGCGCCGCGCGTTTGCCGCGCCATGGTGGCTGGGATCCGTTGCGCGATATCCAAGTGCTCTCGCCGATGTATCGGGGGGAGACCGGGGCGCTCAATCTGAACCAGCGTTTGCAACAGCGCCTTAACCCGGAAGGGCGGCCCTATAGCCATCGCGGCAACGAGTTACGGGTCGGTGATAAGGTCATGCAGATCAAGAATAATTACGATAAGGGCGTTTATAACGGCGATATGGGCATCATCGATCGGCTCGACGCGGAGAAACAGGTGCTTTGGGTGCAGTTCGATGATGTCGTAGAATACGATCAGGCGGATCTCGACGAATTGATGCTGGCTTATGCGATCAGCACGCATCGCTCTCAAGGCTCTGAATTTCCCGTGGTGGTCTTGCCGTTGACTACCCAGCACTATGTGATGCTGCAGCGCAACCTGCTCTATACCGCGATTACAAGGGCCAAGAAGATGGTCGTTATCGTTGGTACAAAAAAAGCGCTGAAGCTGGCCATTGAAAACGATGAGGTCGCCCGTCGTTATACGACGCTGAAAGAACGATTGCGCGGCGAAGTTGGGGAAGTGCTAGAGGCGGGCAAGGTGCGACTGCCCGATGCGGTGCCGACTCCCACAATTGTTGATTAACGGGCGTTGGGGTTGCGGTTGTAAAGCTTTTTCTAAATATTATACCCCAACACTAGTAATACAATAATTTGCCCGAGCGGGTACAAGGCGACATGTCGCATATGAAAATAATTATTTATCTATTTGTAAGTAGCTTGCTCCTCGTCGAAGTCGCTTCGGCGCAACAGCTCGGTTTGGCCTCTGGCCGGGAGCCGCGTGGCGTGCAGGTTTATGAGATGGCGCTGACGCCGACCCAGCGAAAATGGCAGCATTCGCAGAGCTTGTATCAGTTCTACCGCTGGACGGGAGACGAATACAGCAACTACGCCGAAGAAAATTACGAGCGCTACGTCTCAGAGAAGTTGGAAGGCTTTCGCACATACGACATATACGGCAACTATGTTACGCGCGGTTTTGAGATCTACAGTTGGACCGCCAACAGTCCGACCTCGGCGGGTACTTCAGTGCGCAAGGCCCCTAAATTCTCTGGATGGTTCCGCAATTTGGTCGTCTCGTCGATGTCAAAGGGGCAGTTTTATTCCGCGCTGACCATAGGCGACGCGATCTCTACCACGCTGACGCCGCTGACATTTCGCAAACCGGCCTTCAATGGTTTGCAGTGGGATTTTGCCTCTGACCGTTTTGCTGCGACCCTGATAGCCTCCCGGTTGGCCTCACCGGGCACTGTGATTGCCAGCGAAAACTCGGGCGGGCAGAATCTCAGTGATGTGACCAATCTCTACGGCTTGCACGCTACGGCGAGCCTCGGTGATTTTTCGCGTTTGGGTTTCAGCTATATCAATATCGCCAACTTCGCCTCGAGCCGACGTCTGGGCAACAACTCGGTCAAGGGCGTGCTTACCGAGGACCAAAACGGCGGCCACGTCGAAACGATTGTTTTACGCCTGTCCGACGACAGCCCCGAAGACGGCAAGGGCGGGGCGCAATTGTTCTCCGAGCGGATCTTTCTCAATGGGGTCGAACACCCCGAAATTGTGCCGACGGTGCGCGGTGGTTTTCGTCGCTCTGGGTTGCTTGAGGCCGATGGGGCCGAGAGCATTGAGCTGACTTATAATATCATCTCCGACTTCGCCGTGCAGCTCGGTGAGGATGCTGTGTCTTTCCAGGATGTGCGGGAAATAGAGTTCGAATTGGTCATCGCCAACGATTACAAGATCGAAGCGACCTCAAACCTACAGATCAACAGCCAGGACGAACCGGTATTTTTGCTTGTCGAACGCACGCACGGCAATGTCAGGGACGGCTCTAATATGAGATTTGTCCGCTTCAAATACGGGCTGCCAACCGGCAAGGATATTCTCGGCGTCAATTTTGACGTCGAGGACTTCCAGGGCTTTAATCTTCGATCCGAATGGGCGATCACCCGTAACTATCGCCGTTTCCCCAATCAGAATTTTCGCGATCACAAAGCCGCCCAGGACGAGGGGGTGGCTTATTATGTCACGGCCTCGCAGGACGCCTACCCGTATTTCGTCTACGGTGAGGTCTATCGCCTCGAGCCGGAGTATTCGACCCAGGCTTTTATCACCGATACGCGCGGTTTTATCGACTATGAGGATCCCGAACGCTATTCGTTCGAGGCCATCGATGACAACGACGACCAGGACCGCTTCCCAGATTGGAAGCGATTGTGGCAAAACGGCGATTTTCTCTTTGGTACGACGAAGTTCGGCACCGGCGGTCTGCCCGACCCCCAGGTCTTTCCCGGCTACGACGAGAATAGCGATTTTATATCGGATTTTAACCAGAACGACAATAGCACGCCGGATTTCGCCGAACCTTTCCTGCGCTATAATGTCGATTCGCCGGAGTTTCTCTTCGGCGTCGATATGAACAACAACGGGATCGTCGACCGCTTCGAAAACGACAATCTCGCCGATTTTCCCTATCGACAGGACCGCGGTGGTTACAACGCATATGGCGGCATGTATCTGACCGAGAACCTCAAACTGACCGTCGGTCGGGCCGGGGTTGGGGAAATCAGCAGTAAGCGCGAGGCCAACCAGACCTATGCGATTGCCACCGGCCATTGGAACTGGCCATGGGCCGAGGCGCGTTTTTACCAGTATGCCCGCTTCGTGCAAGACGATATTCAGGACAATGCGATCATATGGGTCGATCCGAATGGTTTTCGCGAAATAGTCGACCCACTAGAAACCGAAAACGCCTTTGTCAATACTGGGTATTTGACTTTCGACTATCTGGCCTTGAAAAACCTCAATATCTACAACAAGGTAAAATACGACTGGTACAAACAGCGTGGAGACGCCGCTACAACGCGGGATAATCGCTTGTTCCTCGGCCTTATCAATAAGGTCGACTATCCCATGCACTTGTCGGAGAGGGTGACCTTATGGCCGCGCTGGAAATCTATATTTCGCAATGTCGATCCGCAGGTGGTCGGGGAGAGTCCGGTCAAAGAGTGGTCGCATTTTTTCATGCTGACTTCGAAATATTACATCCTGCCGACGACATTCCTAGAATATGGCGTCGAATTTAACGTCTTTGCTAATCTGGAAGATAAGCCCGAGATCGTGCCCCCCGGTTATATCGATGACTTTACGGGCACGGTGTTGGCGCTGCAGTTGACTAATCGCTCGTCCTATCTCGGATATGCGTTGACGATGAACGCCGGTTTCCGCTGGGATCGGCGCGCATTCGAGGCCGAAACCGATTCCAATTCCCTGCTTTTTATTCGGGTATTCGCCGGATTGCAGCGTTAGGGCGGTTTAGAGCTTCAGTTTTTTGAAGACGCGCTCGGGAACGAGTTTGATGATTAGCATAATCCAACGCCAGAAGAACGGGGTGTAGAGCACGTCTTTCTTCTTTTCATAGGCGCGAACAATATCGTCGGCGACTTTGGCGGGTGAGGCGACTAGGAAGAGTCCATCGAGGTCCTGGGTCATTGGGGTGTCGACAAAACCGGGTTTGACGGTAAGGATGTGCACTGGCGTGCTAGCAAGTCGGTTGCGTAAGCCCTGTAGAAAGATCGCCAGTCCCCCCTTGGCGGCCCCGTAGAGATAATTGCTCTGACGACCACGGTCGCCGGCTACCGAGCAGATGCCGATGATGCCGCCTGCTTTGCCGCTCTCTTCGAGATAATTGGCAAGGAGCGAGAGGGCGATGGCGGCACCGGTGAAGTTGACGGTGAGGCTCCTGGCCATGGCCGTCGTATCTCGCTCGGCCGCTCGCTGATCCCCCAAATAACCGAAGACCAAGACGACCAAGTTGAACGGACCGCACTGGTCGTGTACCTTGTGCGGAAAACGTTCGAGTGCGTCCGTATCGAGCGCGTCGAACTCAATGAGGTCGACGGCGCACGAGCGCTTGAGTCGCAGGTCGGCGGCAAAAGGCGCCAATTCCTCGCAGTCGCGGGCGGCTAGTGCGAAATCGTATCCATCGAGCCGTTCGACGATGGCTTGTGCGATTGCAGATTTCGCGCCGAGAACTAAAGCTCTCAAGTGATCCCTAGGCGGTCGGATTGGCGTGAGCGAAAGCGGTGTTCTGGGTCGTAAAGCCGTTTGACTCGTTTGAATTCTTCGAGTTTCGGATACATCGCGGCAAAATCCTCTTTCTCTAAAATGGCGTCTTTGGCCAGGTAGACGCGGCCTTTTGCGTCGACGATGGATTTGTTTAACTCGCGCAAAAAGGATATGATGTCGGTCTTTCTGAACGGGATATCGAGTGCTAGGGTGTGGCCGGCTATAGGGAAGGAGAGCAAGCCCTCATTCGCCGGTCCCAAGGTTTTGAGCACGGTCAATAGCGAGGGAATACCGTGATGAACTATGCGCCCCAATACGTCGGCCATGATCTCTTCGCCGTCGGCGAAGGGCACGACGATCTGGTATTGCAAAAACCCCTTACGGCCGTAGATGCGGTTCCAGCGATGGATCATGTCGAGGGGATAGAAATACGGGTTATAATGGATCGTTGCAGTCGATGAGTGGCTCCACTGGCGGTGGTAGTACAGAGTGTTAAAAGCCCGCATAGACCAAGTGTTAAGCGCAAAGTCGGGGAAGAAAAAAGGCACGTCTAGGTGACTACCTGCGTGCAGGGGGAAGAGCTCTTTCTTTTTTAACTGGTCTGCTGGGGCATGTTCGCCGAGCAAGATCAGGCCGCGGCCCAATTGCCGGCCCTTCTTCAGGGAATCGATCCAGGCCACCGAATAGGTGCATTGCTGTTGGGTCTCGGCGAATGTACGACAGGTCTCGGCGAAGTTGGCGGTTTTGATCGAGCGCTGTTGGATATAGGCTGAGGAGATTTTCTTGAGACGCAAGGTGGCCGCGTAGACGAAGCCGGTCAAGCCCATGCCGCCGAGGGTCGCCCAAAACAGATCCTGCAGCCGATGGCGCGAGCAATGCACCTGCGAGCCGTCGGCCAGCACCATTTCCAATTCCTCGATAAAGGCCGCGATCGAACCATCGGCATGGTGGTTTTTGCCGTGTACGTCAGCGGCGATACAGCCGCCAAGCGTGGGGAACTTGGTACCCGGAGTAACCGGCGGGAAAAAACCGCGCGGTACTGCGAAGCGGATAAGTTCTTCAATGGTGATGCCGGCTTCGGCGCGCAGTAACCCTTGCTCTGGATCGAAAGCGAGCAGGTGCTTGAGCGGCAGTGTGGAGACTACGCGATTGTGCAGACAGGCATCGCCATAGGAACGGCAGCTGCCTTGTGGCAGGACCGAGGTCTCGTCGTCGGTCCCAAGATCGCGGCGATAGTGGGCGCGTCGAACAGAGGCGTCGATCTTGGGATAGAGGCCCCAGCCAGAAGTGGTAGTCTTTTTTGCCAATAGTCTACTGTTGATTGGTATGGAAAACTCCTCATAAGAGAATAGCTAAGGGGCTAATTCTGGGCAAGGGCGGTCACTCGTCGCCGGCGTTTCTAATTTTGGCAAATTGACCTATGTTCTTGCAGATGTTCGACTCCGATTTCCATTTACTCGCGATAAGCCTCTTGGCTCTGGCAGTGGGGCCCGTTTTGCACCAGTTAGCCCGTATTAGGGGCACCATGCTGGCGGCTTTGGATGGCTTTGTCTATGTGACTGTGTGTGGGGTGGTTTTTTTGCATATCGTCCCCGAGAGTTATGAATTGGCCGGTTGGTGGAGCATTTTGGCGTTGTTGGCGGGTTTGTTGGGGCCTGGACTAATCGAGCATCGTTTGCGCGGCCTGGCTCGTCAGGCGCATGCGGTCGCCTTGTTCTTGGCGCTGATGGGGATCGGATTGCACGGTTTTATGGACGGTTTGGCCCTCGGGCATGCCGGCAGCGACCACGAACACCATATGTTGCCCATGGCGATTTTACTGCACCGTCTGCCGGTTGGGCTTGCGGTGTGGTTCTTGTTGCGCCCGGTTTATGGTTTACCCAGAGCTTTGGGGCTTTTGGCGCTGATCGGCGGTGCTACACTGGCGGGTTTCGCCTTGGGGGAGGCGGCCGTGGGTGGTTTGGCCAACCAGGGTTTGGGGCTATTTCAGGCGTTGGTCGCCGGTTCCCTGTTGCATGTAGTGGTTCATCGCTCCTATCCGATTGAGGAATCCGCCTCGACACCGCAAACAGCACGTCGCCACGCGGGAATTGGTGCGTTGGTGGGTTTGTTTTTCCTTTGGGCCTTGACGGCGGATCTATTTGGTGTGGAAGGGCAGGCCGCCGCCCGGATGTTCGTCGATCTGGCGTTGGAAAGTGCACCGGCGTTGTTATTGGCCTATGTCGGCGCCGGTTTGGTCCATGCGCTGATGCCCAAGGCCTCGTTGCAATGGTTGCGTCGCGGCAATTCGTTCTCGCAGTCTTTGCGCGGTATCGGTTTCGGGTTGCCCCTGCCGATTTGCTCTTGTGGTGTGGTGCCCATTTACAGGACGTTGGTGGCGCAGGGGGTTCCGGCTTCGGCGGCGATGAGTTTCCTGGTGGCGACACCCGAGTTGA
>Ga0315339_1002924_pt1 | contig 12456 bp, 15 predicted proteins | sample ASW17metaG_FD_204514 | JGI IMG/M metagenome (GOLD analysis project Ga0315339, IMG submission 204514) | Ammonia-oxidizing marine archaeal communities from Pacific Ocean, United States - ASW #17 | ecosystem: Environmental > Aquatic > Marine > Oceanic | place: USA: California | collected 2016-12-05
CAGGTTTCATCCAACGGTCGACGCGTTTGAGCATGGTGCGCCAGTTGCGCAAGTGTTCGAACATTTCGACCGAGACGATGCGGTCGAAATGGCCTGCCGTCTCGAATTCATTGGCGTCGCAGGTGACCACTTGCACATTGGCAAAGCCGAGTTCGCGACAGCGGGATTCAATAAACTGACGCTGGCCGTGCGAGTTGGAAAGGGCGGTAATGCGGCTGTGTGGGTAGTGTTCGGCCATCCATAGGGTCAGCGAACCCCAACCGCAGCCCAATTCGAGAATGTCGATGCCATCGCTTAGCTCGGCCCGTTCCCCGTAGAGAGCGAGCATGGCTTCTTCGGCCTTGGCGAGGCTCTCGCGGCCGGAAGGGTAATAACAACTGCTGTATTTGAGGCGGGGGCCGAGGATGTGCGCGAAGAACGCCGGCGGTAATTCGTAGTGTTGCTCGTTGGCCTCGTCAGTATACAGTGCTACTACGCTTTCTTGCATTGAGGCGAGGAATGCGCGTTTTGCGTGATGGGCTCCCTCGCTGTTGGCTGGGGTAATTTCGCCGATCCGGTGGCGTAGCAGACGCCGGATGCCGATGCGGATTAGGGGGTCGGGCAATAGGCTGCTTTCGGCGAGTTGGATGGCGTTTTTCACGGTGCTTCCTTTCTCGGGAACCAGGGGAAGAAGGCGCTGGTACTTTTTTGGTAGGTGCGGTAGTCGTCCCCGCGGCTTTTGAGCGCCTGTTTTTCCGTGTAGGGGATGCCGGTGACGAAGAATAGCAGATAGAGCATGGCGATTGGACCGGCCAGGCTGAGCATGCCCCAGGGCGCGCTAAACGCGATGGGCACATAGGTCCACCAGTGCAACCATTCGCAGAAATAATTGGGATGACGCGAATAGCGCCACAGGCCAATTCGACAGGTTTGGCCGTGGTTTTGTGGGGCGCGGCGAAAATGGCCGAGCTGGCGGTCGGCCAGGCTTTCTCCGAGCAGTGCGATGGCGAAAAGGGCGAGCCCTAAGCCGTCCCATAAAGAGAGGGGGGCGGGGTTTTGCACGGCGAGAAAGAAAGGCAGAGAAAAAACGATCACCAGCAGCGCCTGGGCCTGGAAGAATAGGAAGAAGTAGAAAGGTGCTCTCTCGGCCCAACGTTGGCGCAGCATCTGGTAACGGCCGTCTTCGGTGTCGGCGCGGATTCTGTCGATAAAGAGATAGCTCGCCAGGCGCAAAGACCAGGTCGCACCCAATAGGCCGACGAGCAGGCGGCGTTCGCCGAGGCCAGAGCCGGTGAGTGCGTAGGCACAGGCCAACATACCGATGCCCCCGGCCCAGGCCACGTCGACGATGCCGGCATCGCCAGTGCGTCGTTGCACCGCCCAGGCCAGCGTCATCAAAAGGATGGCGAATAACGCGCCCCAGGCCAGTGGGTTAAGCGGGGCCAAGGTCGGGTAAGATCGGCTGGCGCCGGTTTTGCGGTTTACTCAACAGGATCTGGGCGTCGGAGATATAGCGCTCGGTGAAACCGGCTTCGCAATAGCAGAAATAGTAATCCCACATGCGAATGAATTCCTCAGGCAGGTCCAACGCTCGTACTGCGTCGATATGAGCGAAAAAACGCTCACGCCAGGCGGCCAGCGTGCGGGCGTAGTGCGGGCCGATGTCTTCGAGGTGGGTGATGCGCAAGTCGGAGGATTGCGCGATCGAGCCGGCGATCGCCGCAAGCGAGGGGATACAGGAGCCGGGAAAGATATAGCGTTTGATAAAGTCGACGGTGCGCGTGTGGGATTCGAAGACCCAGTCGCTGATAGTGATGGCCTGCAAGAGCATTAGGCCGTCGGGTTTGAGCAATGCGCCGCAGGCGCTGAAATAGGCGTCGTAGTAGTGGTGGCCGACGGCTTCGATCATTTCTATCGAGACAAGTTTATCGTATTGGCCTTTGAGATCGCGGTAGTCTTCTAGCACGATCTCGATGCGATCGGACAGTCCGGCGTCTTTGACGCGTTGGCGGGCGAGGTCGTATTGCTGGCGTGAGATGGTGGTGCTGGTGATCCGGCAGCCGTAGTGGGTGGCCGCGTGTAGGGCGAAGCCGCCCCAGCCGGTGCCGATTTCGAGCAGGTGGTCGCTCTCCTGCAGGTCGAGTTTTTGGCAGACGCGTTCGATCTTGTGTAGCGAAGCCTCAGCTAGGGTGGCGCCTTGGTGTGGGAAGACCCCACTGGAATACATCAATGTGTCGTCAAGGAAGAGTCTGAAGAAGTCGTTGCCGAGGTCGTAATGGGCGGCGATGTTGTGGCGGCTACCTTTGCGGGTATTGCGGTGCAGGGAGTGGAACAGACGGTTGAACGGGCGGCTGAGGCGGGCCCAGCCCTTTTCCATGTCGTTGCGGGTAGACCCGTTGCAAGCGGCAATGCGGCAGACTGCGGTTAGGTCGTCCGCAGTCCACAGGCCGTCGATATAGGCTTCGGCCGCGCCGAGGCTGCCGCCGAGGGCCATGGCCCGGTAAAAGCGTGGGTTGTGCACCCTCACGGTAGCCTGCAGAGTGCTGTCGTCGGCTCCGAAGAGGTGTGTTTCTCCGTTTTCGATCAGGCGCAGTTGGCCGGTCTTGAATTGCGAGAGCTTGGCCCATATGAGTTTGCGGGCCAAGTCGTCCCAGCGGCTGGAAGGCGCGGCGGAGCGGTTTTGTGCTGCGCGGATAAGTGTGCTTTCGGTCATCAGGCGGACTCCGTTTGTAGCGATTTTGGGTGGGGATAGAAGGGGCATTTTTTCAAATGGAGTTTTGCGGCCTGCCAGTGGATGGCCGCGGTGATCCGGGCGGTCATCAGCGGGTATTGGCAGAGCACGCGGGCAAGTGAGCGGTCGGTAATTTCGTTGCGCCGCATGGTCATCGTCGCGTCGAAGAGGCGGCAGTTGCGTTCCCAATTGTCGATGTGGACCGACAGGTGCGGTCCGGGTTGGTTAAAACGCCAGACGTATTGCTGTTCCATCGCCATAAAGGGCGAAACGTGGAAATTTTTGTCGAAGGCGTAGCGCTTCTTTGCTCCCTGGCCGCTATTGAGGTCTTCGGCCAAAACATAGAGATGCTGTTCGCCCCAAGGGGTGTTGGTGATTTCGGCGACGATCGTTTCTACCTGCTGGTCTTCGCCGTCGAAACAGAAAAAGAAGCTGACGGGGTTGAAACGGTAGCCGAAGTAGCGCAGGTGGGTCAGCAGGCGGATGGGGCCTTGCGGGCGCGTGCCGGTGTGTTGGCATACGTGTTCGCGCACACTCTCTTCGAGCGGCGTATCGGGGTTGCCGAGGTGGTCCCGGCGGCGGAAATACGCGAGACTGCCGCGTTCCGAGGACCAGAGTCGGTGTCGATCGAAAAGGTGCGGCAGTTCGGCCAGGTCAAGATACATCATAAAGAGTCTGTAGCTGAAGAAGTTTTCCACCGGGGTGAAGCGGCGGTGGCGGATCCGCCCCTCGTAGATACAGCTGTGCACGGCTCAGAGCTCCTTGCCGAAGTGCTTGGCTACGTCAAGGCCTGAGCGCACGCCGTCCTCGTGAAAGCCGTGGCCCCAGTAGGCACCGCAATAGTGGGTGCGGTTGCGGCCGCTGATCTCGTTTTTGCGGTCCTGGGCGTCGAGTGCTTTAAGGTCGAATATCGGGTGGTGGTAGGTCATGCATTTGATGGTCTGGGTGTGGTCTATTTCGTCTTGGCGGTTGAGGCTGACGCAGAAGGGGCGGGGGCTTTCGAGGGTCTGGAGCATGTTCATATTGTAGGTCACGGTCGGCGTCTGGGTCTGCTGCCGGGGAAGGTAGTAATTCCAACTGGCCCAGGCTAGTTTTTTGCGCGGCAGGAGTTTGGCATCAGTATGCAACACGGTTTCGTTGCGTTGGTAGCGCAGTGCGCCGAGAATCTGGCTTTCGGCGGGCGTCGGGTCGTCTAACATGGACAAGGCTTGGTCGCTATGGGCGGCGATGACAACTTCGTCAAAGCGTTCGGGTGCATGCCTGTGGGCGCGTATTTCGACGTGGCCGGGGTGGCGGGTAATCGATTGCACGGGAGTATTGAGCTTTATGCAGTTGGTGAACGGGCGGGTCAGCACTTCGACATAGCGGTGCGAACCGCCTTGGATCACGCGCCAGCGCGGTCGGTTCTTGCGCTGGAGGAAACCGTGGTTGTGGAAGAAGCGGATAAAGCTGCTTGCTGGGAACTCGTACATCCCGGCCGGGTCGGCGGACCATACGGCGGCGCCCATCGGGATGATGTGGTCGCGCACGAATTCGTCGCCATAGCGGTTGTCTGCCAGATAGGCGCCCAGGGTGGTTGTGCGGTCATGGCCTTCGAGCATCTCGCCGGCTTCGCGGTAGAAACGAAGAATATCGCGCAGCATGCGGTGGAACGAGGGGCGTAGCAGGTTGAGCCGTTGCGCGAAAAGGTGATTGAGGGAGGTGCCGTTGTATTCGAGGCCAGATTCGGCCGATTGCACGCTGAAACTCATATTGCTCGGCTGGCTGACGACGCCGAGTTGTTCTAGCAAGTTGATAAAATTGGGGTAGGTCTTCTCGTTGTAGACGATAAAGCCGGTGTCTACCTGGTAGGGGCGACCTTGTTGTTCAACGGCGTGTGTATGGGTGTGCCCGCCTATATGGCTACCGGCTTCGTAGAGGGTGATCTCGTGGCCCGGGTACAGCAGGTGGGCCACGACGAGGCCGGAGACGCCGCTGCCGACGATGGCGATTTTTTTAGGGGCTTCGAGTGACTGGATCATCGTTTCTGGTCGTGGCGGTAAGCCCGGTCGGGTACGGGGTGCAAGTCCCAGATGATGCCGAGCCAGGACAGCGTCTTCAGCCCGTAATACGTCAGGTCTATCTCCCACCAAAAGAAGCCCTAGCGGCAGGCACCGGGGCAATAATGGTGGTTGTTGTGCCACCCTTCACCAAAAGTGAGCAGGGCCAGCCAGCCATTGTTGCGGCTGTGTTCGTCGGTGGAGTAGCGGCGGCTGCCAAACTGATGGGCCAGCGAATTGATGGTGCAAGTGGCATGGAAAAGCGCGATGGTCGAGATGAAAAAGCCCCAAATCAATAACTGCGGTCCATTCGTCTCGAGGTGCGGCATATGGGCCTCGAGTGTGCTGCCAAGGGTATATAGGGCGGCTGCGAAGAGCGACGGAACGAGAAAGTCGAAGCGGTTGAGTAAACGCAATTCGGGGAAGCGGGCCAAGTCCTCAACGGCGTTTAGATCTGTGGCGAAATGTTGGCGCGAGGTTATCCACAATACATGGCTCCACCAGAAGCCGTGTTGGTGTGGGGAATGGGGGTCGGTCTGTTGGTCTGCATAGCGGTGGTGCTGGCGGTGATGGGCGGCCCACCAGAGCGGGCCACGCTGCAGGGAGCTGTTGCCGATAAGCGCGAAGAGGAATTGTGCCCAGCGCGAGGTGCTAAAGGTGCGATGCGAGAAATAGCGGTGGTAAAAACCGGTTATCGCGAACATGCGTACGGCATACGCGGCGGCGGCAATTGCCAACGCGGTCGGGCTGAAACCGACCCAGAATGCACCAAGGCAGGCCAAGTGAACCAGGCCAAAGGGCAGAGCGCGGAGCCATTCGGTTCCGTAGTGGTCGATAACCTGGTCGCGGTAGGAATTGGAGGAGTCGAACCAGCGGATCAGGTTGTTGTACCAGGGGCTGCTGATGGACATACACAGGGTCTCGCGTTGTCGATCTTAGATGTACAGGGTGGTTTATTTTGTCATGGATATACTATGATTAGGGTAAAAGTCAAGTCAGCGGCGGAGAAAAATCTATGGGGCAGGATGTGGCATTTGCGGCGCGATTTTTGACGAACGGAATTTTGCCAATTGTGGAATGGCGGGCTATGGTGGCGTCGGCAACGCACAGGAGAACCATGGCTGAAGAAGTCATATTACTAACTGGTGCGAGTGGTTATGTCGGAGGACGTTTGCTGCCTATCCTAGAGGCCAGCGGTCGTCGGTTGCGCTGTCTGGCGCGCAGCCCCGGAATCCTTGCCACCCGCGTAGCCATTAACCTGCTGAGCGTTGCTTGTGGGTCGACCGAAAACGGAAGCCGGCGGCCGATCGGCTCAAGCTGCGACGGCGATTACCGAGTCAAAGCCAATGGGCAATCTAGAATTTCCGAAAGACTTGGACTACGTCGCCGTTTCGTTGGTGGATAGCGTTTCTTTGCGCTATCGATTACTGCTGACATCGGCCCCGGATTCACTGGTTTTCGCACCCAGCGAAGCGTTTTTTGCAATGAAAGTCGATTCTGTGGCCGATTTGCAAAACATACACACTTGTTCTCTAGAGAACGCTGATTACAATGTCAGTGCGGCAAATATCCCCGCAGATTTGCAGGCGCAGCCCGTTCGGCGCAAGAGATCCTTTTTTTCTCCGCGTTAAAACCTATCGCCTCGTTTCACAATTCGATTCTCGACGCTCGGCATCGACGATTGGGGCGCTTGGCTGAGCAAGCCAAAGTAGCGGCGGTTGACGAGCAATTTATAGCCGATATGAGCAAATTGTGTCGGCTCAAAGCAATGCCTACCCATCGCGACACGCTGCGCGAATTGCTCGTCAAGGTCGGACCGATTCCACCCTCGCTAGCTCTGGCTCAGGCCGCGATCGAATCGGGTTGGGGCTCTTCGCGGTTTAGCCAGCAGGGCAATAACCTCTATGGGCAGCGGGTTTGGTCGAAAAAAGCTGGAGGTATAGTGGCGAAAGACGCTAAAGATGCCCATTTTCGCTTGGCATTTCCCCCCACCATTGCCGCCAGTGTCCGCAGTCATATGCACAATTTAAATTCGCGTCCGGCCTATCAAACGCTGCGCAAAGAGCAGGCTTTACTGCGGCGGCAAGGAGAGGCAATAACCGGCGAAGCGCTAGCTGGCGCCTTATGGCCTATTCGACACGCGGGTGGATTAAATACGGAGTATGTATCTGGTATTACTCGTTTTGGTACCCCTTGTTTTTTAGGCCCAAGCTGAACGACCCGGTTATGTCACGGTATTGCTTTATCATCGCTTCGATGAATCGCGCTATACCAGTACCAATATTTCCTTGGATATGTCCCGCGAGCAACTTGAGTTTCTAAAACGCGAACGTTATCACGTCTTAATCTATACAGGAATTTCGTCAGTTGTTGGCAAAGGGAAAGCCCTTATACGCAAAATCGGTATTGATCACCATCGACGATCCATACCGCTCGATTTACGAGCACGCCTTCCCCTTGCTCAAAGAATTTGCCTATCCCTTTACACTTTTTACCAATACCAGTCCGCTCTATAGCGAAAGCCCGGTCTATATGGATTGGGCGATGCCGGAAGAAATACGCTATTAGGGGGCGACGATCGGCAACCATAGCCACTTTCACCCGCATTTGGGACAGCCGCAAAAGGGACAAACTCCAGAAGAATACCCGGTATGGGTGCGCAAGGACCTAAAGAGGGCGCAAAAGCCTTTGTCGATCACGGCATTGATAGGGAGATCTTTGCTTATCCGTTGGCGAATACAATGAAACGGTGCTTGCCATTGCTAAGGAGTTGGGTTTCGAACTGATGTTCACGCAAGACGAGGGGGGGTAGACGAGTTTAGCGACCACCAATTGATACCCAAGGGGGCGATCGTCAGAACGAATATGAGTCTTGAACGTTTTGCCTTCAAGCTGAATTTGGCCCCGCTACACGTGGCGGATGTTCAGCCCAAAGCGTTTCGCTGAACGTTAGTTCGCCAGAAAAGTTAAGCCTGCGGCTTTTAGATCCGACGCGCTATCGACCGGGCATTATCAATATGTTCCTCTCTGAATGGGACCGGTTCGATGCGGTCTATGACGCGAAAATTGGTGTTTTGTCTTATCGCCTGGATCGGCCGCTGACTCGGCCCATGAACCGCTTGAGTGTTACAGCGAAGGAGCGCGAGGGGGGGATTCCTCCATGTTTTCGCGGCTTTATTTTCTCACATACCCTGAATTGGCCGAAGAGTGAGCGCGGCGCAGATCTGCCGTCTCCTGTAAAAAGCGTTTGCGGTGCCTTTCGCACCCTTCGACGCCATATTTGAGCATGAGCTTTTCGATGTGCTTGATTCGCTCGCGGGTGGGCGGGTAGCTGGTGAAGAGTTTTTCTAGGTCGCTCGACCGGCTGTTTTCCACCTGTTTTAATTTCGCAAAGAAATCAATTAATCCGCGCGGGTCGTAGTCGGCGGCGACGGTGTGTTTGACGCCCTAGCGGTCGGCTTCGTCCTCGGCGATAAGCATGAGGCCGCTGTAGGGGTAGAGGAAACCTCCGGGTACGGCGACGGTGTTTATTTGTTTGGAGTCGTCGATGACTTTTATTTTGTATTCAATGTTGGGGAGGGTCTTGCAAGGCGTTTTTTATAAGAGGGGTGGCAACGCGTTGGATGTAGGCTTGTAGGCGTCGGTCGGCATGGGTTTTTTCATTGGCTTCGATTTCTGCGGCGAATTTTGTGCCGAGCTTCATTTCGGTTTCGTCGGTAATTAGGCCTTGTCCTAATTACCGACGGAAGTTGGTGCAGCTTGTGAGGGTTGAGGTGAGGATCAGAAGTGTCAGAAAGTAATTCATATTGTTAGTTCATTTATTGTTAGTGATATTGCGGAACGGCCACCGGGGATATCCTGTCGCTCATTCTCGCAGGCCATCCCTGCCCTGCTCCGTGTGGGGGTGCCGGTGGCCTACCAGTGATGACGGTGATTTTGATTAAGAAGATACAGTAATATAGAGGTGGCAAAAGTAGAAAAATAAAAAGCTATTGTTTCCCATCTTTATTCCGTCTTGACGTTCGTACCTTCTTTTGCGGCGACAGGTTAATCTCATCAATCACTGTCCCGTCCCGCGCTATCAATGCCTGCGTGATAACCTCAGCTACATCTTCTGGTAGAATATAATTATCCGCATCGTCGCCTGGTTGGAAATCCAATTCATCGAAGAACGGGGATTGCACCATGCCGGGGTTGATCAGGGTTACACGCAAGCCAGAGCGAGCGGTTTCAGCGCGTAGGGCTTGTGCGAAGCCGCGTAGGGCAAATTTGGCGGCGCAGTAGAGGCTGCCTTTTTGTGTGCCGGTAAGGGCGGCTTCGGATCCGGTGAAGATTAGGTGCCCATGGTGGGCTCTTTTCATCTGAGGCACGAAGGCGCGGGCGACAAAGGTGTGGCTGGTGAAGTTGAGATCGGTTAGGGCACGGATCTGCTCGTAGGAGAATTGCTCGAGGTCGCCGAACTGGCCACGACCAGCGTTGAGGACTAAGGCGTCGAGGTCAGGGTAGTGGACGGTTAACTCTTTTAACCGCGCGGGTAGCTTGTCGAGGTCGGCAAGGTCGATGGAATGGGTAATGAAATTTTTGTCGCTGCGGGGGAATTTGTCGAAGTCGCGGGCTACGCCAATGACTTGGTGGCCGTCGGCGAGCAGTTTTTCGCTAGTGGCGCGGCCGATGCCTGAACTGGCGCCAGTGATGAGAACACGCATGGCTTAGACCTTATATAAGTGTAGTAGAGGGGCAGGGGAAGAATTTTTCGTCGGGGACATACTTGAGCAATTCTGTTGCGCAGAAATCGTGTAACTGGCGAGCTAGGTCGGAATGGTAGGAAAACATTCCGTCTTTTTCTTGTAAGCCGTAGGCGAGTAGTTTTTCGTCCGGGTAGAGCTTGTGCATGGTTTTGTAGACCTCACGCGGCAGGCGAAACTGGCCGAGGCTGACCGAGTGCATATTTTTGATTTCTACCGTAGAGAACACTTGCGCGAATAGGTCGCGGTAACGCGTCTGGTAATCACGGTCGTAGATCAGCGGGTCGAAGCGCAGGCCTATGGGCCAACCGTGCTCCTGTAAGGCGGCAATGGCTTCGAGGCGTCGAGAGACTGGTGGGGCGCCCGCTTCGAATTCAGATGCGAGTGCCGGAGGTGTCATGCTGAAGGCTACGACGCAATTGCTTAAGGGTTGTGTTGTTAACAGGCTTTTGGTGCGGATGCTTTTAGTGCGCAATTCGAAATAGGCTTGTTGGTGCTCGGCGAAGAATGGTAAGAATTCTGCTGTAAAGTTGGTGATGCCTTCCATCGCCAGGCTGTCGCAATCATAGCCGGAAAAGAAATAAGGAGTCGTCGTATTGAATGATTTTATGGTATCGGAGATATCTTGTTGGAAGTCTTCGTAATTGACGAAGAGCACCATGTGGGCTGAGCGATACATGCCTTGTAAAAAACAGTAGCGGCAGTCGTAGAGGCAGTTGAGCATGTGCGAGAAATAATAATTGTCTACGCTGCCAATGCCATAACCTGAAGGAGCGGGCAACATGCGATTGCCGGCCTTGTGGGCGAGGATCAATGCGGGGCGTTTTTTTTGCAGACGGAAATTTTGCGCGGCGCGATTGAAGATTTCGCCATAGCGAGTGCAGGGTACGAGTTGGGCGGTCGGGTAGCGCTTTATTATGGATTGAGTGCGAGTATGCTCGATAATTTCTTCTTCGGCGTAAATGAAATCAAACATAGTCTAAGGCGCTTCAGTTAAGGTTAAATCTGCTTGCAAAAGTTGTTGTTCGAGATAGTGCAAAACCTCTTTGCTCTTCTTGAAATTGAGTAGGTCCTCGTCTACAATGTCTCGCGTAGGCATAAGCGTCTGCCAGCGTTGCAGCAGACCGCGCAACTGATGCTGTTGTGTCACGGTAAAACGCCAGCGTCCATTAATGTCGTTATAACTGGTCGGAGTCGCTTGTAATTCAGCAAGCTGTTGGCTAAAGTTTTGCAATGTGGCGGCGACTTGACCGATGCATTCGAGTTGACTTTCGACTAATTCTGCGACTTTTATCAAGTCAATATTTTCGATCGGGTTTTGCGGATTGTCGGAGATGATCTTCAGGCAATGCACTAATTCGCCGCTGGTAAAGCGCTGAGCTGTCTCGAAGAACGCACTCGCTTCCATGTCGTAAGCGCAGTCTGTCGCATAGGTGGTTTCAGCTTGATCTACAGTATGCAGCGGAGAAGTGGGACAGGCAGGTGCAGCAGTAAATATCGGATAAAATGTCTTGTCATTGGTCGTATCTGTTATTTTGTGTGCGAGTAGCGCTGAGCCGACTTCTTTATTCGCATGTCCCGCGGTACCAACATTGAGCCAGGCTGCCGGTGAATTGTCTAATAAAGCGCATTGGTAGGCGACGGCTCCGGCGGCAGCGACCTTGCCGATGCCCGAGACGATCAGGCGCAGGCCGTCGCCGGTATAGAGTCGGAAAGCATGGCCTTGAATCGCTTGTAGCTTGTAGTGGGCGATGAGGGGGCGGGCTTCGGCCTGGAGGGCGGCGACTAGGCATAACATAGGGACTAATATATTGGCAACTGGGGCATCTTCAAACCCTGTTGACCCTATCAGGTGAACTTTCTAAGTTCTGGAAGAGCAAGGAGAAAGCATACTATGAAGAATGGTTTTTTTAAGGGGCACGGCCTGGGCAACGATTATATCACCGTCGACCCGAAAGAGTTGAGTTTTAAGTTGTCGCCGGGTAATATTCGCAAGGTCTGCGACCGCAACTGGGGCGTGGGCAGTGATGGGATTCTGGCGTTGGAAAAGTCGAAGGAGGCTGATTTTGGTCTGCGGATCTATAATCCGGACGGCAGCGAGGCGGAAAAATCGGGCAATGGACTGCGTATCTTTGCTCGGTATCTGCACGCTACGCGCCAAGTGCGCAAAAAGAATTTCACCGTCGATACTAAGGGCGGTCTCGTCAGCATTGCACTGAAGGTAGACGGGCACGGTCAGGCTAGTGCGGCGACTGTTGAGATGGGCAAGGCGACCTTTGTTCCGAAGGCTTTACCTTGCACGCTCAAGGCCAAAGAGTTGGTAGAGCAGACGATTAAGGTCGGTGGTAAGAAGTATAAGTTTACCGGCGTCAGCGTCGGCAATCCGCACTGCATTATTTTTAAGGACAAGGGCGAGAAGTGGACGCGAGAGGAGCTATTGGCCTTGGGGCCGGAGTTGGAGAACCATCAGCTCTTTCCCCGGCGCATCAATGTGCAATTGGCCGTGCCGCTCGGACCGAAATCGATCTATATTCTGATCTGGGAGCGGGGCGCGGGTGAAACGCAGGCTTCGGGCTCGTCGTCGTGTGCGGCGGCCAGTGCGGCGGTGCGTTTGGGGCTGGTCACAAGCCCGGTTACGGTAAAGGCTCCGGGCGGCACCTTGCACATCGATATTGACGAAGATTACGATCTGACCATGCAGGGACCGGTGCAAGAGGTAGCGCGCGGAACCTTTAGCCCGTCGTTTCTGCGCACTTTGCGCTAACGATGACCGAGCCGAGTGGCGAGTCCGACTTGCACCGGGCTTGGGGCCGCAAGTTATACCGGTGGTGGCACCACTATAACGAGGAATACCTCGACGGTGTTTTGCGTGTGCCGCTGATTGAATTGGGTGGCGGTGGTGAGGTATTAGGTAGTTGGAATATTTCCAGGCGCTTGTTGCGCATCGCTGAAGAACATATAG
>Ga0315339_1002925_pt1 | contig 12455 bp, 10 predicted proteins | sample ASW17metaG_FD_204514 | JGI IMG/M metagenome (GOLD analysis project Ga0315339, IMG submission 204514) | Ammonia-oxidizing marine archaeal communities from Pacific Ocean, United States - ASW #17 | ecosystem: Environmental > Aquatic > Marine > Oceanic | place: USA: California | collected 2016-12-05
GGAAGGCCCGGCAGGAAAGCCGGTGCGTGCTAATTTTCTGTTCAGATCAGCGGACCTCGAACACTGGGAATACCTCCATCCGTTTGTCGAAGACGACGCGTACACCCTGGTCGGAGACGATGGCGCCTGTCCTTATTTCTGGCCGATCGGCGACCGGCACATGCTACTGTTTTTCAGCCACATGAGCGGCGGCCAGTACCTCCTTGGAGATTATGATATCGTCGCAGACAAGTTCATCGTGACACACGGCGCGAAGTTCAATTTTGGTGCTGCGGGTCCATCAGGGGTCCATGCCCCATCCGCCACACCCGACGGCGATGGCGGGGTGATCGCCATCTTCAATATGAATCCCGGCAAACCGACTGGAAATTGGAATCAGATCATGACGCTGCCCCGACGTTTGACGGTTGAAGGAGACGACGTGTTCATGGCGCCGGCCGGTGATCTGGAGTCTCTTCGAGAAATGCCGAAGCACTTCGAGAACATCACGTTACCCGCGAATGAAGAAGTGGTGTTCGATACCGTCCGGGGCAATGCCATAGAACTCATCGCCGAAATAGATCCTGGTACGGCGCCTATGGCAGAAATGAACGTCCTGCGGTCTCCGAACCGAGAGGAATATACCCGTATCGCGTTCTTCAAGGAGCGCGGTTTTAGAGGCCAGAGTCTGATCTCCCTCGAAACCTCGTACGCCTCCACCGCGCCTGACGTACGTTCCCGTGCGCCTGAGACCGCCCCGGTTGTTCTGGAAGAAGACGAGATGCTCGAACTTCGTGTATTCATAGACAAAAGCGTGGTTGAAGTGTTTGTCAATGGAAAGCAGTGCGTGGCGACGCGGGTCTACCCGGATCGTGAGGACAGCCTGGGAATTTCGTTTCGATCCCAGGGCGTCGACAGCAAACTCATTTCACTACGCACCTGGCAGATGAAATCTATCTGGGACTGAGAACCGCATTTGAAAATATGTCCTACGTGCCCCGATGTCCTGGTAGGAACCCGCACCTACCAAACGCAGTGAGGCTCTGATGAAGTTCGAACGATACCACATCGCCCAGGAAATAAAACGGAATCTGGATGGTATGGGATTCAAGAAGCCGACGGATATCCAGTACAAGTCCATCCCGTCGATCATGAACGGCGAGGATATCTTGGCCATCGCCCAGACAGGTACAGGAAAAACGGCGGCCTTCGCCATCCCGATCATCAACCGTATACATAAGCACAAGACGAGCAAACGGGTCTACGGTATCACCTGTATCGTGATGGTCCCGACGAGGGAGTTGGCCATGCAGATCGGAGAGGTATTCGCCACACTCGCGAAACACACCAGAGTAAAAGTATATGCACTCCACGGCGGGGTGGAGCAGGACCCTCAGATCAAAAAACTTCAGGACGGCCTGGATATTCTGATCACCACACCGGGACGGATGTTCGACCTTATCCATCAGAAATATATAGATCTGAAACGGATCAGGACGTTGGTGATCGATGAGGCGGACCGGATGCTGGACCTGGGTTTTGTCGAGGATATTACATTCATCAAGAAGATGTTGTCTCGAAGACATCAGACCCTGTTTTTCTCCGCGACGATAAATCAAGAAATAAAAAAACTGGCCTATTCTCAAGTTAAAAGTTCTGCGGTGCGTATCCAGATATCACCGGAGGACCCGGTCTCAAAAAATGTAACGCACTATGTCATGTTTGTTGAAATGGACGACAAACGGTTTTTCCTGAAGGAATTCGTCGGCGAAAACCCCGATAGCAAAATAATCGTCTTCGTACGGACAAGGGTCCGTGCGGACCGGGTCGCCAGAGCCATGGAACGTTTTGAGATTTCAACGATGACGATACATGGCGAAAAGGATCAGGACGACCGATTCGAGGTCATGAAACAGTTTAAGGAAGGAACATGTAATATTCTGATCGCCACCGATGTCAGCGCCCGAGGGATCGATATCCCGGACGTACACTACGTCGTGAACTACGACCTGCCTGATATACCCGAGAACTACGTCCACAGAGTGGGCCGAACCGGACGCGGATTTAACAAGGGCAGCGCCATCTCGTTTTGCAGCGAGGGGGAGAAAGGGCTGCTGGCGGATATCCAACAATTGTTAAAAAAAGAGATCAAGGTCCTACACATCAACAAAGAAGAATACACAGAAACGATCAGTACGCTTGGCGACGAAGACAAGCTCAAAGCCCTGATGGACGACCACGAAGCCTGGCTCAAAAAAAAGCGCAAAAAGAAAAAACGCAAACACGGGAATTAGCCCGATGAGATGTACCGACAAGCCCATCATTATTGGATCATTTAAATCAAAACCATATAGACTCCCCAGCTTTCAATTTCATAACGCATCCGCCCGTTCGACAAGTAAGGACCGCACCTTCTGCGCGTCTGCCCGTCCTCTGGTTTGTTTCATGACCTGACCGATGAGGCGGTTGAGGACTTTATCGTTCCCCTCACGGTATCTTCGTACCGTCTCCGGGTCGTCTGCGAGGACTTGATCGATGATCTGGATGAGGTCATCTTCCTCAGGGGGACGCAGGCCTTCCTGTTCAATAATCTGTTTCGGCGATCGACCGGTTTCAATGGTCTTCTGAAATATCTGGGGGCCCAGTGCATCACTGATGACGCCGGCATCCATCAGGTCCAGCAACTCGGCCAGATATTCCGCCGTAACCGGTAATTCGTTAATCTGATTAAACGCGTTTTCCGGGTCATTAAGCGCGCGTAAAACATGATTACGAACCCAGTCCGCCGCCCTTTTGGTTGCGCCTGAATAGATCATGAGTACGGATTCGAAATAATCCGCCACCGACCGTTCATCGATCAGCGTCACGGCATCAGACGGACTGATTTCATGTTCACGAATATACCGTCGCAGCCGTCTGGCTGGTAGTTCGGGAAGATCTATCGACGCATCCGCAATGAACGCTTCACTGATGGCCACAGGAATGAGATTTGGTTCCCTGAAATATCTGTAGTCCGCTTCAGATTCTTTTTCCCTGGAAAGTTGGCCTTCCTTCAACTGATCATCCCAGGCAATCGTGATTTGATTAATCACACCGCCTGCATTAAGCGCCCTGATCTGGCGTTTGATTTCCCAGTTGACGGCGTCTTCCAGGAAGCGGATGGAATTCAGATTTTTGATTTCTGTTTTGACACCCAATGGATCTGATGACGAAGGCCGTATGGATACGTTGGCATCACAACGCAAGTTCCCCATCTCCATGTTGCCTTCACTCACGCCAAGATAGCGGACGATACGCCGGAACTCAGTGACAAAGGCCGCCGCTTCAGAGGCCGACCGGAGATCTGGTTGCGTTACGATTTCAACGAGCGGTACGCCACACCGGTTCATATCCACCAGCCAGGCGCCCCCCTCTATTTTACTTTTGCCCGGATCTTCTTCGAGGTGCATATGGTTCAAATCAATACCCTGGTTGATCCCATCCAGGATAAAATCAATAAAACCGCCTTCAGCCAGCGGTTTTCCATGCTGGGTAATCTGGTAGCCTTTAGGCAGGTCGGCATAAAAATAATTCTTCCGATCAAAATCACTTTCCGGATGGATCGAACTACGGAGCGCAGAGGCCAGTCGGACAGCCAGTTCAACCGCTTTCCGGTTAATCGGCCGAGGCAGGACCCCAGGATGACCGGTACATATCGGACAGATATGCCTGTTCGGCGGGACATCCCGCTCATAGGCTGACCGCGTGCTGCACCCGCAGAACAGTTTACTCTGGGTCTTTAACTGGACATGGATTTCCAGCCCGATGACAGTCTCATAGTTCATGGGTATTCTATCCTGATCCTCAGTTGTTTTCTTTTTCAAATGCATAGGCCACCTGCAAGAGCCGGTCTTCTCTGAAGTCCGGCCCGATGAGTTGCAGGCCTATGGGCAAGCCGGATGAATCCAGGCCGCAGGGCAGGCTGATAGCTGGAACACCCGCATGATTCGCCGGCACAGTCAGCCTGTCTGCATTCTGCATCTGGACGGTGTCGCCGAAAATTCCACCTAAAGGGAAAGCAGTGGTCGGCGTTGTGGCGGCCATAATAAGGTCCACCTTTTCAAAGGCTCGATGAAAATCCAGCCTGATCAAGGCTCTGAGGCGCAACGCTCTATCATATAACTGGTCTGCATACCCGGCGCTCGATACATGCATGCCCATCAGAACACGTTGTTTAGGTTGAACGCCGAAACCCTCCGTGCGGGTCGCTTCGTACATTTCGTATAAATCATCGACAGGCTGATTCGTTCTGTGGCCATATTTCACCCCGTCAAATCGGTGTAAATCGCTGGCTAACTCTACGCGGGAGATGACAAAGTAGGCCGGGATGGCATAGGAGGTATGCGGTAAGGAAACAGGCACTATTTCAGCGCCCAATGATTTATACAGATCTGCCGCCCGTTCTATCGCACGTAAGATATCGGCGCTTTCATCCGGATTGATTAATTCCGGATCTTCAAAGTATTCGGTAGGCCAACCTATTTTCAGTCCCTTCAATGTATGATGTACAGCAGCATCAGAGAGCAGGTCCGGATACGAAGGGACGGGTTCAGTGACCGATGTCCAGTCCTTAGAATCCTGTCCGGCGATGACCTGAAGGACCAGGCCACAATCTTTGACGTTTCTGGTTAATGGGCCCACACAATCCAGACTGGCTGCCATAGCAATCAGACCCCACCGGCTGACCCGGCCGTAGGTTGGTTTCAAACCGACCACACCGCAAAACGCGGCCGGTTGCCTGATGGATCCCGCCGTATCACTCCCCAGAGATAAAACCGCTTCGCCGGCGGCCACGGCGGCTGCACTGCCGCCACTGGAACCGCCAGGCACACGAGACGGATCAACCGGATTGCGCGTGACCGGTTTAAATGCACTCGATTCCGTGGAAGAGCCGTAAACGAATTCGTCCAGATTGGTCTTCCCTAATAAGATGCCACCCGCCGCCAGGATACGTTCCACAACGGTGCTGTGATAGGGAGAGACATAATTTTCAAGGATAGACGATGCCGCCGTCGTCCGGGTGTCTTTTACGCAGAATATATCTTTGACGGCAAAGGGGATACCCGCCAGGATACCGGGATCATCTCCCCGGCTGATCATCTCATCTATCGAATCCGCTTTTTTACGAGCGGATTCCAGTGACAACGGATGAATAAAGGCATGGATATGCCGGGTATCTATTTCATCTTCTTGTTGAACCAGGCCCCCACTGCGTCCTTCAACAGATTCTATCCTGTTTATCAGGTCTTCACATACTTCCACAGCGCTGACCTGTCGGGATTGGATCATTTCCCTCAATTCGGTGGCTGAATATCGCCATAAGGCATCGGGCATATCACGCTCCAACAGGCTGACGGCTAAAGCGATTCGTGCTTGCTGACCGGCACGACAAAGTATCCATCTTGCACCCTTGGGGCCTTATCCAACAGGGCGTCAGGGTCCGGCCACGGATCTACGGCATCCTCTCTCATGGGCGCACAACGGGAGGTGAGGTCTACACCGTAATTGGTAGGTTCTATGGCCTCAAGCGCCGCATCCAGATTCGGATCAAGTACTTTGATGACCATGTCCTTCAGTTGATTATTGAGTTCCTGAATCAGATATCGATCTTCCTCATCGGATTGCGGGGCAATAGCCGCCCATTTTTGTAATTGCTTGAGTCGTTTGGTATCAATGTGTAATGCTGGACGTGGGGTGTCATTTCTGTCCATGGATCACTCCGTATAATTGGTGTTATTGACCTCATAAATATCCAAACAATTTTTTTAACTATACAAAAAATAAATTTGTTGTTATTTAATATCAAGCAGTTTTAAGGTGGCCTGCCTGTTGATGAGGTGAATTAGACCATAGGAGGGGCTGGTGCACACCAGTGATCGATTAAATCAGGATGACTTTACCTACCGAGTATCAGGCCCTGATGGGTACGAGAAAAAGTGCTTTGCAGACCTGTTTCCTGATTACCATCCCCTGGATAGAACAGGGATTATTTCTCCCTGCCTGGAAGACGGCATCCTTCATGCCCCGAGTATTATTTTAGGTTTGACGACTGCATTTTACGATCATCTAAGAGCGCTGTCCGACGATTTTTTTAATTACCCTCAGCATTTTGCTTTTATAGGCGGGCGCCATGAGAAGGTTAATACCGGCTCTGGTCCCATGGTCTTGGAAAGAGACCAGATAGGCGAAGCCTGGGGATCCCTGGATGTGTGGCCGGGAACCAACTGGATCATCCATCCGGCCCGATCGGAAGACATGCTGGACCAGATATACCGCTATCAAATCAATCGTATTTTCTGGCCAGCCTCATTAAGGCCGGATAACGTACAGGAAAAACTACCTCCCCTGGTTGACCGTTTCCTCAGAAACCGATTGAAATCCGTCTGGTATTACAACCCGGACGATGCCGACGTCGAAATCCTTCTATCAGATAACGCCTCACATTTTGTTCAGGAGAGCATCGACCAATTACCCCCAAGCATAGCTCTCGATATTAACGCTTCCTCCAGGGAGCCGGCCGGGTTGGTTAAGAACCGATTCCGGATGGTAGATCCCGGTAAGTTTCTTGATGACATGGGCTCATGTTTTAATTCTGGATGACCGATAAAATAAAGGGTTGACATAGGTCCAGATCTTTTTATTAGTTGGTAACCGAAAATCGTGTTGATTATAGATTAATAAAATGTAACCCTACTATGAAGGGAGCAGAGCCAATGGTGGACGCCAGGTATCTTTTAGATGATGACATGATGCGGGATTTCATCGTCAACGGGTACTACATCATCAAGCCGGAGCATCCAAAGGCTTTACATGAAACGATTTATGAAAAGACAAAGGCTGTTATCGAGGAGGACGGAAACCCAGGTAATAATCTTCTGCCGCGCATTCCCGAAATTCAAAAAATATATGATCATCCGGCTGTTGTAGGGGCGTTGACCAGCATACTGGGGCCTACCTATGTCATGCACGCCCATCGGCATCCTCATGTAAATTCGCCGCAAAACCGAGGCGGTGGTTGGCATAAGGATAGCTACTGGGGATATAGAAAGGTACGCGACCATCATCCCCGATGGATCATGGCCATGTATTATCCTCAGGATACGCCTATTGAGATCGGTCCGACCGGTATCATTCCGGGCAGCCAGTATTTTGAAACAAGAGTGGACTCACTGGATATCGACCCTCAAGGACGGGCATTAGATCCCGAGGGTATTGGATTGCCGGGCTGTGGGGAAGCTGGTACCGTCATTATCATTCACTTTGATTTATACCATAGAGCGTTTCCAAATCAGACGGATCAGCAACGGTACATGATGAAATTTCAGTTCACACGAATGGATGAACCGGCAAAGCCGCATTGGAATAATCAGCGTGGAAATATTGCATTGAATGGGTTGTCAAACCATCCCAGAGCCACGCAGTGGGCGAATATGTGGGATTGGCTCGCAGGAGACAAATATATGGTATCCTCCGATTTCGCATCAGAATCTACAGAAAATCTGGCCAGGGATCTGAAAGATGAATCTGAAGAAAAACGGATGCATGCCGCATATACCCTAGCAACGCGAGGAGAGAAGGCCCTGCCATTCCTCATCGACGCCTTGCAGGATGAAAAGGACGAAGTAAAACGCGAGGCAGGATACGGTTTAGCCGCCCTGGGCCCGGTGGCCTTACCCCGTCTTTTGAAATTGCTCAACCACGAGCATGATCTTGTACGCGGCTATGCCGTATACGCTATGGGCGACATGGGGCGGGCTGCGTCATCTTCTGTAGGGAAACTCATACGTCTCATTGATGATCCGTCACCGGTTGTTCGACAAAATGTGTCGGATGCTCTGGGGCAAATCAAAAATAACCCAGAGGCAGCTGTGGGGGCGCTGATCAAGATGATGAAGGATGAAGATGGACAGGTTCGGTATAATACAGCATACGCCCTGGGTAAATTCGGCGCAGACGCCCAGGCTGCCATACCGGTGCTTGCAGACGCCTTTTATGATGAGAATAGATATGTACAGGGTCATGCGGCCATCGCCCTCGAACAAATAGGAACGCCCGAAGCGTTGCAGGTACTCCTGCATCAACTCCAGGCGGTACGATGGTGTCCTGAGACAACAAAAAAGAGTGCGTTTTAGAAGCTTCGTAGCTTCGTAGCATCACTGTTTTTCCACGACTATACGAAATCCGATATTGATCCGGGATTCGTCCGGGTGTTTCATATTCCGGTAGGATACTCTGCATGGCTGGTAGCTATCATACCATGAGCCGCCGCGAAGGATGCGCGCCTCACCGCCCAGGGACCTGTGGGATTTGTCCCCCGGATGTTGCTGTAATTTACTTTGGCATACCAGTCCGGACACCATTCCCATGTATTGCCGGATAGATCATAAAGACCGCGTATAATTGAGGCAAAACTGGCGACGGGACTGGATGGCTCCCATCTATCTCTGCCCATGGTACTGAGAATATTGGCATCGTTAGAGGATAAATCAGCGCCGGTTGCAAATTTCATATTACGCCCACCGTTTCTGGCTGCATACTCCCATTCCGCTTCTGTGGGAAGCCGTCCCCTCACCCACCGGCCAAAGGCCCGAGCGCCGAACCAGGTCACCTCTACTACAGGATTGTTTTCAAACCCTGCCCTGCCGACAAATAATCAACCTGCATTTTGTTGATGAAGTACTGCCGGCTGTCAGGCGTCGGTCATCTTTGACTACCTGATGCCGCGGTTATAGTCGAATCTCGGTTGGGCGCCAGGTGCTTCGACTATTTTGAACTTCCTCGGTGATTCTTCCCAGGCAGATTGACACTCAAAACCCCAGAGTCGGCGCAGCAACGGCGTGGCCTTCTCTACCAGTTCTTTCGTAATCGAGCGTGTGTGATCGCAAAACGGACGGGTGGTGCTACGGCAGCAGAACCCCTGAACCGCATAACGGATCTCGCCTGTGGTATTGGCGCCACCCCCGTGAATCATGCGATTGTCGTATATCAAAACGGCACCTGGATCGCACAGGAACAGGCGTTCTTCCTCGACAGGAACCGCCGCCGAATCAATATCCCTGAGATGCGATCCGGGTACAAGACGTGTTGCCCCGTTTTCGGTCGTGAATGCAGACAGCGCCATCAAAGACTGTGCCGCCAGAGGAAGTACCATGTGCGCATTGTACGGGGGATTAGGCACAAAGGGGCCGCCATCACGGTGTAGTCCCGGGTGAGGGCGAACGCGCGCCCATGTCCGAGAGAATATAATCCGAACCCAACAGGTGTGCCATACAGGCGACCAGCCTGGGTAACTGAATAATCTCCCGAAAGATCTCCGCCCGTGCCGTCAGATTATGGGTTCTCAGCGAGCCGGGTTCATGGGCCGAAACATGCGATTCCTGGTAGCTTCCTCTAAGCGCCTCAATGGCTTTCTCCACCTGTAGGGACGTCAGCAAGTCCTCCAGCACCGTGTAGCCCTGTTCATCGAGTTCGCGGAAAGGGGTCTCCATATGGTCTCCACATTCATTCCACCTGATTCTGGTCCTGAAGCCGCCTCAGTTCGAGGACCTCTGAACCGGGGATTTCCACGTCATCGAAAGTTACCATGCCATCTTCGAGGATATCGCGTGTTACTATGGCGCCTTGAGAAAGCCCTACAGGCAGTAAATGTTCTTCTCTGGCTACCTCCGCCTTTTCAAGCAGACCGTACACACAGTATCCCCCCTCGCCATCGAGGACCGTACCGGCCGGCAGGGGCTTCTTGGCCGCAGACACAACCTCGGCGACTTGACCGATAGGGGTACCACAAGTCTCACCGTTCAGCATCATTCGGGCAACACTAATGGGCATCTCATGGCCAATCCAATGCTGCGGCCTGTAGATCATACCGTAGTTGCTGCGCTTTCCCATGATCATACCGATAATCTCGCCATATGAACCGAGGGATTCGGCGGCAAAGGAGGTCTGTAAATCGACGACGCAGTATAACCCGCCGCGGAGATTTCGTTCGAAACCCATGTCGTTTGAGTCGATGGCACTGACCGCATCGACAATACCTTCCTTCTCGAGAATCCCCCCCTTATCCCGATGACAGAGCGTATCAGGAATGTCCCTGAGATCAGAAGCCGGAAAATGCATACCACGCACGTCGGGTACCAGACCAGTCATATTCGCGAGGGCTGCCATCTCGATAGAGTGTTTCGTGCCGTCGAGGAATGAGCCGAACATCTGGGCGTTATAATCTTTACCTGTAAATCCATACATTTTGGGTACATCATCGGGCGTCATTTTTCTAAACGTGGTTTTGAAACGCGTTCCCTTGCCTGCGGCAACCACCCTGAAACCAAGGGTACGCGCCCAGTCCCAAAGTTCGAAGGCGAGGGCAGGTTCATCGCCATAGGCTGCCCCATAAAGAACGCCTGCATCATCTGCGAGCTTTTTTAATTGATACCCGACGACCACGTCCGCCTCCACGGTAACCATGACCACATGCTTGCCTTGGGCAATCGCGTAACGAGCGTGCGATGCGCCTGCTTCGACATGGCCCGTCGCTTCGATGACGATGTCGATGCCACTGGACATCATAGCCCGGGCGCTTGTAGTAACGGCGGGATGTCCTGAGGCAATGGCATCATCGATGTCGTTCGGGGTTTCAGCGGTTATGACCTGATTGCTTGCAATACCACCGTGGCCGTATGCTCGAAGGGCTTTCTCTTTGTCAAGTTCAGCAATCACCGCTACGCGCATGCCGTTAACATGTGTCATCTGGGATACAATCTGAGTGCCAAAGGTTCCAGCGGCGATCAATCCAACCTGAATGGTATGCCCGGTCGCTTCGAGATCCTGTAATTTATGATACAGCATGATCAGATGACCCCTGTCGCAAAGCGAAAAGCATCTTCAAGCCCTCTCTATGCCCCATTGCCCCCTCATTTCCTCTGTCTCTCCCGCCAGACCACTTCCATAGGATCGGGCAGCGCATAGGGTTTAACCCGTTGTTCGTGGAGCCATTCTGTCAGGTAATGGTCCATAGCGTGTAAAGTACTCGGTTCTTCATCCCTGATATTATGAGTCTGGTACGGATCATTGCTCATATTGTAGAGTTCCACCGGATCAAAACTGTAGCCGAAATCATCGTAGGTCCGCACCAGCAGATGATCCGGTGTTCGGACGGCTCTCTGCAAGGTATACAGTCCATGTCCCCAGACTAAATAATCATGGAGGCGGCATGAGCCGGTTCGTAAGCCTTCTGCAAAAGAACGCCCGTCATAAAATTCCGGCACTTCACCACCAGTCATTTCAATGAGGGTCGCGCTGAAATCCACGTTATATAAATAATCGCTGCAGGATGAACCTTTCGGTGTGACACCGGGCCATTTGATAATCAGGGGAACACGATTTATACATTCATCCGCACACACATGATCGCCATAGACCCCATGCTCACCCATGGCCTCACCATGATCCGCCGAGATGATAATGGCCGTATCATCAAGATCACCTAAAGCGTCAAGAACCTGCTGAACATGATAGTCGGTATAGGCAATTTCGGCATCGTAGCCATTTACCATGTGACGCAGGTGGTCCCTGTTTTGAATGGTGTCAGGCATGTTGGGCGTAGGACTGGGGTGGTTATTTGGAAAGAGGTTCGCGGCGGTGAACCAGCCGTTAATAGACTGTTGATCTTGAATGGCCGCCTCATCAGGCCAGTCCATCGGCAACGGATGGGCATCCATCTTATCGTACCAGGATCGGGACACGTCATACACGCGATGCGGGTCCCAGTAATTGATATACAGAAAGTAATCATCCCGGTCGGCGTTCTTGTTCACCCACCGTAATACAGCCTCATTAACCTCTTCCGCCGATTCAGAACCGGTTTTTAAATTCGGAGAATGAAATTCCGACCAGCCTAGGCCGAACCAGGTCGCGCAATGCCGGGTAGCGAAATTGGAAAAGCAGATGGAATCATACCCATTCTGACGCAATTTTCTCTGGACCAATTGATTTCGTTCGTCCGGTCCACCGTAAAGTTGTTCGATGATCTGGAGCCTGGAGGCCGGTCCGCCGTGGGTGACCACACCATTATTAATGCCATAGCGCCCGGTTATCCATCCGCTTCTCGAGGGCAGGCAGGGGGAATCCGCACAATAATAATGATCGAAACGCATCCCTTCAGCCGCTATGCGATCTATCGTCGGTGAAGTAGGTCGATCATATCCGTAGCATCCGAGATGATCCGGACGTAAACTATCGATATCAAAGTAAATTATTCGCACCAATTTCTCCGAAGATTAAGCGTTGTCGTCAATGTTAGCCTGACGCCGTCGCCGTTTCCAGACCGGTGGCTTTTTCGATGATGGCGATCATCTTATCGCCGTGTTTATGGCGACCGGCGGCTTCGAGCAGGGCATCGGGAGGCAGCAGTCCGTTGTCCTGCAAATAGGCGGCGATGGCAG
>Ga0315339_1002926_pt1 | contig 12452 bp, 14 predicted proteins | sample ASW17metaG_FD_204514 | JGI IMG/M metagenome (GOLD analysis project Ga0315339, IMG submission 204514) | Ammonia-oxidizing marine archaeal communities from Pacific Ocean, United States - ASW #17 | ecosystem: Environmental > Aquatic > Marine > Oceanic | place: USA: California | collected 2016-12-05
TAGAAGTTGATTAGATAAAGATTAGGTGAATTTATTAATGAGATGAATCTATTGGAATATAGTGGCATATCGTCACTAATCTAAAATAAGGAAGCTTTAGTAGCAGGAATACATGGTGGAGGGACAGACCATTGAAGAGTAAGATATAACCCTTACCACTAAAGGATAATCAATTTTATGTAAAGAATTATATACACAATTATATACACAATAAAAAGTGGTAGCTAATTAGATATTTACTATCAATAAACCATCAAACTAAATATCTATGTAATATAAATATACTATTTATGTAGGAAAATCAATGACTTACAAGAACATTAGTTTCCTGTTGATAAAGATTAGATAAAAAACCACCCTCCTTCACATATTTATTCACACTTTGAACACCCCTAGGGGGAGGCTCATTGAACTCGGCTAACTATTAATATAACCTCCCTCACACATGAAACGAAATTTGGATTCAAGTCCAAGTTGACATATAATCCAAGTATGTCAAAAAAAACCCAACATTTTTAAACGCCCCCATTGAAGACAAAAAAATATATTAAATTTGTCCGTAAAAAACCAGTCGTTCTAATAGCAGATATTATTGGGATTGCTATTGCTGTATCTATCATTGTTTTTATAATTTCTTTTTTTGTTAAAAATATATTTACCCTTAAAACTTTAATGGTTATATTTAGTTTCTTGGGTCTCTATTTATGTATTAACTTATACTATCTCCTTTCTGATGATGGAGATTAGTATAAGTTAATCTTTATTTACCCCTCCCTCACACATCAAACGAAATTTAGACTTTAGTTCAAGGTGATATACAATCCTAGAATGAAAAAACTCTTTCTACTCTTATTACTATTCTTTTTCTCAAATCAGGGTTTTGCAGCATCTTGTCCTGATGGTAGTGAACCAACAAGGTCAGTATCTGCGGATGGAAGTTACTTTCAGTATAAGTGCAATGCTGATGAAAAACTGCTGAGAGATTCAAGGAACACTTGGTATCAGCCAGGAAGTTATCCCGAATCAATGCACCAATTCATGTTTGATATGCATGAAATTAAAGGTGCTCGTAATTTTTATCAATTCGACTCAGATCTAGGAAAAGATAACGATGTTTTAGATGAATTTAAAAATAATGACACAACAGGAATCATTAGTTACTTATTGTTTGAAGATAATAAAATTGTAATAGATGAGTCTGATATGCCACCTAAAATAATTAATGGTATGTTGCCATCAAATTCAGTAGGTAAAAGTTTAGTGTCTTATGTTACAGGTCATGCAATTTGTGAAGGATATATCAGTAGTGTTGATGAAACATTAGATTGGAATTTACTTGATAATACTTTATATGAAGACCAAACATTAATTGATATATTAAATATGACAGCTGGCGATCAACATTATATTGGAGAAACAATTCCCCCAATGGTAGATAATATGTGGAAAACCAGTGGTGTAAATTTAAATATGACTTCACTAGAAACAATAGCGGAATCAAATTTACAAAACACTACTGCAGCTGAACCTGTATATAACTATAGTGCTTTAACCACTCACGTTTTAATGAATTATGTAATTTATAAAGCTGGTGATAATTGGAAAAAATTATTACATAAAGTTTTTAATGAACATGCTAAAGTTAAAAATAGTGTTTACTTTGAAAAAACACGAAAGGGCACAGGACACTCAATTAGATATAGTTTTTATGCAGATAGATACGATTATTTAAGAATTGCAATTGCAATAATGAATGATTGGAATAATGATACTTGTGTTGGTAAATATTTAAAAACAATTTATGATAGAAGGATTGATAAGAACGATAATGATAATCCACATGACTATCGTGATATTTCTACAGCCTCAAAAAGATATGGTGGTCAATTCTATTTTGACTTTGTTGGATTAGAAAACAGAGAGATCATAGGTTTAAGTGGATTCGCAGGTCAAAATATTTTAATTGATACAGATGAAGAAAAGATCGTAGTGGTTAATTCAAAATATAGAAATTACGATTGGAAAGAAATAGTTTATAAAAGAATTAAATAACCCCTCACACGTCAAACGGAATTTGGACTTTAGCTCAAGTTGATATACAATCCTAGTATGAAAAAAATACTCTACATTGATATGGATAATGTGTTGGTTGATTTTGCCTCAGCATTTCCCAAACTTTCCAGCGAAATTCTTACAGAATATGACTCAAGGCTTGATGATGTCCCCGATATATTTTCTTTGATGGAGCCTATGCCGGGGGCAGTTGAGGCATTTAAGGAGTTGAGTGAAAAATTTGATACCTATATCTTATCAACATCTCCCTGGGCAAACCCCTCAGCATGGTCAGATAAGCTGATCTGGGTTAAGAACTATCTTGGTCCAAGCGCAAACAAACGACTTATTCTCTCTCACCACAAGAACCTAAACGCTGGAGATTTTCTGATCGATGACCGAACAAAAAATGGGGTAAATGAATTTAAGGGGGAACATCTACATTTTGGTACTCCAAAGTTTCCTGATTGGAATTCAGTAGTAGATTACCTTAATCAAAGAACCTAATCTATACATATCTATTCTTGAATCTGGGAAGTCAAATATATACACTAAATTAGCAATTAATTTAATGGTATAGTTTAAATTGAATTATAAAAAAGGAGAAAAAATTATGGTATTTGGATTATTTTCTAAAAAAGGAAAAAAAGAAAAGAACAAGGAAGAATATAAATCAAAATCTATGGCTCAGCGGGCAAAAGAAGCTGAAGATAAAACAATGGCTGACATTGATAGTATGTTTGAAGGTTACGAAGGCGATAAACATGAAGAAGTCGATGATGAAGTTATCAGTCGCGAAGAGATGCTCGAGGCCGTGAAGAAAGATGGCTATGATCTAAAAGATGCCGACGACAGTTTTAAGGCCGACCGCGAAGTGGTGCTTGAGGCCGTTAAGTCTTATGGTCTTGCGCTCGATTATGCAGATGATACTTTGAAAGCTGACCGAGAGGTGGTGCTCGAGGCCGTCAAACAAGACGGTTATGCGCTTGATTATGCAGATGATACTTTGAAAGCTGACCGAGAGGTGGTGCTTGCAGCTATAAGGTGTGAGGGTAGAGGTCAGGCAATTAGATGTGCCGATGAGACTTTAAGAGCAGACCGAGAGATAGTTCTTGAGGCTATGAAGAATGGCGGTGGAAATGCATTAAATTATGTATCAGAAGAACTACAGAATGACCCAGAAGTAAAAAAAATCGCTGAGGGTTAATCCAAGACTTTGGTGCTGAACTAGAAATAATAATGGAAGAAAATTAAACATACTCGGTTTTATAAAAAAAGGAGATAAAAATGGCTGATAATGAGTTAGAAAATGTACAAGAAGCGTTTGATGAAGCCTGTTCTCAGCATGATGAGAACGAGGGGGTAAGAATTTTAGCAGCTGTCATGGCAATAGGAAAGTGGTTTCGGTTAGAAAAGGAATTGACTCATATCGAGATATGGAGACAAGCAAGGTCATTAGCATCGACAATTATCAGAGATGCCTATGGCACGACCGAAGAGCAACATTTACTTTCCAACCAAATAGGGATAGATATGGCAAAAAGTTATTTTAAGGATAATCCATCTAATTACAGAGGGTTTATGAAGGGTCTGGGAATCACTGGAGCCGGGGTTGAATTATCAACAGAAGGCAAGGGAGATCTAATCACTCTGTTGTACTGTTTAAATAATATAGTAATGGAATACGATACTGAAGATGTGTATGAATTTTACTCCAATGCTATACACACAACTAGTGTGGACCAGTTGGAAGGACAGGATATTTATGATGAATGTGAAGAGATGGGTGAACAAATGTTTGTTGCTTGGAAGGAAAAACTGTTAGAAGCTTTCCCGATTCCTCCTGATGCATGAATAGGAAATTTTATGAAAATCCTACACTTAATTAATAAACCCACTCCTGATTCCATTCATGCGAAAGGACTTACAAAAGTCAAAGATGAAAAGAATAGCTACATTTCCTGTTGTTGGGATTTTAAACTGGAAGAGGCAAAAACTTTAATTGGTGGAATGATATTTTTTCATGATACTAAATCTGAGAAGTCTAAGTTTGGAGGTCGGGTTAATGATGCCCAATCAATAAAGCTTGATGAAGAAACTGAATTTCATAAAGTTGATCCTAATGATAAAGATAAAAAACAATCGAGAGTGATGTTTAAATTTGAAATAACTCCTGAAGGGCGTGAACAAAGCTGGAGAGGTAAAGATCACTCTATGAGTTGGACAAGTGGCATTATTGATTTTGAATAATCGATAATTATGTGAACTAGAAACTCCATAAAAAGCAAATTATTAAAATAAGAATGTTTGCCGATGACTGTAGGAAATTTTAGAAGGATCAATATGAAGCTTAGTAGAGAAGTTCTAAAAAAAATGAAACACTATGTTTATCTATTGTCAGATCCAGATACTGATGAAATATTTTATGTAGGTGAAGGAAAAGGCAGTAGAGTTTTTTCACATTTTAAAGAAACCGAGGATAGCAATAAAGTAAGACAGATTAGGAAGATTAAATCCCAAGGTCGTGAACCTAGAATTGAAATATTAGCCCATGGTCTTGAAAAAGATGAGGCTTTAAAAATCGAGACTGCTGTTATTGATTTAATTGGGAAGAATAAATTAACCAATAAGGTTCGAGGGCATAAAAGTTCTGCATTCGGGAGAATGGATTTAGATCAAATTAAAGCTAAATATACAAGTGATAAAGCAAATATTACCGAAAAAGTACTTCTTATTAAGTTAAGCACAACTTTTAGTTATGGCATGACACCTCTCGACTTGTACGAGCATACAAGAAGTTCATGGCCAGTGTCACCGGCTGGCAGAAAGAACGTGACACATGCATTCGCCGTTTATGATGGAATAATTCAAGAAACGTACAATGTGTTGCAATGGTTTGAGGCTGGAACAACTTATATGAAACGTCGTGATATTGACATTGATTCACATAAAAGCCAGAGATGGGAATTTATAGGATCTATTTCTGAAGAAATGAGAAAAAAATATCGTTATAAGTCAGTTGAACATTACTGGAAAAAAAGTAGTGAGAATTCTCATTCATATCCGTTCACTTATACATTTGATAATAAATAAAGAATTTAAATGATCTGGAGTAAAGAAAAATAATGCTTCAATTAAGCAAAGTGTATTACTAATTAATTGCAGAAAGACCAAGAACTACAAGATGCCATAGCAGAAGAAGAACTGATTGGGAAAAAGTTTTAAAGAATTGCGAGTATTGTAGAGATTTTATCAGTATGGAATACCTTGATTCTAAAGGTGAATACCAACTTGTTCCTGAAGAAGTAGAGGATTGGTTTGACGAAGCTGAAGAAAAGTCACAGGACGATTACGGATGACACTTTTCCAGTCCCTTAAGTTTATCAAGAATCTTAACCATTGCCAAAGTGTCTAATTCACAATATCTTTTCAAGGACTCTCTTATCCTGTCAATTTCATCTTGATTACTCTTTTCCGCTAATACAGCAAAAGCCTGCATAGCTTCACCGCCATTATGTATCAAATCTAGACTGTCATATGCTTTTTCCATTTCAGGAACTAGCAATGGCAATACAATCTTAAGGCTGAATTTGCCCTTCATTTCGGACTGATAATAGTATTTCTTTTGAAATGGTATTGCAAGATCTACAATATTGTTGCTGATATTTTGTAGGTGGTCTTTGTATTTTGGGAATTGCTCAGCTAGTCCTTTCAAAACAGATTGCTCGAAACTAGCATTAAAGGCAAGTACGGTTGCACCCAACGGTATATGCGAAACAAGTTGCTTAACTAACGGCTCTCTTGGGTCTGATCCTTGATTGCCTAAAAACTCCTTATGCTCTAATGGTTTATCTTTATGTTCAATATGCAACGAATACTGGAACGGTATTTGCTGAAATGCTCTAATTTCATTAAATTCCGGTATTGCTTGTTGGTAGGTTTCAAAATCAAAATAGTAAAAGGGATAAGTGAGCGAATTTAAAAATGATTGAATTGCATTTTTATCGACCTCTATTCGATTATCTTGGGCATTTTTGGAGGCGTCAACAGAAAATTGCTGATTTTCACTTAACTGAATAGATTCGGGTATATCCTCTACATTTACAATGCCTTGATGATATAGTTCTAATGCTTTAGATTTTTTTGTAAGGGGAAAAATATTAAAAACCGAATATTCTGGTATTTCCCTTTGCCGTTTCCAGCAATAATCAAAACCATTACATTCATTTGGATGTTTGCAGTGCCATCCAATATCGATGTCTGGTTCAACCTCTTGTTCATTAAGTATCGCTCTAAAAGAGTCTAATGTGTCTGGAATTCTGTCTTGTAGAGATATGACTTCTTTAGTTACTATTTGATGGATGAATAATTCTTCAATATTTAGCTTATCGCCTCTAATATAGTCTCCATTTAATAGTGTCACAGCTGCTTTAGATATATTCAAACCACAGCCATTTAATACGTAATATTGAATTGAAACATCTTTGATGTAGGCATCAATATCCTTTAATTTTTTCTTTGAGTTCCAACTGGAGCTTTTAACCTCATAGATTTCAAAATTACCATCACTGTCTCTATTTAGAATATCAACCATCACCAACACTCCGTCAAACTCGAAAGTGGCTTCATAGATAGTGCTGACACCATCTACAATCCACTGTTTGGTTAATGCAATTCTCTTACCAGGCAATGTAGTGTCGTCATAGGATATTCTCTCTCCACCTGGAAACAACTCACAAGCCTTGTAGCCAACCTTTTCACCTGTTTTAAAAATTGCTTTAGTGGCATCATCAGGTTCCTTTAATTCCTCACTATTGTATTTATTAAGCCAAAGAGATTTTTTGCATTGAAGTCCGTTGAGATATAGAGATTTTGTAAGTAATTTATCTTTATTCATACTAAATATTACTTTAAGTTATTAGTTCATTAAGGGCAAATTCATTATATGATATAAATGATATAATAAAAAATAAAGGAGAAGTATTGTGGCTTTTGGCATATTTAGTAAAAAAAAGAAAGATATATCTAATCTGGAAATAGAAGTCGAGGCTTTTGAAAATCAAGATCAAAAAGATTCTCATGATGAGCTAGGTGAAGAAGGGAAATATCACTACGAATTTCATTTTAAAGACATAAATAGTAAACAGATTAAATCTTTAAAGTCCGGGTTTGAAGGCTACACATGGGACATGGGATTTGCGGTAACAGACTTTGAATTTAAAGAAGAAGGCGATCTATTTAAAATATTATTTGAAAGTAAAAAATATTTTAATAATGAAGATGACGATTGGGATGACCAAGATTTTGCACAAAATATTGTTACTAGAATATTAGGAAAAGAGCAGTTCATATGTAGTGAGTTATGGTCTCATGATGAACCTTTTGAGGAAAAAGACATTGTATTTATTGATGATAAGCAGAATGAATGGTCTGTTGAAGTAGGTAAACATGGAGAACTTAACCAAATATTACGAGACCGCAAAATAGCACTTAAAGCCGTTAAGAATGATGGTTGGGCGCTCGAAAATGCTGATAAAAGTCTAAGAGCAGATCGTGAAGTTGTTCTTACGGCAGTTAAGGATGCTGGAAGTGTACTCGAATATGCTGATAAAACTCTAAAGGCCGACCGAGAGTTAGTACTTGAGGCGGTTAAGAATGAAGGTTCTGCGCTCGAACATGCTGATAAAAGTTTAAGGGCCGACCGAGAGCTAGTACTTGAGGCGGTTAAGAATGAAGGTTCTGCGCTCGACCATGCTGATAAAACTCTAAAGGGCGACCGTGATTTGGTACTCGAGGCAGTTAAGAATGAAGGTTCTGCGCTCGAACATGCTGATAAAACTCTAAAGGCTGACCGTGATTTGGTACTCGAGGCGGTTAAGGATAACGGTTGGGCGCTCGAATATGCTGATAAAACTCTAAAGGCCGACCGCGATTTGGTACTTGAGGCGGTTAAGTCTTCCGGTTCTGCGCTCGAACATGCTGATAAAAGTCTAAGAGCAGATCGTGAAGTTGTTCTTACGGCAGTTAAGGATGCTGGAAGTGTACTCGAATATGCTGATAAAACTCTAAAGGGCGACCGTGATTTGGTACTCGAGGCAGTTAAGAATGAAGGTTCTGCGCTCGAACATGCTGATAAAACTCTAAAGGCCGACCGTGATTTGGTACTCGAGGCGGTTAAGGATACCGGTTGGGCGCTCGAATATGCTTCTAAAAAATTGCAGAATGATCCAGAATTAAAGAAAATATCGGAGGGATAGTCTAAAAAAAACTGGTTAAACCCGTCCCTCACACATCAAAATAAATTTAAACTTTGGCTTGAATTGACTTATAAGTCTAGTATGAAAAAATTACTATTTTTGTTTCTATTCATTGGGTTAATTGCATATATTGTATCTTCATACCTAGAACTATCTCAAAATAAAAAATTAGTAGGCATTAAAGCTGTCGAGGAGTCTTACCAACAAGAACTTGCAGGGCTTTATTGTGAGTCAGATAATAGAGATCTAAGCATTATTACTTTTGAGGATAAAAATGAGAGAATTTCAACTGGAAAATGTCAGTTTGGTGATTATCAAATTGAGTTTTATCAACACGTAGGCTTGGTACATAGGTGTTATGACCAGAACTACTTTTGTGGGATTAGATCTGATAGGAAAGGCATTACTGACGATTTACCAGTCATAGTTAAAAATATGAACGGCGATGTTGTTACAACAAGTATTGATATTGCAGAAAAGGCTGGAGTAATTGAATTGTTTCGAGTGCCAACAAGTTTCCCTTATATGGTGTTGAGAACAAACCTAGGCGGCGCTCGTTCAATTGCTAATCTCCATATTTTTACTGCAAAACCTAGCTTTAAACAAGTTGCATTGATAGGGCCAGTCAGTGGTTGGCGTGATGATGGCAAGTATATATATTCCAATGATCATGGCGAATGGCTGGTTGATAAGTTCGTAACAGTTCCTACGCCACACCTTTCAGCACTTTCTGATTGGAGACATTATCCAGTCTCATATAAATTTATTGATGATCGCCTTGTGAGAGCTGATGAACATATAAAGGTGAATCTTAAAGTTTACAGTGAGACTGAATTGGATGATATTGATGAAGTAGCCCTGCAAATTAGAGCTTTAATTGATGCTCAAACCTATGGTAAGTGGGATATTGTTAACCTCTTGTTTAAAGGAAGGTCGGACCTCCCACTTTCAGGAAAGTTTTTTTCGCGTTTCACTGATTTTGTTTATGAGGGCCAAGAGGATTTGGCCTGGCAGTTTTTTGAGCAAGCCATTCCGGACTCCTATGATGTGCTCCCAGATGCCCCTGTGCCTTTGTATGCAACTAAAAGCATTATGAGAGAAACTATGAAAAACTGGATAGAGGAATATTTTCCTCTTGGAATGGCACACTAATGGGTATGCCTGACTATACCAATTTCATTTACTTCCTTGCCAGCTAAGATCTAAATTAAATATATTCTAAATAGATGGTAAAATTCTTGTATAGAACAGGATAACTCTTTAGTTAGCACCGTTCTTGTGAGTAAAGACTCCTTTATCGACAAAGGAACAACCTAATACTTGCCCCATAAGAACCCCTCCATACTAAATGGAATTAAGAGGATAACCTTAATCGCATACGCCAACCACAGCGTAAACCTCTATCGCCTGTTCAGGCGGTTTTTCATAATCCTTTTTTAGGAGAGTTATCAATGGGTAAACCCAAGATTTTAAAAGTAAAAGATGTAGCAAGTGAGATTAGTATTAGTGTGCCTCAAGTTTATAAGTTAGTTAAATTGGGGAGATTTCCTGGGCCTATCAAATTAGGTGAGCGTGGTTCTGGTTGGTTAACAACAGAAATAGATGCGTGGTTACAATCAAGAGTAGATGCAAGAGATGAGGAGGTTGCCAATGGCTAAAGTTATTGATGCCAAATTCTCTATCAAATCTGATAAATACAATTGGATATTAATCGAGAAAAGTAAAGGCAAGAAAGTTAAGCATCACTTCTTTTCAAGTATCAAACAACTTTCAAACTTCGTAGGGGAATACAAGCTAAGAGAGTTCTTAGTGAAGGGTGAGGTAGACCTACTGGATAAGTCTACTGAAACCCCCTCTTATTCCTCTGTAATTGAAGAATCAGCAAGGAGGTTAGAGCAATATATAGACTCACTTGTTAGTAAAGATGACTCTAAAAGATAAACGGTTTCCACACCCCTTATCTTGACTAAATACAAACCCCTAAGTCTATTTAACTAATAGAAAAAGTAGTTCTTGGGGGCGAGTGTTAGTTGACGGTATTTCATATTATCTTATAGAGGAATTACTATGCCAACGAAAAGCAGAATGAAGGAGCATTATGGTTGCTTCTTGCAAGTTAATAACAGACCATTAAAAATATTGTCTGATGAAAAGTATGGTGTTTATCCGTACATGATAGAAAGGATAGTTGAACAGTTAGATATTTGTATAGCTATTCACAAAAGAGTCTTGGTAGTAAGGTTTGATTTAAGCCTTGACGAATACTCTGGCGATAATCATATTATTTCTACCTTTATAAATCGACAGAAACAAAGGATACAAAGAACCTACAAGACTAAAGACATTGGACATGCTTGGAAGAGAGAGAAAGAAAAAGCTAAGCACCAACATTATCATGTTGCTTTGTTTATTGATGGAGATGTTATTCAAAATCCATCAAGGTTATGTAGACAAATCAAATATAAATGGTATAGGTATGGGAGTGTTTGGTTTCCAGAGAAGAAACTTGAAACTGATCGAGGTTGTTTTTATTACATTGATAAATACAACTATAAAGATGAGAGAGCAGAAGTAATTGAGAGGTTGTCTTATCTAGCTAAAACTAGAGGAACAGGTTACAAAGACATACAAGCTAAGAACTATTCTGTAAGTAGATTATCAAGATAGTCTGACCATACCTGCATCATGTTTTTCCTTTCATCTAGATATTCAGCTTGGTTATAAACTCCTCTAACACCACTTAGTTTGTGAGCTAACTGACTCTCTATGACATCACGATTAAAACCTAATTCATTAAGTCGAGTTGATGCCATGTGTCTGAATCCATGAGTAGTAAATGTTTCCTTGTCTATTCCTGCTGAACGAATGGCTATCAATAGAGCGTTAGTTGTTATATGTCGATTCTTGCTTCTTGCCGATGGAAAACAAAAAGTTGAGTCTAAATTAGCATTACTAAGAACAGTTAATATTTCAATGACTTTATTACTCATAGGAATAAGATGAGCCTTCTTTTTTATCTTCATTCTTTCAGCGGGAATCCTAATAATCCTGTCGTTAAAATCAATCTCTGACCATTTCAATCCAGCTAATTCTTCTGGTCTAAGAAACAAATGTGGTGCTAACTTTAAAGCTGTCTTTACTGGTAGTGCACTATTAACTTCATTGAGCATACCAAGTAACCACTTAATTTGTTTTGGTTCAGTGACAGTAGCGTAATGCTTCTCAACCTTCTTTTTAAAGATGTCATTTGATAAGTTATTAACTGGATTAATTTCGCTTATTTCCATACCGATAGAATAATTAAATATCCTTGATGCTATGCTTTTAACTTTATAGAGGGTATCGATGAGTCCTTTGTCTTGAATACCTAACAATAAATCTCTCATTGTCTTAGTGTTAATTTCTGTTATTGGCTTATAACCAAGCAAAGGTAACAAGTGTTTCTCTACTCTTTGTTGAGTATCGATAGCATAGTCATAAGTCCAACCATCTTGTTGATTGGCATACCACATATCAAACAAATCTTTGAATGTGTTCTTATCCTGGATATCGTTGGTGGTTGAATTGTAAACTTTAGGAGGAATAATTCCTTGTTTAAGTAATCGTTTATTTTTATCCCTCCACTGCCTAGCATCTTGAAGTGAAGTTTCAGGATATTCTCCCCCATTTCTAATCTTGCCTTTTAACTTGCCTTCTTCTTTAATCCTAAACCTATGCTGCCATATCTTAGAAGCACAAGGATTAATTTGTAATCTCAATCCATGTGAGTCTTTTACATAGTAAATTTCTGTCTTGATCTTTAGGTTTTTAATTGCAGTGTTAGTTAGCATTGTGTATATAGCAGTTAATAACTATGATGAAATTGACTTTATATACACAATTATATACACATTTGTTGAATATGTGTGTAGATGAAGAGAGATAACCTAAGATAGTGGTGAAATAGAAAGAACCCTTATTTAATAAAGGTTTAATACTTATAAAGGTTGCTATAAAAGGGTTTTAAAAAGAGGAATATGGTGGAGGGACAGGGATTCGAACCCTGGAAGGGTATTAGCCCTTGCTGGTTTTCAAGACCAGTGCATTCAACCGCTCTGCCATCCCTCCGGAAGATTGGTATGATACAGTTTTTATCAATAAAGT
>Ga0315339_1002927_pt1 | contig 12448 bp, 6 predicted proteins | sample ASW17metaG_FD_204514 | JGI IMG/M metagenome (GOLD analysis project Ga0315339, IMG submission 204514) | Ammonia-oxidizing marine archaeal communities from Pacific Ocean, United States - ASW #17 | ecosystem: Environmental > Aquatic > Marine > Oceanic | place: USA: California | collected 2016-12-05
CCACTGCAAAACGGGATGCTCCAGTCCTACGCCGTGACAATGGCGGGTGGAGCGGTCCTGATTGCACTGCTCATGCTGCTCATGCTCCAGTTCTTCACGGGAGGAGCCGTGTCGTGATGAGTTGGCTGCTCATTCTGCTTCCCCTCCTGGGCTCGATCGTGATCATCGTGTCGCCGGGACGGCTTGCGAAACAACTCGCCCTGATGACCTCCCTGGTCGTCCTCGGTGTGAGTGTCGCAGCGGCTGTTGTCTTCGATGGTTGGGGCAGGGGAACCTGGGAACTGACTTCAAGCGTCGAATGGGTGAAGGAGTGGGGACTGGTGCTCCAGGTCGGAGCGGATTCCGTTTCGCTCATTCTTGTTCTACTCACCACGTTCCTCATGCCACTGGCAATTCTCGGTTCCTTCAATGCCATCAAGTCTCGAACCAAGGAGTACTACGGGTGGCTCCTGGGACTCCAGGCAGCCATGACGGGTGTATTCCTCGCGCAAGACCTCGTCCTCTTCTATGTCTGCTTCGAGTTCACGCTGGTGCCGATGTTCTTCATCATTGCCATATGGGGTTCCAAGAACCGCGCCCACGCCTCGGTCAAGTTCCTCATCTACACATTCACCGGCTCGCTGATCACGCTGGCGGGCTTTCTCACGCTTGCCTGGTCGTATGCACAGGCGAATGGAGGAGACTGGTCATTCGAGATTTCCGCATTGACGAATCATGCGGTCTCGGCGTTGTCTCTGCATGAGCAGGCCTGGCTGCTCCTGGCACTGCTCATAGGTTTCGGGGTCAAGGTGCCACTCTTCCCGGTGCACACGTGGCTGCCACTTGCCCATACCGAGGCGCCCACTGCAGGCTCCGTCGTCCTTGCCGGAGTCCTGTTGAAACTGGGAACCTATGGCCTCTATCGCTTCGTACTTCCGATGTGCCCGGAAGCCGTGGTGGAATGGGCTCCATTCGTGGCGATCCTGTCAATCATCGGCATCCTGTATGCCGCCTTGATCTGCTGGGTCCAGACCGATGTCAAGAAACTCATCGCCTACTCATCGGTAAGCCACCTGGGCTTCTGCGTGCTTGGACTCTTTGCACTCAATCCAATGGGAGTGGAGGGTTCGATCCTGTACATGATCAATCACGGCCTTTCGACGGGTGCACTCTTCTTCCTGATCGGAATGATGTACGAGCGCTACCACACCAGAGACATGGGGGAACTGGGTGGCCTGGCTCGAACCATGCCCATCTGGGCCACGTTCATGGTCTTCTTCGTCCTGGCGTCCGTCGGATTGCCGGGACTCAACGGTTTCGTCAGCGAGTTCCTCTGCCTGATCGGAGCATTCACGGCCGGAGGTTCGGGTGCCTACCCGGGTGTGCTGGGTCCCTGGTATGCAGCGATCGCTGCTCTGGGCATGATCCTTTCGGCGATGTACCTGTTGATCATGGTCGGCAAGGTGGTCTTCGGCCCGACCAAGGCAACCCTGAGGCATGACGAGCAGTCGGGACTTCCAGTGGACCTTACGGTTCGCGAGATTACGGTCCTGGTTCCATTGGCAGTCGGGTGCATCGTCCTTGGTATCCAGCCGGGCCTGGTCATCGACAATACGGCCATGGCTGTTGCCGACACCCTGGCTGTCTACCAGGGCATCTTCGAAGAGAGCATGCCTGGTGCATCTGCCTTCGTTGAGACAGCGTTGCCCGGAGGTGCCAGATGATCGACAAGCTCTGGTTCCTCATCCCGGAACTGATCCTCTTTGCCGGTGTCGTCGTCGTGGCGATCCTGGGCCTGGTGCATTCCAATCGTCTGCGTGGATGGGTGCCATGGGCAACTGCACTGTTCATCCTGGCGGCAGGCATTTCTGCTCCCCTTGTATACAACGCCGAAGCCATGGAGACGTCCGGGTTGCTGGTGCCGGGCCTGGCCGCTCCCGCAGGAATGATTGCATGCATCGTGGCACTTGGCCTGCTCCTGCTGTCCATCGGTCGGGTTGACCAGCGATATGAACATGCCATCGCCCAGGGCCGGGCTGCGTTTGATCCGATCCGCGCGACGGGTGGCGAATACCACGTCTTCTTCCTCCTGTCCCTGGCTGGGCTGCTCCTTGTTTCGATTGCCGATGACCTGATCTGGTTGTTCCTTGCATTGGAACTGGCAAGCCTGCCGACCTACGTGATGGTGGCGATGAGTCGCGGGTCGATCCGGGCCCAGGAAGCGGCCATGAAGTACTTCTTCCTGGGCGCCATGTCCGCGGCCATCTTCCTCTACGGCTTTGCCCTGCTCTATGGAGCTACCGGAACGCTCGTACTTACCGAGATGCAGGCGTCCTTCGCAGATCAGATCGCACGGGGCGAACTGGGCGTTCTTGCAATCGTCGGCATGCTCCTGGCACTGCTTGGTATCGGTTTCAAGCTTGCAGCCGTCCCAATGCACCTCTACGCCGCTGATGTCTATGAAGGTGCAGCAGTCCACGTGACTGCTTTCCTTGGTTTTGTTCCGAAAGCTGCAGGTGTCATTGCATTCATGATCCTGCTGTCGACACTCGGCTGGACGGATGGTGCAGGTCTGCCTGCCCCGATACTGATCATGCTCTGGGTTGTCTCTGTACTGACGATGACGCTCGGCAACATCGCTGCACTGCTCCAGAAGTCGGTCAAGCGGATGCTTGCCTGCTCCTCGATCGCGCACAGTGGTTACTTGCTCATCGGGATCATCGCCGGACCGGGCGCGGGCTTCAATGCGGCCATGCTGTACCTGCTGATCTATGGGCTGGGGAACACGGCATCCTTTGCCGTTCTCTCGAGTCTTCAACGTGGTGGGGTAGAACTGGAGTCGGTCGAGGACCTGGCGGGACTGCGACACAAGCACCCGTGGTCGGCCACGGCCATGGCGATCTCCGCAGGTTCTCTGTTGGGCTTTCCTCCACTGCTTGGTTTCTGGGGCAAGTTGGCACTCTTCATTGCGGGTATTGCATCCGGTCGGCTCGTACTTGTCCTGATTGCAGCCATTAACAGCGCCATCAGTGCCTGGTATTACCTTCGACTGGTTGGACTGCCCCTGATGGCAGACAGGAACGAGCGCAGTGAAGCTGTTGAAATGATCCACGTTCCCTGGCCTCGACTGGTCGCCCTGGTCCTGGCCGGCATGCTTGTCGTGCTGCCCGTCATCCTGGGACTCCTGTACTGGATGACGGATGTGTCCTCGTAGTTCTACTCGTTCTCGGTTCCCCGCCGGGCCTGCAACGTGAACTGGATACACATGCCGACGAATGCAAGGGCTGCCCAGAGCACGATCGGGAGTGGAGCCCAGGCAAGGATCGCATCGGTCAATGATGCCCCTGTCATCGTGACCACTCGCACAAGGGTTCCCAGGATGAGAAGGCTTCCCAGGGATGCCGTCAGGAAGACTGAAGAGAATCTCGGTGTGAAGGTGGCCAGGAGCAGGCCCGAGAACAGGCCGGCGATGATGCTTCCGATGACGATCAACTGACCTATTGGTGCAAGCAGCAGCCATGCGGCGTGAAGGATGCTGACCCGCTCGACGATCTCGGTCCGTATGGCATCGGCATGCAGCGCGAGAGCAGGGCCAATGGAGTTCAAATCCGATGTGTCTGGAAGTGCCGAACTCCCGCTTTCCAATACGGATCCACCTGCAACGACCTCCGAGAGCGTGACCAGTGGAACTGGGGGGAGATCCCCTGCATCCATGAAACTCCATCCTCCGACCATAAAACCTGTTGCCAGCAGCAGCGAGAGCAGGCACGCAAGAAGCAGCCTGTAGACGAGCATGCTGACACAGCCAATGACGACTGCGGCTCCAGTTACGAGTGCCCAGAGTGGGAGAAGGTCCTGGACCTGTGCCCATGTGATCCACCCGATGATCGATCCGATGACAACCCCCGCAAGTCCCAGTGCAGGGCGTAGAACACGACCTCCCATCCCCCAGAGCACAAGTCCGGCCAGAAGGGCGACTCCATACATGACGAGTTGTTCGACCAGGACGGGATTCACGGGATTCTCCAGCGGGTTCTATCGGCGTGATGCATCAAGTACCCGGAGGATCGCCTGTTTGCAGCCCTTGCACGCTGCAGGGAGGCTGAGAATACTTGTTGGAACTCCTCGCAGGGGCAGGTGGGTTAGCATGGGGAAATGACCTGCAAATCAACCTTTCTCCGTGCGCCGATGTTGGCACTTGTACTTACCACGGTTCCCATATGTGGAGCATCAGTCTTGAACGAAGATTCACCCGGGCCAAAGGCCAAGTTCACCAATGAACTGGCAAATGAGACAAGCCCATACCTGCTTCAGCATGCACACAACCCGGTGGACTGGCATCCCTGGGGAGAAGCTGCATTTGAGATTGCGCGGACGGAGGACAAGCCGATCTTTCTGAGCATCGGGTATTCGACCTGCTACTGGTGCCACGTGATGGAACGACAGTGCTTCGAAAACGAGGAGATTGCGGCATTGATGAACGAGTATTTCGTCTGCATCAAGGTCGATCGGGAGGAACGTCCGGATGTAGATGACATCTACATGACGGCAGTGCAGATCATGACGGGAAAGGGGGGTTGGCCGCTTTCCATCTGGTTGACTCCTGACACGCTTGAACCATTCTTCGGGGGCACCTACTTCCCCCCGACGGACAGCGTCGGACGACCCGGATTTCCGCGGGTACTCGAAGGCATCCACGAGTTCTGGCTCCAGCAGCGAGAAGCCGTCTACGAGCAGGCGGACAAATTGTCCTCAGCCGTAAAACAGTCCATGTCCGCCAAGTCGGACGCCGTACCGATCGGTCGGAATGAAGTCGATACGGCGATCTCTCAGCTTGTCGCAACCTATGACCGAACCCATGCAGGCTTTGACAAGAAGGGACCGAAGTTCCCGATGCCCGTCTTCCATGAGTTCCTGCTTGAATCTGCATGGGATCTTTCGCCTGCACGACAGGCCGTGACTCATACCCTTGACCGCATGGCTATGGGCGGCATGTATGACCAGGTTGGTGGTGGATTCCATCGGTACAGCACGGACGAGAAGTGGCTCGTGCCGCATTTTGAGAAGATGCTGTATGACAATGCGATGCTTGCATCGGTCTATGCGGATGCATACGAGAAGACAGGCGACGCCTGGTACGGCGCCATTGCTGCTGAAACGGTGGACTGGGTGCTTCGTGAAATGACCAGTCAGAACGGGGCCTTCTACTCTGCACTGGATGCTGAATCGAATGCCAGGGAGGGCGAGAGTTATCTCTGGACTCCCGAAGAGATTCGATCATCACTCGAATCAGCACAACTCGGGGACGATGTGGACTTCACGCTCGAGGTCTATGGACTTGACAAGGGCACGAACTTCAAGGATCCACATCACCCCGGTGATGCACCCAGGAATGTCCTGTTTCTCTCCGAGAAACCCCACAACACGGCCAAGCGACTCGGCATGAGTGGCAAGGCACTTCACCAGAAGTGGAAGGCCATCAATACGGCTCTCCTTGCAACACGTGATACGCGTGACCAGCCGGGACTTGATGACAAGGTCATTGCAGGATGGAACGGCCTGATGATCGGAGGAATGGCCGATACCGGTCGAATCCTCGGCGAGCAGCGCTATGTTGATGCTGCCAGCAGGGCTGCAGATGACATCATGTCAAGCATGTGGACACAACAGGGGGGACTGCTGCGAACCAAGCGAGGTGATGATGCACGGATCAACGCCTTTCTTGAGGACTATGCCTACATGATCCGTGGATTGCTTCGACTTGAGGAGGCGACTGGAGACTCCAGGTACCTCGACCAAGCTGCATCACTGGCACAACAGGCTCGTGATCGATTCTGGAACGAGTCTGAGGGTGGATGGTACGAAACTCTTGAAGACCAGGACGACCTTTTCGTTCGTGGTCGTTCCTTCTATGACGGAGCGATACCCAGTGCGAATGCAGTGATGATCAACAACATGATCGAGTTGTATGGACGGACCGGTCGCAAGAACTGGGGTGAGGACGGGGTCTTGGCCTTGAATGCCATCAGCTCCGACATCGTTCGATCGCCGCGAAGCGCGATCCACTCCGTACAGGCTCTGCATCGGCTTGAGTCTTCCCATCCTGCCCTGCTCGGGAAAGGTGGGGGTGGGGGTGGGGCCCAGAAGAAGCCCGGAGTTCATGTTTCACTTTCCTCCGAGGATCGCCAGGTCCGCCTCGCCGTAGGCGAGTCGGCCACGGTGACGCTCGTCGTGACGATCGACAAGGGCTGGCACGTCAATTCCCGTGTTCAGCAGGACGAGTTCATCATTCCTCTTGAGATCATGAGTCTCACCAGTGGGTTGCAGGTACAGCCTGCCTATCCGCCGGGGCACGCCTTCAATGGACCGGAGGGCCAGGTGAACGTCTACGAGGGCAGGATCGAGATCCCAATCACGCTTACCAGGACCGGTGAGATCGGCAGGAGTGGCCGGATGAACATCACCTGGCAGTCCTGCAATGACCAGACCTGCCTGATGCCCAGGACGGAGCAGGTTCCCATCAAGGTGCTTCCACCACTGGGTTCCTGATGCTCCAAGGCCTCTGGTTTCGGGGGTACTTGACGGGGAGCCAGAAGCGACCACAATCTGGCCTCCCTTGACCGAGGAGAGTTCAATGGCAAGCAAGTACGCAACTGCGCCAGTTCCCAGCACGAAACTGCCTGGTGGCATTCCCTACATCATCGGGAATGAAGCTGCGGAGCGTTTCTCCTTCTACGGCATGAAGGGGATCCTCACGATCTTCATGACCTCGTTTCTCTTCCTCATGCCCGGTGGTGTGGTGGATGAGCAGATGAGTGACACTGATGCGGTGAAGTGGTACCACCACTTCGTGAGCGCCGTCTACATCACTCCGCTGCTTGGCGCATTCATCGCGGATGCCTTTCTCGGCAAGTACCGGACGATCATGCTGCTGTCGATCGTCTACTGCTTGGGTCATGGCGCACTGGCGTTGATGGGTACGGAACTGCCCTTCATGGATACGTCGCTCAATCCAAGTTTATTCCTCATGCTGGGCCTCATTCTCATCTGCCTGGGCTCGGGAGGCATCAAGCCCTGCGTGTCGGCCCACGTCGGCGATCAGTTCGGGGAGTCGAGTGCGAAGATCTGGTTGACCAAGATCATCATGGTGTTCTACCTGTCAATCAACATCGGAGCCATGCTCTCGAATCTGGCCACGCCGTGGCTGCTGAAGTGGTACGGCCCGCACTGGGCCTTCGGTGTTCCCGGCGTTCTCATGGCGATAGCGACCATTACGTTCTGGATGGGGCGACACAAGTTCATCCACGTTCCACCGGGTGGCATGGCCTTCATCCGCGAGGTGTTCAGCGGCCGAGGCATCAAGGCGCTGCTCAAACTCTCGATCATCTATCTCTTCGTCGCCGTGTTCTGGGCCCTCTTCGATCAGACCGGGTCCACTTGGATTCTGCAGGCGGAGGACATGGACCGCACCTGGTTGGGCATCACATGGCTGCCATCACAGATCCAGTTCATCAATCCGGCGATGATCTTGATTCTGACGCCGATCCTTGGCTGGGTGGTGTATCCGGCGATGGACAAGGTGTGGCCATTGACCCCGATGCGCAAGATCAGCATCGGCCTCTTCATCATGGCGGTGGGATTTGCAATCATCGCGATTGCCCAGCAACTCATTGATGTCGGGCAGACTCCGTCGATCGCCTGGCAGGTGATCGGCTACGCCATCGTCACCACGGCCGAGGTGCTGGTCTCCATCACCTGCCTTGAGTTCTCCTATACACAGGCCCCACGCAAGATGAAGTCCATCGTCATGGGATTTTTCCTGGCATCGGTGGCGGTGGGGAACCAGATCACGAGCATTGTCACTGTCGTCAGCGTCGCGCCTTCGGGCACGGTGCATGTGGAGTCGGCGCATGACAGGATCACCGACTGGATGAATGACCATGATGGCGAGCGTCCGAATCAAGCCCAGTCGCAGCAGTTGTTGGCCGACATGGACATGCCGACCGGTCTGCAGCCGCCCATCTACTCGCTGACCGAATCCGGTTTTACGATTGAACAACCCCTGGGTGAAGGTTCGATCGGGTCGTTTGCAAGCGGCAAGCTGTATTACGATCTGGAGGGCGGCAAAGCGAGCATGGACTGGCCTGCAATGTTCGAACTCAACGTTGCTGGCGACCATATCGAGGCCTACTGGAAAAAGAATGACCATCTGCCTTCCAATGAGGAGGGTGCGGAACTGCTCAAGGGGAACCTCGACCCCTGGGGCCAGCCCATCGTCTACCGGTTGATCAACAGCAGCAACTTCTCCGTCGGCAGCCCCGGCCCGGTCGGTGACATGCTTGCTGCAACCTCCATCACGCTCAATGGCACGATCCTCCATCCGGATGCCGCGGAGGACGCGGGCACCTGGTTGTCCCGTCGCAAGGCCGAACTGGGCATCGAAACCGCGGCGACCGCGTCTGGGGAAATCGTGCTGAGCCGTGACCATCAGATCGGTGGTCAGAATCGGTTCCAAGGTGCGGCGTTCTTCTGGTTCTTCACCTGGCTGATGCTCGGTACGGCCGTGGTCTTCGTACCGGTGGCCTACCTCTACAAGCCACATACCTACCTGCATGAAGAACAGGAACCTGGCTGATTCAGGAAGAGGGAACCGTGCCGATGACGGTCTCTCGGCGATGCAGTGGAATCAGTGCGCGAATGCTGACCCGATCTCTTCCCGGTGTCAGGAGAAGATAGTGTCCATCTTCTCCTGTAGTGCGAAACGGGATGGCGACCTGGTCGTGGAGACGAACGGATCGATTCATCTTCGTTGGATCGACGTATCGCAGTTCATCAGCGGTCGTGACGATGTACCGGCCGGATACGTCATGAACCGCTGCAAGTGCGTTGTGCATGAGGATGAATGGTGAAGAGTCCCCGGGGCTCCATGCCACGAGTTGCTCCTCGCCGGGATGCCAGAAAAGCAGTTCCTCGGTCGGAGAAGAGCTGAGTCCCTGGACGACGGGTTGCACGGCAACGGCCCGGTATGCGACTCGTGGAGTTGCATCCTCACCCAGGTCGAGGTCGTTCATCGATGCGGACATTCCTTCTTGTGAAATGGTCAGCATGGTCACAAGACGCATGTTGTTCTCAGGTGAGAGCCAGAAGGCATAGAGGCGGTCATTCCGGGTACTCCATGTAGGGAAGTACCAGTTGCCCTCAAGCGTGCCGACTTCAATCTCGTTTCCCGGGCTGTTTCGTACCACGAGACTGAACCCCTCCTGGGCCACGGCCCGGGTTGAATAGGCCAGTTGCCCACGCGGGCCCAGGGTTGCAAACGCATTCACATTGTCGTCATCCACGAGCCAGGTGAGTTTACCGGTCGTCCATGAGACCTTGCCGATCAGGCGAGGTCCCTCCGGGGTAGGGGATTCAACCAGGAAGCCTTCGGCATCAGCAGATCGTCCCAGCAGCAGCGGGGGAGCCAGGGTGAATGTCGAGTCGAGCCCGCCCGTATTCCTGTTGATCTTCCAGATCTCGATACCGGTCGCCAGTGGTGATGGACTGCCCGGCTCGGCGAGTAAGGTAGCCATCTCCGGTGCGATGCCCACCGAAGTTGCTATGTAGTTTCCATCGGGACTGACCAGTGGCAGCGTCGATTGGTCATATGGGACTTCACCCACGTCCTGGAGCTGCGCCTGGAACCTGATCGAGAATGTACTGCCGCGGCTGAGTTCATTCTCCGCAATCTCCTGGAGCCGCTTGGTGGCCTCCGGTCGCATCGGTGGCGGTTGGTTTCGCCGATTCGACGAAGTGCAGGCTGGAAGCGCCATGGCCCCGGCGATCAGGATCAGGAAGAGCGAACGTTTCATTCAGGTTGCTTTCGTGGCTTGATGCCATCGATGTCATCAAGATCCCTCGGGACATCGGAGGGTTCCGTTGATTCGATGTTGTCGATCTCCGGTTGGTCCATCTGGTCAGGGAGCTGGACATCTTTTTCCTCGACACGTCTTCGAGCTTCCTCGGCGTTCTTGGTGGTCGTGATTCGTTCAGAGATGTTCAACTTGAGTTCACCCTCGGAGAACCAGGATCGGCCGACGACCTGGTCGGCAATTGGTTGTGCGACCTCTTCGAGGCGAATCAGGTCATCGCGATTGTAGTTCTCGTAATTGTCCAGAGGACGATGCACGACGGTTGGGGTAATGAAGGCCAGCAGTTCAAGTCGTTCAAGGCTCTCGTCGTTGTATTTGAAGAGTTCCCCGAGGATGGGAATGTCGCCCAGGATCGGAATCTTCTGCTTGATCTGGGTTTCCGTTTCCTTCAGGAGTCCACCGAGCACGACGGTCTGACCATCAAGGACAATGACGTGGCTGTTGACTTGTTTTCTCGAGAAGACTTCACCATGGATCGTGCCAACGGTTGCGCTCCCGACCGAGTTTGAGAGTTGCAGGCTGATTTCCAAGTCGACCGTGCCTTCCTGGGTGATCCTCGGCCTGACGTTGAGAAAGACGCCCACATCCCTGTATTCGATCTGCGTGTTCAGCGAGTTGCCGCCACTGAGGTCGGTCGTATTGCTGACAGGGATGGGAACTTCCTTGCCTGAGAAGAAGATCGCCTCTTCATTATCCGCGGTGAAGACACGCGGCTCCTGGATGATGCGGGTGTTGGTGACCTGGGCGAGTGCCTCGATGATCACCGCGACATCGAAGGCACTGACATTCAGGGTGGAACTGGTAGTGCCACCAAGCAGGTTGTCGAGGAAGTCCGTAATGCCGAAGGCAAATCCTCCGGCAGCTCCAGCGGTTCCTGCTGCAGCGGCATCAAAGAGTCCGCCCCCGAAGAATTGCCCGTTTACGTTGGTGGAGGCCTGGGGGTTGTTGCCCCACTTGGCTCCAAGGTTCCATTGGTCCGTGATATCGACTTCCACGATTGTCGCAGACAGCAGTACCTGCCTCCGGGGAATGTCGAAACTCTCGATCAGTTCGACCATTGGTTCGATGTAGGAGGCAGGGGAGAGGATGGCCAGGGCATTCTGCCTGACGATTGGAACGATGCGTACCTTCCCGATCAGGGAGGATTCCGGGGACTGGTCATCAGATTCACTGCCACGTTGCCATGGAAAGGACAGGTCCTGGCTCCCGGAGGAATCCGTGGAGGACCCCCCTGAGGTCGTGCCGCTTGGCGATTCAAAGCCCTCGCCACTGAGCCCTGATTCGGGCCTGGGGATTGAGACATTCGCTCCGGGCTTGGAGAGCAGGACATTGAGTTCTTCAGCCAGTTCGACGGCCCTGGCATATTTCAGGGCGACGATGCGTGGTACACCGACGGAACTTGGTTGGTCAAGTTCATTGATGATCGTCTCGATGAAGTCGAATGACTCGACGGTCTTGGCAAGTACGAGCAGGGCATTCTTGTCGGGGTAGGCATCGATGGAATAGATCCCCGAGATGGCCTGGGTGGCATTTGCCCGCTGGGCATTCTGGCCACCCCGTGCCTGGCTGGCAGAACCGGTGCTTTCACCGAGTACTTCCTCAAGCAGGGTCTTGACCTTCAGTGGGTCGGTGTACTTGAGCACGAACAGGCGGGAGGTGCCCGGTTCACGGGGCACATCCCACTCGGTGTGGATGAGCATGGCGATCTCTTCCATGACCTCAGGTTCACACTGAACGGTAACCGCATTCTGCTGCACATTGACGGAAAGTCGGAGTTCGACTCCGGATGATGTGGTTGACGACGCGGTTCGTGTATTTCCTCGCTGCTGGGTATTCGACCTACTGGTGTTCGAAGAAGTACGGGAGCGGGCCGAGGCGGTCGCGGTTCCCTCTTCGAAGAGGTCGAGAATGTTGGTCGAAACCTCGTTTGCGTCCGCCCACTTCAGCCGGAACGTGTGCAGTTCCCTGTTGAGCCACTTCCGGTCAAGTTCACGGATGATCTTGTCGTACTGCTGGCAGAGGCCAATGTCGCCAAGCACGATGATCTGGTTCGACATCTCGTCGACCCAGACTTCGGCGTAGTCCGGTTTCATGTCGGCGAGTTTCTCCGATATCTCGACTGCATCGGTTCGCTCGACGTTGAAGATCTTCAGGACAATCGTGCCCCTGTCCTTTCGATTACGAACATCGATTGCAGAATCGAGGACGGGGATGTCGCTCATCTCGTTGGTGATCTGGGTGATCTCGAGTTTCGTCAGGATGATGACGTCTGGACGTTCGATGACGGCGATCTTGTTCATTCGCAGTGCGCTGAAGATCATCTCGAGCGCGTCGCGTTTTTCGATCGGCTCATCGACGATGAGGGTGATCTTCCCACCACCGGTTCCCAGTCCGATGCCCGACCCTTCAAGGCCAAGGGGCATGACGATCTTGCCGGTGATCTCCGCGATCCAGGGAATCAGGTCGGAGATGGAGACCTCGTCAAGTGCGAGATTCATCTTCCCGTCCGGAATCGGTCTCCGTTCCAGGTGGGCCTCTTCCTCGGGGTCGATCCTGTC
>Ga0315339_1002931_pt1 | contig 12441 bp, 13 predicted proteins | sample ASW17metaG_FD_204514 | JGI IMG/M metagenome (GOLD analysis project Ga0315339, IMG submission 204514) | Ammonia-oxidizing marine archaeal communities from Pacific Ocean, United States - ASW #17 | ecosystem: Environmental > Aquatic > Marine > Oceanic | place: USA: California | collected 2016-12-05
GACATTCTCAGCGGTTTCTGGCATAGAGTCTGTACCAAATTGCTTGTGTAATTTTTTATTAATAAAACGCCATCCAATGGTTGTATCGTATATTTCTGCATGACGAGAAAAGGCTGATGTTGCTTTACTCATTACAAAAGGTGCTCGTGACATGGATTCAACACCTCCTGCGATCATTAACTCAGCATCACCAGATTTTATACTTCTGGCAGAAAGCGAAATCGCATCTAACCCTGAGCCACATAAGCGATTAATCGTTGTACCTGATATTTCCTGTGGTAATCCAGCAAGTAATATACTCATACGTGCAACATTACGATTATCTTCACCGGCTTGATTGGCACATCCATAGATCACATCATCAACGGCTTGCCAATCAACACTTGGGTTACGTTCCATTATTGCTTTAAGCGGTAAAGCACCTAAGTCATCAGGGCGTATTGATGATAATGCGCCACCATATCGACCTATTGGCGTTCTTACTGCGTCGCAAATATATGCATTAATCATTATTAATTCCTAATAGTTGAGTGCCTAATCGATGTGCTTTGCCCCTAAATAGAGCGATAATTTGTTGCTCTTGATTGGTTACTTCCACATCATAAGTACCTGTTGTTTTTCCTTGATACTTTACCTGAGCAGTGGCGGTCAGGGTGTCACCCTCTTTGCCTGGGCGAAGATATTCAATGTTACAACCTGCACCAACGGCAATCTGATTTTCACTATTGCATGCAAATGCAAAGGCAGAGTCTGCGAGTGTAAAAATCATGCCACCATGACAACTTGGGAAGCCATTAAGCATATGCTGACTAACAACCATATTGACCACCGCATAACCTTTATCCATGTCTTCAATGGTCATGCCTAAAAAACCAGAACAAGTATCATTGCTATACAGTTTTTTAGCACAACGCCATGCTAATTCTTGACTATTTTCCATTGGTTATTCCATAAGATAGTTGCCTCAGTAGAGGAGAGGGGCGGTATCGTTCTTCGCCATAAAATGCAGTCAAGCTTTGCAACGTTTCTTGGATATTTTTCCAACCTAAGCGCTCACCCCACTCTATCGGGCCTAGTGGGTAATTCACGCCACTTTTCATTGCAATATCAATATCACTTGAAGAGGCTCCATTTTTGTTGGCCAAATCTAATGCTTCATTACTGAGCATGCTTAATGTGCGCCAAACAATCATGCCGGGATAATCTTTTATAAGAATGACTTCTTTATCTAGTTGTTGTAGAAATGCGATGACTTTGTTGGTTTGATCTGATGTATTTTGTAAGGCTGCTGATATTGCAACGACAGGCGTAGAAACATAATCCCGACAGTAGTCAATCGTGACAACCGCTTGAGCTAATTGCTTCGAAAGCGCTGTTGCTGTTTGTCCTTTTGTGGGCATTAGCAAGACATCGTCTATTTTTATAATGACGGATTTATCTAATTGATGACTATTGAGTGAAATATCTTTACTGTCCAGAAAGGTTTGCTGTACAAGATCTTTAAGCGTTAATGCGCTATTGCCCCAATCCTCTGCAAGTGTTATTTCATTAATATCCAGGGTCACTGGAAGGCAAGCGTTATAGTTTTTGTTAAGGTGTTTGTCGCTATAATGATAAAATCCGCGACCACTTTTACGCCCTAAAAATCCCGCATCTACTAATTCTTTTTGCGCTAATGATGGTTGATATCTACGATCTTGATAACATGCATCAAACACACTTTTGGTCACTGCATAATTAACATCATGGCCAATGAGATCCATCAATTCAAATGGTCCCATATTAAAACCTGCCGCTGAACGCATCAGGTGGTCAATGTCATCAATGCTGGCAATATCTTCCTCAAGTGCCCTTAATCCTTCTGCATAAAATGGTCGAGCAACACGATTAACAATAAAGCCGGGTGTTGAACGCGCAAGCACTGCTTGTTTTCCACATGAAAGCGCCCAATTTTTTGCGCTGCTAGCAATGTGCTCGGATGTTGCTACACCTCGAATAACTTCGACTAATTTCATCACCGGAGCAGGATTGAAAAAGTGCAGGCCAATGAAACGCTCAGGTAATGCTAAAATACTTGCAATCGCAGTAATGGAGATCGATGAAGTATTTGACGCTAAAATACAATCATCGGAGCAAATTTTTTCTAAGTCTTTAAATAAACTCTGTTTTATTTCCAGGTTTTCAACAATAGCTTCAATGACAAGGTGTGCAGATGATATTTCAAATAACTCTGATAAACAGACAATACGTTGCAGTGTATTGTCCAGTTGTTGTCGCGTTAGACGTCCTTTTTGAACACGTAGTTCCAGTGACTGCTGAATATTCTTTTTAGCTTCTTCTGCTTTACCCTGTGACAGATCAAATAGGAAGACTTGGTACCCCGCTTGGGCTGCAACTTGAGCAATACCTGCACCCATTGCGCCAGCACCAATCACTGCGACAGTTTTAAATAGTAATTCTTTCACTGTTTATTTTCCTTCAAATAGTGGTTGTCTTTTATCAAAGAAAGCCGTAATACCTTCACGGTAATCATCAGTGCGGCCTGCGAGGCGTTGCAAGCCAAGCTCTAAAACAAGTTGCTCCGATAGGGTATTTTCACTACTACTGTTGAGCGCTCTTTTTATATAACCTAAACCTATTGTAGGTTGTGTTGCTAAATGTTTAGCTTGAGTCATGGCCACTGTCATTAATTGGTCATCTTCAACACACTCCCAAATCATGCCCCACTCTTTTGCTTGCTGAGCGGGTAACTTATTGCCAAGGAGCATTAAGGCTTTTGCACGTGCTGGACCAATTAACCGCGGTAATATCCATGTGCCACCCGAGTCAGGCACTAACCCAATTTTGCAAAATGCTTGAATGAAACTCGCTGATTTTGATGCAATGACAATATCGCACGCTAGCGCTATGTTTGCGCCTGCTCCGGCTGCTACACCATTAACGGCCGCAATAATGGGTTTATTTATTTCAACTAGTTTATTAATTAATGGGTTGTAAAATTTTTCAATACTTTCACCTAGATCGGGCATTTTCATATCAACACTGACATTGCGGTCATTTAAGTCTTGTCCTGCACAAAAAGCACGACCAGTACCGGTAATAACAATTGCACGCACCTGATCGTTTCTTTCTGCGACCTTTAATGCGCCCATCAAGGCGATATGCATTTCAGGATTAAAACTATTTAACTGTTTTGGTCGATTAAGGTGAATGAGGCAAACCCCATTTTCTGTGACTGCTGATATGCTATTTTCCATGGATCTAATTTCCTTTATACGTCGGCTGGCGTTTACTAAAAAAGGCATCAATACCTTCACTTCTATCATTGCTTGCAGCCAATGTTATAAATAATTGACGCTCTAGTTTTAAGCCTTGTTCTAACGTGGTATTTGCTACTTGTTGTAATGATTCTTTCGCCGCTTTTACTGCAAGAGGTGCGCGTTGAGCGATGACTTCAGCGATAGTTATTGTGCGTTCCAAAGTGAGTTCTGGGATAACTACTTCACTAATAATACCTGCCTGTAAAGCCCGCTCAGCAGTAATAGGGAGTCCGGTTAATACCATTTGATTAGCGAGTGATTTACCAACGGTTCTTGCCAAACGTTGTGTACCACCAGCACCTGGCATTAACCCTAATGTTATTTCAGGTAATCCAAACAGTGCTTTTTGACCAGAAACAACGATGTCGCACAAGAGAATTAATTCAAGGCCTGCACCTAATGCATAGCCATTCATAGCGGCTAATAAAGGTTTACTAAACTGGTTTAAACGTGCCCATAATTTAGGTCTATGGTTTAGCCAGGTTTGAATCGCATCTTGTGTTGCGAGTTCATTGAGATCTGCTCCTGCTGCAAAACAGCGTGACCCTCCGGTTAAAACAACGGCATGAATATGATCTTGTTGTTCTGCTTTTTCCAATTGATTAGCTAGTTCGTTAAGACAATCATTTGAAAGGGCATTACGCTTTTCAAAATGTGTAAATTCGATTAACAGCACGCCATTTTTATCGCTGCATTGTAGGAAATTTAATTCATTATTTAATATCATTAGTTTTTCCACCTATACATCAAAGTCAATAGTGACTTCATTTGACGTTGCGACGGCTTGACAGCTAAGCACGTAGCCTTTATTTACTTGCTCTTCCTCTAAACTATAATTAACGGTCATTTCAACGCTACCCGATGTCACTTTACAAATGCAGGTTGCACATACGCCTCCTTTACATGCATGCGGAAGATCTGCGCCTTGTCTTAGCGCTGCATCTAAAAGGCTATCATCGTTATTGGTCATTTCAATTGACATAATCCGACCATCACGTTTAATCGTGATATCACTTTTTTGAACATCGCTTTCGACTTTTTTATGCGCTATTTTTGAGCTATTAAAGCGTTCAACATTAAAATTTTCTTTGCTCATTCCGCCTGCACTTAATGCCTCGTAAGAAGGGGCTAGCATCTCTTCGGGGCCACACATATAACAGGCATCAAATTGGCTCCAATCAAAAAAAGAATGACCTAACTCTTGGAGTTTTTGTGCATCTAATCGACCATTTAATAATTTAGCTTCATTACTTTCTCGAGAAAATAAATAAACAAGTTGTAACCGATCAGCAAAGCGGTTTTTATAATCTGAGAGTGCTTGTTTGAACATAGTCGAGCTGAGTGTTTTATTGCCATAAAGTAATGTAAATTGACTCTCTGGTTGTTCTTCTAATGTGCTTTTTAGCATGGAGATAATCGGCGTAATACCTGAGCCAATAGCAATACCTAAATATTGCTTTTTAGTTCTTTTTTTAGGTTCAAATCCAAATTTCCCCTGTGGTGACATAACGTCGATGGTATCGCCAACCTTTAATTGTTGATTAGCATATTGTGAGAAACGGCCATCAGGAATTTCTTTGATACCAATGCTAAGATCCTGATCGTTATAAGAGGAGCATATCGAATAACAACGGCGTAGCTCTTCATTATCTATTATTGATTTTAGCGTTAAGTACTGACCAGGATTAAATTTAAATTCCGCTATTAATGGCGCTGGAATTGAAAATGTAACGATAACGGCATCATTAGTTTCACGTTGTATATCTTTTATCGTAAGGGGGTGAAATGTTGTCATAATTCGGTCTCAATTAAATACATTTAAAGTAATCAAAAGGTTCATAGCAAATAAGGCATTTATAATGGGCCTTACAGGCTGTTGAACCAAACTCACTGATTAATTGGGTTGATTGATTGCTACAATTTGGACAAGTAACGCTTGTTGGTAAATCTGACTGAAAGCATGCCGTTCCCTGAGGAGGGGCAATACCGTAATCAGATAGCTTCTGTTTACTTTCACTCGACATCCAATCTGTTGTCCAAGCAGGATCTAAACTAATTTTTACGCGAACAGGTGTATAGCCCGCTAATGTCATTTGTTGTGTAATATCATCAATTAACATGTCTGTTGCTGGGCAGCCTGAGTAAGTGGGTGTAAACGTAACGACCCATTGGCCATCTTCAAAATCAAGCGCACGTAACATCCCTAATTCAGCAATGGTAATCACAGGAATTTCAGGATCTGGAATGGTTGAAAGCAATCTCCAAGCAGCTAATTTTTGATAATGATCCAGCGAGTCTAAATTTTTAACAATCATTTCAGTCCCTTACCATTCACAGTTAGGATGAGATCTTTGTATATGTTGCATTTCAGCTAACATAAATCCTAGATGTTCACTGTGTAAGCCTTCTTTTCCGCCTTGACGTGTATTTTTGTCTTCAGGCATAGCAAGCGTTGCTGTGGTTAATGTACTTTTTATTTCTTGTTGCCATTTTGATTTTAGTAACTGAACATCAACAGCAATACCTTGTAAAACAAGTACTTTTTCATGCTCGCTAGGGATAAACATTTCATTACTGAAACGCCATAATTCATTTAATGCCGTTTGAATTTTGCGATTACTTTTTGCGTTGCCATCACCTAATCTAATCATCCAATTTTGACTAAAACGTTTATGGTAGCTGGCTTCTTTTATCGATTTTTTGGCAATAATAGCCAGTTGTGGATCTTTACTTTTTTGCAACTCAGTTAAGAAAAGGCAATGAAAGACATCAAATAGATATTGGCGCGTGATTGTGATGTCAAAACCTTCATTCGGCTGCTCTGTTAATAGCAGATTGTAATAAGTTGATTGATCTCGAAAATAAACAAACTCATCTTCTTTTCTGTTTTGATCATCAAATTCACCGGCATATTGATATAAATTTCGTGCTTCCCCTAGCAGGTCTAAACTAATATTGGTCAGCGCTAAGTCGATTTCGAGTTCAGGGGCAATACCACATAACTCAGCTAAGCGATGCGATAAAATAAAACTAGTGTCAGCTAGCTGTAAAATATATTGCAATTTAGGATTAATATTTTCCATTTTTAACGCCTTTAATTACATGTGTTTAATGTTGGATGGAATACTATAAAAACTCGCATGGCGGTAGATTTTATCTTCTGAAGGTTCAAAAAAAGCACCTCTATCACAAGGCTGAGAAGCGGTAATAAGTGATGACTTTACCACCCAGATTGAAACACCTTCTGTTCTCCGCGTGTATAAGTCTCGTGCGCCTTCTAATGCACTTTGGTCATCGGCACCGCGTACACTACCCACGTGTTTATGATCAAGACCTTGCTTACTTTGTAAGAAAACTTCATATAATGGCCAATTCATCGATGTCATATCTCTTTCCTTATTTCCTGAGTTAGGCGACTTGTTTGTTGTGTTTAGCTGCATGTGCAACCCCTGCTTCTCGTACCCATTCGCCATCATCCCAAGCACGCTGTTTAGCTTGAATGCGTTCATGATTACAAATACCATTTCCTTTAATGACTTCCATAAATTCAACCCAGTCAATTTCACCGTGATCAAATTGATTGCCCGCTTCATTCCATTTTAAATCAGGATCTGGAATCGTCATTTTCAATGCCTCAACTTGATGAACAGTGTTATTAACAAATTTTTGTCGTAGCTCATCGTTGGTTAAGCGCTTTATTTTCCATGCGATACTTTGCTCAGAGTTAGGCGAGTTATCATCACTCGGCCCAAACATTTTAAGCACAGGCCACCACCAGCGATTAATGGCATCTTGTAACATCTCTTTTTGTGCTTGCGTACCTTTTGCGAGTACAGAAACGGCCTCAAAGCCTTGTCGTTGATGAAAGCTTTCTTCTTTACATATTTTTACCATCGCACGTGCATAAGGGCCGTAAGATGTTCGACAAAGTGCAACTTGATTAAGAATCGCCGCGCCATCGACTAACCATCCTACAACCCCAATATCAGCCCAATTTAATGTTGGATAATTAAAAATGGATGAATATTTCATCTCACCTTTAAGTAATTTTTGATAGAGATCATTTCGATCTCCTCCTAGTGTTTCGGCTGCGCTATAAAGGTACATACCATGACCGGCTTCATCTTGTACTTTGGCGAGTAATATTGCTTTGCGTCTTAACGAAGGAGCACGTGTGATCCAATTTGCCTCGGGAAGCATTCCTATAATTTCTGAGTGAGCATGCTGACCAATTTGACGAATCAGCGTTTTTCGATATTTTTCCGGCATCCAATTTTTTGCTTCAATTGGAATATCTTTTTCAATTTTGGCTTCGAAAGCAATATTGTCTAAAGGCATTGTCAATCTCCGTTGTGATACACTTTTAATTGTTTGTGTTTATTAATGTATCATTAAATAAAAAAATAAAAAAGTTTTTTTAACATTTTAATAACAAGGTGGGTGGTTATTAATTATACAGAGAGGATTTAAAACGTTTTTTATAGGAAAAATAGAAAAACAGCTAAGCGAAGGCGATTAGCTGTTTTTATGTGTTATCTAAAAATCCCCTTTTTCTCGTGCAACAAGGGTTAGTATTGTATAAAGCGCAACAGGGTTACCATGCTGATTGGTTACTTCGACATCCCAGGCAACGACGCCTTGAGGCGTATCCTCTTCTGCTTTTTGACGTTTTTTAACTTTCTTTTGGCATGTGAGGGTGACCTGAATGGTGTCGCCAATTGCAACAGGTTCGATAAACCTTAGGTTTTCCATTCCATAATTTGCTAAAACAGGACCCGGTGCAGCTTCAACAAATAAACCTGCTGCTGCTGAAATAATAAAATAACCATGTGCAACACGTTGGCCAAACATTGATTCTTTTGCTGCAATGTCATCCATATGAGCATAAAAATGATCACCACTTAAACAAGCGAAATTAACAATGTCTGCTTCTGTTACTGTACGTCGTGCCGTTTTTAAGCTTTCGCCTATTGCCAGCTGCTCAAAATATTTTTTGAAAGGATGGGCAATATCAGTGGTTGTTTGCGCTCCTCGCACCCATTCTTTACTGACACTAGCAAGCATCGTTGGTGATCCTTGAATAGCGGTACGTTGCATATAGTGTTTTACGCCACGTAATCCCCCCATCTCTTCGCCGCCACCGGCACGGCCTGGCCCACCATGAATTAACATCGGCAAGGGAGAGCCATGACCCGTTGATTCTTTAGCAGACTGTGCATTTAAGATATGTAGTCGTCCATGAAAGTGACCTATTCGACTGACCATTTCTGCTGCAAAGCTGCCAGAGGCGGTAACAATACTGCCTACAAGACTTCCTTTACCCTGTGAAACTAACTCAACAACATCATCCCTATCTTGATATGGCATCAAGGTACAAACGGGGCCAAATGCTTCAATATCATGGACGGCAGTTGATGTTTGAGGTGTATTACACATTAATAATGTGGGTGGAAAATAGGCGCCATTGTTATCTCCTTGCAGAGTGATTTTTTCACTATCACCTCCAGTGATAACAGTACAATGTTGACGTAACAAACTAACTTTTTCTTTAACATCAGCTAGTTGAGATTGGCTAATAAGTGGCCCCATTGAGACGTCTTTAATACTGGGATCACCTACCACGATTCTTTCTAAGCGTATTTTTATCGCATCACTAGCCGCTTCAAGTAAGTGATATGGCACCATTGCACGGCGGATAGCAGTACATTTTTGCCCTGCTTTAATGGTTATTTCTCGACAAACTTCTTTAACAAATAAAGTGAACTCAGGCGAGTCAATGGTTATATCATCGCCTAACACTGCACAATTGATAGAATCAACTTCCATGGTGAATGGAATTGATTTTTTTATTAAGTTCTCTGTCGTGCGTAACATCTGCCCCGTTTTAGCCGAACCAGTGAACGTCACGACATCTTGGTAATCAGCGCAATCAAGTAAGTTTCCCACTGAGCCACAAACAATTTGCAGTGCTCCTTCTGGCACAAGACCACTTTCAATGATCATCTTAGCCATTGCTTGTGTGAGGTAAGCGGATTCCGAAGCGGGTTTAACGATCGCCGCCATACCGCCAAGCCACGTCGGAGCAAGCTTTTCTAACATGCCCCAGCATGGAAAGTTATAAGCATTGATATGGATAGCAACACCCGGTTTTGAGGTTAATAAATGTCGCGCAGCAAAGGTCCCTGTTTTAGATAATGGAATTAAATCATCTTCCGCCCAGACCGTTTCATTAGGTAATTCGCGATTGGCAATACCAGAATAGGTGAAGAATGTAGCGGCTCCGCCTTCAATATCTATCCAAGAATCAACCCGCGTTGCGCCAGTGTGTGTCGATAGATCATATAATTCTTCTTTATGCGCAAGTAAGTATTTGGCGACTTCTTTTAACATGTTTCCACGTTCAATGAATGTCATTGAAGCAAGTGCTTTACTGCCTTTGCTTCTCGCGTATTTAAGCATGGCGGTATTATCAATACCTGAGCTATCTAATTCATAAAGCTTTTCGTTTGTGAGTGCACTGGAGGTTACCCTTGGTGTATTTATACCGTAATGCCAATTTCCCATAACGTAACTATGTAGCTGCTGCATCATATTTTCCTTTTAAGTGAAACCATTTATGACCTTTTATGTCTTTTAGTGTTGTTATTACCTGCATTGAATTTTTTAAAATTGTTATCTCCCGTCACAAATGTAACATCACTGCAACAAATTAAAAACAAAAATGACACTATTATTTTGCTAATTGATTTTTGGTGTGTCATATTGTTTGTACGTTAATTAATCAAAGGCTATGAATATGTTTAATCATTTATTTAAAAAAAGTATTGCTGGGTTAGCTACATGTATCTGTTTTTCAACTATGTCATGGGCATCTGTGCAAGAACTGCGTATTGCTACCTGGTTAAGTCCGACTCACACCATGAATAAAAATGTGCTACCGACATGGGGAAAGTGGGTCGAAGAAGCAACAGAAGGACGCGTGATAATCAAGCTTGAATATGATGTTGGCCATCCTAAAAGTTTAATTGATCTGGTTGAAGATGGTGCCGTTGATGCCTCGTGGACATTTCATGGGTATTTACCCGGACGCTTCCGCCTACCTCAAGTTGCTGAGTTGCCTGGATTAAATGCTGGTGCCGAGGCTGCGTCCGTTGCTCACTGGCGAATTAACGAACAGTTTTTTTCTAAATCAGGGGAATATGAAGGTGTTGAAGTGGCGGGGCTTTTTGTTCATGGACCGAGTCAAATTCACCTCACTAAGTCAATATCGTCAATTAGAGAGCTTAAAGGTAAAAAAATTCGAGTGGGTGGCGGGACAGCGACTGAAATTGGTAAACGTTTTGGGATTACAGGGGTGAATGCGCCTGCCAATAAGGCATATGAAATTCTATCTCAGGGGGTTGCTGATGGTATTTTTATGCAAATGGATATGATGAAAGTAGGGCGTTTTAAAGATGTTGCCCCTTATACTTTTAAAATACCGGGCGGCTTATATCTAGGATCATTTGGGATATTTTTAAGCCCAGACTTTATGAATAAGCTTTCCGATAAAGATCAGGCTGCTATTAGACGTGTTTCAGGTGAACGTTTATCTGCTCTTTCAGGAAGAGAATGGGCTGAAGCAGATAAAATCGGCGAAGCAGACATTATTGCAAGTGGTAGTACTGTTGTTGATGCATCGAAAGAAGATGTTGCATATTTTAAAGAAATAACAAAAGGAATGGATGAAGATTGGATTAAATCAGCCAGTCGTCGAGGAGTAGATGCAAAAGCCGCACTAAAAGCGTTTAGACAAGAAGCTGAAAACTATCAACCACTTGATTTATAGGATTATTATATGGCTTCTTATATTGGAAAGCTGATTAAGCTTTGGGAGGCCGGAGCTCTGCTTCTGGATAAATCCTTACAGTTATTTGTTTCATTGGTTTTATTTGGACTAATGACGATTACCTGTATTGATGTTATTGGTCGTTACCTCTTTGATAATCCATTGATTGGTAGTGTGGAATTAACAGAGTTATTAATGGGATGTTTGATCTTTTCTTCTTTGCCGATTATTACCTGGCGAAGAGAACATATCAACGTTGATATTACTGACGCTTTTATTCCCTTACAGGTAAAAAAAGCGCGAAACCATCTCTTTAATATTGTTATTGCAATCAGTCTTTTTGTCATCGGCAAAAAGGTGTGGGATTTGGCATCGCGCTCGCAACGCTACGATGAAATCACTGAGTATTTAGAAATACCTATTTATTATTTTACGTATTTCTTCGCAGTGACATGTTGGCTAACAGCGATTGCATCCATTGTTTTAGTGTTAACTGAAATATTTAATAAACAATATAAAAACCAAGGATAAGCATGTTAATTACATTAATTGGATTTGCAGCTTTACTCATTCTGATTTTACTAAGGATGCCGATTGCTTTTGCAATGGGGATTGTTGGTTTTATTGGATATGCTTATTTAGGTGATTGGAATTTTAGCGGCGCAATATCAGTTAGTGCTAAACGGCTAATTGATACTTCGCAAGATTATGGGCTTTCTGTTATTCCCATGTTCATTTTAATGGGTAATTTGATAACAAAAGCGGGATTATCTCAAGAGTTATATCGTGCTTGTTATGCTTTTTTAGGGCATAAAAAAGGCGGGCTGGCGATGGCAACTATTGCTGCATGTGGTGGGTTTTCTGCCATATCAGGATCCAGTCTGGCAACGTCAGCAACCATGGCAAAAGTGGCTATGCCCTCGATGCGTAAATATGGTTATTCAGATGGTTTGGCGGCCGCCTCTATCGCTGCCGGCGGAACATTAGGAATATTAATTCCACCGAGCATTATTTTAATTATTTATGGTGTATTAACAGAGCAAAGTATACGCGATTTGTTTGCTGCAGGTTTCATTCCTGGCATGTTAGGTATCCTTTTTTATATGTTAGCAACGCGTTTTGTTGTTTGGCGAAATCCTAAAGCGGGTCCTTGTGGCGAAAAAATGGAGAAAAGTGAAAAATGGAAAGCCCTTCGCTCTGTCTCTGCAGTATTAGGGTTATTTATTGTCGTCATGGGCGGTATTTATGCTGGTATATTCACACCCACTGAAGCTGCTGGTATTGGTGCGGGTG
>Ga0315339_1002932_pt1 | contig 12438 bp, 8 predicted proteins | sample ASW17metaG_FD_204514 | JGI IMG/M metagenome (GOLD analysis project Ga0315339, IMG submission 204514) | Ammonia-oxidizing marine archaeal communities from Pacific Ocean, United States - ASW #17 | ecosystem: Environmental > Aquatic > Marine > Oceanic | place: USA: California | collected 2016-12-05
ACGGGCGCGTGCTCCGCAGTTCCAGACTGCCCAGCTCGACGGACATCGTCCATGGTCACACGAGCATTCGGCCCGGTCCCGTTGAGTTGCCCCACATCCAGATTCATCTCTCGGGCCAAGCGCCGCACCGCGGGCGCGGCACGAACTCGGCGTGATCCGTCAGCGCGATCGGGCAATCCTGTCTCCACGAGCGTGCTCGCTCGAGCAGCGGGAGGCGCGGCCACGGCGACTCCGCCTGAGCTACCTGAAGCTTCGCTGGTCGCTGCTGCAACAGGCGTGGCAACTGGTTGCGTGGTCTGAACCGATTCTGGAGAACTCGAGGCGGACTCACTGCCAGCCCCCAGCAACACAAGCACCTCACCCACGGGCACGGTTGTGCCCTCCGAGTGCAAGAGCTTGAGAACCATGCCATCAACAGGAGAGCCGATCTCAACCGTCGCCTTGTCGGTCATGACCTCGACCATGGGCTGGTCCTCAGAAACTCCATCGCCCTCTTTGACGAGCCATTTGGTGATCTCACCCTCGGCAACGCCTTCCCCGATATCGGGTAGAGCAAACTCGACCTCTTCCATGCTGCCAACTCCTGAAGATGCCATGGCAGCCGGCTCTACAGCCGGCACCGTTTTTTGTGTTGCAGGCTGTTCGCCGGCACCCTTTGCTGCGGGCGCAGCGTCGGGTGCTTCGTCAGCCAGCACAATGATGACCGAGCCCACCGCGATGGTGTCACCCTCCGCGACAGGAATGTCGACCACCTTGCCTGTGACCGGCGAGCCAATCTCAACGGTCGCCTTGTCAGTCATGACTTCCACCATGACCTCGTCTTCGATGAGAGAGTCTCCTATGGAGACCTTCCAACTCGTGATCTCTCCTTCGGCGACGCCTTCCCCTATGTCGGGCAACTTGAAGTCGATGCGTGTCATCTCGTTTTCTCTGGACTCTCTGATTGCTGCGAGCCGCGGGCTCAGAACGTCATCACATCATCAACAGCTTTGAGCACCCGCTCTGCGTGCGGCATGTAGACATGCTCGAGCGTGTACGGGAAGGGCACATCGAATCCCGCCACGCGACGGATAGGTGCCTCCATGACATCGATAGCCTTCTCGGCAACGATGGCTGACAACTCGCTGCTGTAGCCACTGAACTTGGGTGCTTCCTGCAATGTAACGAGGCGCCCTGTCTTGGTCACAGATGCGATCAGTGACTCCTCGTCGAGGGGAACCAATGTGCGCAGATCAAGCACCTCGCCATTCCAACCTTTCTTCTCTGCCAACTCGCATGCCTTCAACGCGACCTCAACCATGGCCCCATACGCAGTGATGGTGAAATCGGTCCCCTCACGTCGTACGGCGGCCTTGCCGATCTCAACGATGTAATCGTCGTCCTCCGGCACTTCCATCTTGGGCGCACGATAAATGCGCTTGGGCTCCAAGAAAATCACTGGGTCCGGGCTACGAATCGCCGCCTTCAGCAAGCCCTTCGCGTCGTATGGGTCACTGGGGACGACCACGGTCAGCCCAGAGGTATGCGTGAAGTACGCTTCTGGGCTCTGTGAGTGATAGAGGCCGCCACGAATGCCGCCTCCATAGGGAGTACGAATCACCATCGGGCAGGTGAACTGAGATCCAGAGCGGTAACGCATCTTGGCCATCTCGCTCGTGATCTGGTCGAACGCGGGCCAGATGAAGTCTGAGAACTGAATCTCAGGTACGGGGCGCAAGCCGTAAACCGCCATTCCAATCGCAGCGCCGATGATGCCCGACTCCGACAAGGGCGTGTCAATCACGCGCTCCTCGCCGAACTCTTCGACAAGGTCAGCAGTGCATCGAAAAACGCCCCCGTTCACGCCGACGTCTTCTCCGAGGACAACGACATCGTTGTCAGAGCGCATCTCTTCTTTCAGCGCGTCATTGACAGCCTGGACCAGTGTGATTTGCGACATGGTTTCTTTTCCTGTGTGCCGCTTTCACGCGGCTCGTCGGGTGGTTGCGTTCGGTCTTAAGAGAGGTCAGAGAGGAAAGGCTGCATCCGGGTCGGGCTCGTGTCCGGTCCCTTCATCTTGAACAAGTGTTTCGTACTGCTCACGCAGATACGGAGGAACCTTTTCAAACACGTCGGTAAACAGCGTCTCGAGAGCTGGCTGAGGTGCATTTTCTGCGACCTTCACGGAAGCGTTGATGCCGGCCTTCAACTCCTCGTGCAAGGCATTCTCCTGCACTTCGGACCAGAGGTCTTGGTTCTCAAGATATTTGCGGAAACGCAGAATCGGATCTTTATCCATCCACTCATCGGCTTGATTACCGCGATAGCGAGTCGGGTCATCTGAACTGCTGTGCGGACCCCGCCGATAAGTCACCAGTTCAAGAAGCGTCGGCCCCTTGCCTGCACGCGCATCATCCACGGCGCTCTTGGTCGCTTTGTAAACAGCCAGGACATCATTGCCATCCACACGCACACCAGGCATTCCGTAAGCCTTGGCTTTGATCGCAAAGCTCTTCGAGGCCGTCTGCTTCTCTTGCGGGACACTGATCGCCCACTGGTTGTTCGTGCAAATAAACACACAAGGAGCGCGCGTCACACCTGCGAGGTTCATCCCAGAATGAAAGTCGTTGCTAGATGTACCTCCGTCGCCAAACATCACTGCAGTGACACCGGAACTCCCCTTGATCTTTTGCGCCATCGCCGTGCCCGTCGCCTGCACAATGTGCGTTCCGATAGGACTGCTGATCGACACAATATTTTGGTCTTTGAATGCATAGTGCACAGGCATCTGGCGACCAAGGCAGAGATCGGCATCATTCCCGAAACAGTTGGCCACCATGCGCTCGATGGGTACGCCGCGCTGAAGGAAGAGACCCGGCACGCGATAGCTGGGATAGATCCAATCCTCTTCTTCGAAAGCGAGCGCACTTCCCACCTGAGAAGCCTCCTCGCCAGTCGACGGCACATAGAAACCGATACGCCCCTGCCGTTGCAGGTTGATCATCCGTTCGTCCAGTAAACGAGTTTGGACCATCGATCGGTACATGCCGAGAAGCAGTTCTTCCGACAAGCCTGACTTCTTCCCTTTCAGCGCCTTACCGCCTTCGCTGATGACCTGGAGCAGATCCTGGGTCGCACCGCTCATAGGATTCTCCCGTGGATTGCGTTCAACCTTGGGTGTCTTCGGAGGAGTCTTCGGGCGCTTCGACCCGGGCCCGCGTGGCGCCCCTTGCTTAGACCTCGACTTCCGGCCTCCTTGACGCTTCTCGCCATCATTTTTTCCATCCTTTCTGCTCATCCGGCACCCCTCGCAACCGAATCACTGCTCGGCGAAGAGCTCTTGCGGCGCTCTTCGAACACAGCCCGAATCGCAAACTCGCCAGCACGATACGAACTGCGCACCAGCGGGCCTGATGCGACATAACGAAAGCCCAGCGCCTCACCCTCTTCACGCCACCGGTCAAACTCTTCGGGTGGCACGTAGCGAACAACGGGTTGGTGTCGCTTCGTTGGCGCAAGGTACTGACCGAATGTCAAAAAATCGACTCCCTCGGCTCGTAAGTCTTGCATGGCCGCACGCACCTCATCGTCACGTTCGCCAAGACCCAGCATGAGCGACGACTTCGTCAAGCGACCTTCGTCCAAGCGCTTCACTCGTCCCAGAAGATCCAACGTCTGGCGATAACCCGCACGTGGATCACGGACGGGATGCGTAAGTCGCTCCACCGTTTCGAGATTTTGAGCAACAACATCTGGTCGAGAGGCAAGCAATGTTGCAAGAGGCCCCTCCTCACCAGAAAAGTCAGGGATCAAGACTTCAATCAATGTGTCCGGGTTCCGTGACCTCACGCTCTCGATGCATGCAGCAAAGTGTGCGGCCCCTCCATCCGACAGGTCGTCCCTGTCGACAGAGGTCAGAACCACATAATCCAGAGACATGAGCTCGACACTCTCGGCAGCCTTCGCGGGCTCATCAGGATCTAGCTCTGCACCAAGACGGTTCGTTTTAACCGCACAAAAGGAGCACGCACGGGTGCAGGTGTCGCCGAGCAACATGAGCGTCGCGGTGCCACCTCCCCAGCACTCCTCCACGTTCGGGCAGCGAGCCTCTTCGCACACCGTCGACAAGCCCCTTTGACGCAACTGGGCCTTGAGATCGGCGTAGACGGGCCCTCCGGGCGGACGGATCTTTAACCACTCCGGCTTCGGAGTTTGAACGGGGCGAACCGCTTGGGCACGTCCCTCGGTTGTGGAGGCGGTCTGAATGGTCTTCAAGTCTTCGGGGGTCGGTCTTCACTCGGCCTGGCCAATAACGCCGACATGGGGCCTGTTTGAGCTCATTCAAAGAACTCGACAGTCCTGCCGAGACTTCAAAAAACGCTCTGATGACGCCATGATCCGGCCCGGCATCTTACCCCAAAGGGGGTCTGAGGCTCCATGACGGGCCAGAGGCGCCCCGGATCACCGCCCGAAGCCCCGCTACCGCGCTGTCGCGTCCCGCGCGTTGATCTTCCCGTTGCCATCTCGGTCGCAACGCATCGCGATCTGATCGAAATTCAGGTGCTCGCCACGGTCGACCTGGCCATCGCCATCGATGTCCCAGCGCGCCAAAAAATCGCCCATCGTTTGCCTGCCCCTGACATCTTGCAGGGGTTGGTTCTGCGCGCGGCCGAGGAGAGTCGCTAAGCGCGCCTCCCCTGTCTCACTCAGTTGCCCCCGACGATTTCCGTCGTCTCCCGACAGAAGCCCGTAGATGTACGGTCGATCTTCGGCGAGACCTCCCCGCCCGACCAGATCCCTTAGCATCTCGCGATCCACGTAACGAAAGCTTGGCAGGCGTTCTGCCTCCGCAAGCGTCTCCCATGGCCACTCGGCGAACTGCATCGCACCGTCGCCATTGACGTCGAAGAACTGCAAAATATCTTCGTCAAGATCCATCTCACGGCGCGAGACCACCCCATCGCCATCTTTGTCTAACTGCGGTGGGTCTTCCATCGGGTGTCGAGGCCATTCAAGAATGCCGAGAGCGCCATCGCCATTCGCATCCAGCAGTTCAAAGAACACGCTCTCGAGCTCACCGCGAGACAGCTCTTCATTGCCATTGACGTCAAAGTCTTCAGGCGAAACGTGTCTCACCATGAGTGCAAGAGGCTCTGTCGCAGCAATCCGAAACCCACGCTTCAATCGATCCAGTCGAACGTCAAACGATTCGTTGAGTCTTTCGACTGGCGGTAAACTGTTGACCAAGCGCCCCCCCGGCACCGCCCGACCTGAAAAAGCATCGCGCACCTCAGCACGCCGCCGACCACCGTCGGAGAGCGTGCCCAGAACGTCGCCTGGCACGGACAACACGCGATGAACTTCGTTCACCGGCAGGTAGTGGGCGCCTTCGTGGCTGATGTCCTTGAGCTGACGCCCTGTGGGGTCCTGCATTCGATCAAAAGCAAAGGACTCCACAGCGACATCGCTCAGCGGCTCAAGAGCTGCGGCGTTCACCAAGGAGTTGGGCTCTTCGGAGTCATCGACGTCTATCACCGCAAGGCCGCCGACACTGGCCAGCATGAGCCTCGTCGTCAGTGCAGGCGGGTTGAATGAACGCGCAAGCGCCATGCCTGTAACAATTCCTGGCTGGTTATTTTTTCGAGCAAGTTGCACAGGCATGAATGGGTTCGTCACATCCAGGACTCGATATTCACCCCTTTCTTCGTCGATCGCCCCCGCGACATAAACAATGTCACGCTCAACTGTCGGCGAAAGACCTGTGGTGTCGCCAAGTTCAAAGCGCCCCGTCATCACCACGTCCAAGGCTCTTCGATTCCCTCGATAGTTACTGCCCACCGCAGAGAGTCTCACGACAGCCTCGGGCTCGGTGACATCCAAGATCCCGACACCAGCTGCACCGTTGGCGACCACAGCGACCATACGGGCGTCCGTACGCGCATCAGATCCTTGCGGCCGTCCATATTGGAAAAAAGTCGTCACTGCATTGCTGTCATCGGGCCCAATCGCTCGATGGTTGACACGCACCTGGCCGACAATGCGCGGGTGTGTTTTCACCGCGACATCGGCGATCACCAATCCACCTGGACCGTCGGCGATATAGACCCGAGGCCAGCTCACGCACAATCCTCTTGCCTCTTCAGTCACAAGGTCCGAAAGCAACTCGGGGTGATCGCGGTCCGAAACGTCAACAAGGCGCAACCCACCTTTTCCGTTCGCAATAAAGAGCAACCCGCCTTCGAGTGCTACGTCCCGAGCATCTCCGGCCGCTACGAATGAACGCACACTCGGAAAAGCTGGGTTTCTGACGTCAACAAGAACAACCCCCGCATTTGCGATGACCACGAAAGCCGTGTCGGCATGACCATCTACGGGGTCACTGTCCAGAACGACCTTGCGTGCGCCGCCGAGAGGCAGGCGAGCCAAAAAAGTGCTCTGCGCCGGACTCTCTCGATCGAGCAGCAAGGTCTCGACGCCACGCTCTCCTGCAGTCACGACCAGGCCGCGTGCGAGCGAATAGCTGCCGCCACCCTCACTCCCCGTACCAAGTCCCCAGGTCGCAGGGCTTCGATGACATTCGATGCAGCTACGCGCCGCTGGCTGCGTGGTGTGCGTCTGGTGATGAACCATCGTCATGCCAGACAACCCTTCAGCCGTCCGTGGCAGCGCCTGGTCGAGCCGCAAGGAACCATCTGGACCGTGCACAGTACCCATCGTGGAAAAACCGACCATGTACGGCGAGATCATGCCCTCTGGGTTCACCCCCAGCATGAACTGACGAAGTGTTGCGAACACGCGCTCTTGTGTCGTGGTTGCACCACGAGTCACATTCCCCGTGATCAGGTCCAATTGGCTGAACTGTTCATTCCGATCAAAATGGAAGCCGTAGAAGTTCGTATTCCATCCTGAGTGACACGCATAACACTCGAGACGGCCGTGATCGCGCGTCATGGCTTCGGCGGCGCGTGCGTTGTAGTCGATGTGGCTTGGGTCTACGACATCCTTGGCCTGCTTGACGCGCCGACTGCGACCACTCACCTTGCTCTTCAACACAAAGAGATCGCCTTTCCGCTCAAGATTCTCCAGCTTGCGGCCACGTGATGTCGTGAGGTCTGCGTAAGCGCTCGGAGTCCCGTGACAGGTCACGCACTCGATCTCAACCGCATGCTCCATCGCACCGTGAATCTCGCCGTTGCCCATGACATCGCGCGCCGTGTGGCAATCGATGCAATCCATGCCTGCTGCATGATGAATGTCAGGCGGCGTCAGGACCGGGTCCTCGATAAAGAACTGGTTCGCGATTAACCGATCCGTGGTTCCGGGAACATCAGGACCAGCGGGCATCTGCGGATACAACTGAGCCAATCCTCGGAACCCATTGCCAATAGACGCATCACCGACATGACAACTCACGCAGGTTTCGGTGGGCGGGGCCGCTGTCATCGTGTGCTGAATGGCATGCCCGGGCTCGAAGCGATCCATTGTGGGATCTTTGCTGGACGACAGCCCATTCTCGGCATAGGTCACATGACATGCGGCACAGCCGCTGCTGCGGTAAAGCCCGTCCTGACCAAGTCGCCCTTCCATGGCAAAACCGTCTGAATAGAGGTGGCACTGCATACATGCTTTGCGCGGAAGGTCTGCAAAGTGCCCGGCCAGCGTGTTGTCGCTCGCATCCACCCGCAGCCTCTGAATCGGCAACAGTCGCTCCAATGCATGCGGCCCAAGCTCCTTGTCCTTGTCCGCCTCCACTCCAAAAATTCCGTACAGCGACTGACGAGTCTCGATCACGCCGTTCTCGTAGAGCCCGTCGTTTAAGTGACCCGCCGTGGTGCCGTGCAAGCTGTGAGGAAGTTGCTCCACCACCCGCCTATGACACTCTCCGCATGTTTCCTCAACGACACGAAGGTCGCTTGGGTTACGAAACCGGCTCGCTGCAGGGTCAAATTTCTGGTGCATGACACGTTCATCTCGAGGCCAACCCACACGTGGCTCAACATGCGCGTCCTCTTTTGTGCGCGCCTCTGGATCACCACCGTGACACTGCGTGCACGAAAGCGGCTCCCAGGGATGCATCTCCTCGATACCTGAATGGCAATCGAGGCATCGCTCCTCTTGCGGAATATCTCTGCTCTCGTCAAACGTTTGGGCGATTGCTGAAACAGACAGCAACACACACGCCAGAGACGCCGCGAGCAAACGAGTCACCGTCACCTCAACCAAACAGACCCGAGATCACAGAGCCTGTTTTGGCACCCATTCTGGTGCCAAACATCGAAACAATGGTGGGTGTCACATCAATCGAGCGTATTTCCCGAGTCTCGACCTTGCCGCTCTTGAAGTCCGGCCCCCATGCAACCAGCGCGACTTTGTTGAGTTCGTCACTCGCATCACCATGGTCGAGGCCACGGCGAGCGTTGAAATCACGGTCTCGGCCGAACTCTGGCAACACCATGATCGCCGTACTTTCGGCCAGTTCGGGGTCACCTTTCACAGCGTCAAAGAGCTTGCCCAGCTCCTCGTCATTCCGACGAATCACCGTGACGTAATCATTGAATGAACCGTGTGCAACGTCAGGATTGCGGAGGGTGACACCCAACAGCTTGGGCCTGAAGATGCTCATCAGATTACGCGCGACGTGCATAGCCTTCGCATCATTGGCACCGAGCCCTGTGATGTCGGATGCACCGCCACGCAATTCATCAAGGATGAAAGCCTCTATGCGCGCAGTGGCCTCGGCTGTATTACCCAACCCCCCACCATCCTTCGTGGGCAACGGTGTCTTCACAGCGCCACGCAAGGTGCCCAGCAAGGCCTCTTCACTTGCGTCCACTCCTCGCAAACCACCCTCACCAACAACAAGGTCCTTAAACTCGGCGTTGAAGATGCCTTCGCCTCCGATAAGGTTTGCGCCATAGGGCGCGCCAAAACCAGATGCGGTGCTGTAGGCGTAGTTGGTTTCTTGATCTGACCCTGACGTCGAGAGCCACACGTCTGATGCTGCCAGGCCCGCTTGCTTGCGCACCACTTCAAAAAGCGTTGGCATGCTGGGTCGTGCATTTTCACGAATACCGAAGACCTCAAAGCTGCCGCTCAGAATGGACACTGCGGCCCCGTAGTGGCCGTTGTTACGCACCACAGTGTTTGGAAACACAACTCCCTCTGCGGCCATGCGTGACATATTCGGCACGTTGTCGCTCAAAATCGTTTCGCGGCTACGGACTCCGCCACCAAAAACGACAAGGATCACCCGCTTCGTCTTTCGAGCGCCTGCCAGCATCGGACTTGCAAGCGCGGGGAGAGTCGAACCGAAAGCTGACACAGGAAGAAGCGAGGCCGCTGCCAGCGCAGCGCCGCCCCGCAAGATTTCGCGACGTCCGAGGTGCCGCCGATCCTGCTGTCTCACTGGCTTCTTCGGTGAGCGAGTCATTTTGTCGTCTCCATCGAATCTCCCGGACGGAAAGCACTGCGGCTCCACTTGTTCATGTTCATGGGCGCAACCCACTCCGTCGAGCAAACTTCTCCAATCTCGTCAGAGCATCCCATTCCGCGCATGAGATTCTCGTGAGAAGAGCCTTCAATAGTACTGGTACTCCTGGTGAGTCGTAACGGCTCTTACGAGTATTTCCGGGTGGCAATCACATTGCTCGTAGACGAGAGAAAACCCTTCTAGCTCGACTGGCTCGGGCTCGCGGCCGAGGAAGCGCAGAAAAAGGTTTCTCACCAGTGGGGCAGCCTCCACCGGCTCACGGCGCTCTCCATAACCCGATCCGGCTGAGTTCAGCAGCACACGCGCAATCACTGATCGCAAGGGCCCTGAATCAGCGACTGCCGCCAACGCTGTTCGGTGGCGTTGCATAACATCCTGAGAAGGCGGCTCTCCGGTCAGATCCACGTAGAGCCCTCGAATAAACTGCCGGTCCGATTTACGTCGTAACGTCTTGAGACGCTGGGCATAGGCTTCCGAACCAAGCCACTCTCGCACGAGATCCGGAAAACATCCGGGCTCTTCGCGAAGCTGATCAGACCACCTTTCAGTCTGCTTGCGTGGCGGAACATGACCTACAAGACGCTCGTACTGCCGAGAAACGATCAACTCGGCAAATTCTGGCTGCGCGCACGCAATACGAACGACGTCCGCTTGCCCTCGTCCCTCCATGCCCCACAGACTTGCACGCTCACCGTCATACATACGCTTGCCTGCTTCGAGCAACGCGGGGTTCTCTTGCACGGTAAGTCCCAAGAGTTGCTCGAACACGACGCTCACAAAGGTGTCATTGCCAGGATTCGCCCGGTTGAAGGCCGAACTAGAGACCACCGCTCGCACGGCATTCAGAAGGTTCAGCTCACCGGAAGCGAGTTGCTCAGGAATGCCCTCCCCCTGGACCTTCTCTTCAGGGCGAAAGTTGTCGACGAGCAAGAAATAGAAAAGCTCTTCCTCATACCATTGCTGCCAGAACTCATCGCTCCCGCACAAAGTGCGAAGCAGCAAGCTCGGGCGCCCTAGCGTTGCCAGTTCAAGTTCGCCTTCGTCAGGCGTGCGCCCCACGGCATCGAGATAGAGTGCCCGCGTGTGCCTGGGAAGCGACAGGTCGAGCGGAGCTGGACTTCCACGCAGAATCGATTCACCAGCAACGGGAGGCGTGAAACCGGCACTCAAGATGAGGGTCAAAGACGCAAACAACATCTCCCCATCGTAGCACCGTATTTTCCCTACGCCTTATGACTCACTCGCAAGATCGAATCGATCCGAGAGGAGGTGTCTAGGACTTGGCCTGCCAAGTCTCTACGAGGCGAGCGACGGCATGATCACCGCCGAACAGCCGGTGACGAAGAGAGCCGTCTTTCGAGATTTCAACCGCAAGAATGGCAACCCGCTTGCGTGCCGCACGCCAGTCACTCTCACCGACTTCACCGCGATCGTCCTGCAGCCGGGCGTGCCATCCCTCGAGTTGCTCTCCCTCATCGGCCGCGCAAAGAACAACCGCAAGAACGCGGCGTGCACGGCGCGGAAGATGCCGCAGGTCGAGTTCGTGAACGAGACGCAAGAGTCGCTGCCGAACATCCGTCACAGAACGCGAGGTTGCATCCAGGCCGACCAGTTGCAGCTCACCTTCCCAGCGGTAGTGCCAGCTCGGATCTCCCAACGAATCACAAGCTTCCATGTACGTAGCGAGCCCCTCAACAACAGATCGAAGCCGCGGGTCGGCACGATCTTCGATGCTGGAAGGTGGTGTTCGGGAAAGGATGGCCCGTCGGGCGCGCCAGCGGTCAAAGAGCATGGGCGCAGTGTACCTCCGGCATCAGCCAGACTCCCAAACTCGACTCAGGAAGCTTCATTCAGATGATCCATAAATTCGCCGGCAGCGTGTCGCAAGGGGCCAAGGCAGCCATGAAAGAGATGCGTCGCCCCTTCGATACAGTGCCGCTGAACGTCAACCCCCGGGCAGCGAGAGGCCCAGTCCTCGATACGGCGAGGCGGGACCAGTTCATCCTCAGCGGCATAAATGACTCCCAGGGGGACACCGAAGTCGCCGGTCTCCGGGTAGTCGTAGTGGTGCACCGGCGGCGCCACTGCCAGAAACGCCCCCACACGCTCATCACCAAGACCGGCGCTCAGGCCCACGTAAGAGCCAAAGGAAAAACCCGCCACAAGCAAGCTGCCCTGCACGGATCGATCAGCATCGCCTTCCACGTAGCTTTCCGCCAAGTCGAGCGCGGCTCGGACGTCATCACGCTCTCCACGGCCCTGATCATGTGAGCCTTCGCTTCCACCGAATCCACGGAAATTGAAACGAACCACATGCAGTCCTCGCTCTCTCAGAACTCGGGCCAACGAGAAGACGACCTTGTTGTCCATCGTCCCACCTTGCAGCGGATGAGGGTGGCAAACGACAGCAGCGCGAATCGTTCCGGCAGCAGGAGGCCCTTCAGGGAGATCGTGAATCCCGACCAGAAGGCCAGCTGAAGAGGCGATTTGAACGGAGGGCATGGCAGACCGTCGTATCACGGAGGCCCTGCAGGGAAAAGCCAGAGAATCAGGGTTGATTCATAGGTAGCCATCAGCCGAAGACACCTATTCGGGTCATGCCCACCCGTGCCCCCTGATTCGCAGCGTCTCATCTCCCGCGACCGCCTTTCTGGCCCCACTGCACCATGCTCAACAGAAATCGCCCTTTCATCCCCCTGTTCGGCGCCGCCTTCGCCTGCGCCATCGCACTGGCTGACGGCTCAAGCGTCAAGGCACAAAACCGCGAGATCGAGCTGAACTGGACACGCAACGCAGCCACTCATCTTGAGGGCGACTCGACCGGCGACTCGGCAGGCCGAGCCGTCTCCGGAGCTGGAGATGTGAACGGAGACGGCATCGAGGATCTTCTGGTCTCGGCATATAAGGTCGGCATCTTTGCTCCACCTGGCACCGTCTACTTGATCTATGGCACGCAATGGTCGCCCCCA
>Ga0315339_1002933_pt1 | contig 12434 bp, 11 predicted proteins | sample ASW17metaG_FD_204514 | JGI IMG/M metagenome (GOLD analysis project Ga0315339, IMG submission 204514) | Ammonia-oxidizing marine archaeal communities from Pacific Ocean, United States - ASW #17 | ecosystem: Environmental > Aquatic > Marine > Oceanic | place: USA: California | collected 2016-12-05
GAGGCCATGGCCCTCGGCCGCGAGGCGGAATTTCTGGAACACCTCGCTGTAGATCTCGAGCACGATCTGCTGGTTGTCGGCGATAAATCCCATTCGCTTAGCGTAGTCGAGGTAGCCACGGTTGGCGTACCGGAAGAACTGAATATCGGCAGGCAGTTCCTCCTGAAAAAAACACTGGTGCTCAATATAGCGGACAAGTTGATCGGGGTTGGGCTCGCCGCAGCCGCTGACCGTGCCATCCGCGCCGCGCCAGCCGGCCAGCATGCCAATGCCAGGCGCTCGCTCGTGGCGCACCATGTAATCGGGAAATCCGCCAGGATATTGTGGCGCGCCCTCCTCGTCGACCATACCGGGAAGGCCGAGTCGCGCACCGAGGTCGAGCAACACGTCCTGGAACGGTCGCACGTCGCGATCGGGCTCGATCACCGGCTGCCGGATAGAATCGCCGACCGCATCAGCTCTCGAAATCGACCGATCCAGAAGCGAAATGCAGTCGTAGCGTTCGAGGTAGGTTGTGTCGGGCAGAATCAGGTCGGCATAGGCCACCATCTCCGAGTGGAACGCATCGGAATAGATAATGTGAGGGATGCGATATTCGCCGCTGGCCGCGTCCTTGTCGGTCAGCATGTCGGTCGTGCCCCGGACGTTCATGGCCGAGTTCCAGCTCATGTTCGACATGAACAAGAGCAAGGTGTCGATCGGATACGGATCGCCCTGCCAGGCGTTGCGAATGACCGTGTGCATGAGGCCATGGGCGGCGAGCGGCGCCGCCCATGAATAGGCCTTGTCAATGCGAAGGGGCAGGCCCTCGGCGTCCACCAACAGGTCTTCGGGGCCACGAGGAAAGCCGAGCGGTGACCCCGGCAGCGGCTGGCCGGCCACCACCTCGCCGGGCTTGCCGGCCGGGGGCCCGAGCGGCGGCACCGGTCGCGGAAACGGTGGCTTGTAGCGGAAGCCGCCAGGACAATCGATGCTGCCGAGCAGCATCTGCAGCACATGGATGGCGCGGCAGGTATGAAGGCCGTTCGAGTGCGCCGCGATTCCGCGCATGGCGTGGAAGCTGACCGGCCGCCCGATCATCTGAGTCTGTTCGCGCCCGGCCCAATCGGTCCATGGCTGCTCGATCACGATTTCCTGATCGAACGCCACGGCCGCGAGCTCAGCGGCGATGCGGCGGATGGTGGCGGCGGCGATTCCCGTCCGCGTCGCCACCGCCTCTGGCGTGTAGGCGGGATCGAGGAAACGGTGCGCCATCAGTTCGAAGGCCGGAATCGCCGCCCTTCCGTCCGCCAATCGATAGGCGCCGACGAGCGCTGGCGTGATGTTAGCATCGAGCGCGCCGACGAGCGCCTTGCGCGTCGCGTCCCAGGCCAGCGGCTGACCGGACTCGTCGCGCGCGAACAGCCCGTGGTCAGGCGCACCGGAGCTATCAATGACCAGCCAGTGCGCATTGGTGTAGCGAACCAGATAAGAGAAATCGATTCGATCGGCGAGCAGGAGTTCGCGAATCAAGGAAAAGACAAAGAGTCCGTCGGTTCCGGGCCGAATGCCGACCCATTCGTCAGCGATCGCCGAGTACCCGGTCCGGACGGGGTTGATAGAAATGAATCGCGCGCCGCGCGATTTAAGCTTTCCCAGGCCGATCTTGATCGGGTTGCTGTCATGGTCCTCGGCCACGCCGAACATCACGAAACAACGGGTGCGCTCCCAATCGGCCTCACCGAACTCCCAGAAGGAGCCACCGATGGAGTACAGTCCGCCCACCGCCATGTTGACCGAGCAAAAACCACCGTGGGTGGCATAGTTGGGGGTGCCGAACTGACCCGCCCACCAGCTTGTCAGAGCCTGACTCTGGTCGCGGCCGGTAAAGAAGGCGAGCTTTCGCGGGTCGCTGTCGCGGATCGGCCGCAGCCACGCGGTGGCCATATCCAGCGCCTCGTCCCAGCCGATCTCGCGAAATTCGCCGGCGCCCCGCGCGCCCACCCGGACCAGCGGTGCGCGCAATTTGGCCGGTGAGAGCTGCTTCATGATGCCGGCTGAGCCCTTGGCGCACAGAACCCCCCGGTTCACCGGATGATCGCGGTTGCCCTCGATGTAACGAATCGCTCCGTCGCGCACGTGGACTTTGATTCCGCACCGGCACGCGCACATGTAGCAGGTGGTGCACTTCACCTCATCCGCGACCTTGGGCGAGATCTCAATGATCGGCTCGCTCGTCACGCTATCCCCTTTCGCGCTGCAGTCGGCGACATTAAATTAGGAGACACTAATGGACTAGAACCCATGGTTCTAGTTTACGCCTCTGGCTGCGGCTCGCGACGACCGCGCTGCGTACGGTGAAGGAGAGCACCGGCTAGCTCCTATGCAGATCTATCTGCCCATCGCCGAGATGTCCGTCAGCGTCTTCCTGCTGCTCGGCATGGGCGCCGGGGTCGGCTTCCTCTCCGGCATGTTCGGAGTCGGTGGCGGCTTTCTAATGACACCGCTACTGATCTTCATTGGCGTGCCACCCGCGGTCGCGGTCGCGTCCGAGGCCAACCAGATCGTCGCGGCGTCGGTCTCGGGGGTTATCGCCCACTGGCGGCGGGGCAACGTCGATTTCAAGATGGGCGGTGTCATGCTGGTCGCCGGCATGGCTGGGTCCGCGGTTGGAGCTTGGTTGTTCCGAGCGCTTCGCGAGCTCGGCCAGATCGACCTCGTGATTGCCGTGTCGTTCGTCGTATTTCTTGGCGTCATCGGCGCACTGATGGCAGCCGAGAGCTGGCGCACGATCTTGAAATCGATGAGCGGGCTGCAGCCACGACGCAAGGCGCATCAGCACTACTGGCTGCACGGCCTGCCGCTGAAGATGCGCTTTCACCGCTCGAAGCTCTACATCAGCGCCATCGGCCCCCTGGTGCTTGGCTTCATGGCCGGTGTGCTGGCGGCGATCATGGGAGTCGGGGGCGGCTTCATGATGATCCCGGCTATGATTTATCTGCTCGGGATGCCTACCTCGGTGGTAGTCGGCACGTCGCTTTTTCAGATTATTTTCGTAACCGCTACTGTCACGGTCTTGCACGCGGCGACCAATCAGACGGTCGACGTGGTGCTGGCACTGCTGCTGTTGGCGGGAGCGGTGGTCGGGGCCCAGTTCGGCACGCGGGCGGGGGCAAGGCTACGGAGCGAGCAGCTTCGTGGCCTGCTCGCTCTGCTCGTCCTGGCAGTATGCGCGAGGCTCGCCTACGGGCTTTTCGCGACGCCCGAGGACCTGTTCTCGATCGGTATTCCCCTGGGGCAAGAGTGAGAGGCGGTGCGAGGTGATGCGAGCCGCCATCGCCACCGCTTGCACCGTTGTCGCCGTCGGCCTCGCCGCGACCTCACCGAGTTTCGCCACCGAGCGCCTGGTCGCAGACATCTCCTCAAAGACCATCGCTATTACCTCGAGCTTCGCTGGCGCCGAGCTCTTGTTGTTCGGTGCGAGCCAGGGCCCGGGCGACGTCGTCGTCAGGGTCCGCGGCCCCGCCCAAACCATGGTGGTGCGGCGCAAATCTCGCGTCGCAGCCGTCTGGATCAACCGCGATTCGGTGCTGCTCAAGGATGTGCCGAGCTATTACGCGATTGCTTCGAGCGCGCCGCTGGCCGATATCCTGCCCGAAGAGGAGCGTCGGCGGCTCGGGTTGGCGAGCGAATTCCTAGAGTTCGCGGCTGCGACGCCGATCGCTGCAGCTGAGCTTACTACCTACCGCGAGGCGTTGGTGCGCAACAAGAAGCGCGTTGGGCTGTATCGCGAGGCCGAGGGTGGCGTTCGTTTCCTCGAATCCATCCTGTTCCGTACCATGGTGATTTTCCCGGCGAACGCGCCAATCGGCGCCTACCAGGTCGATGTCTACCTCGTACGAGATGGGCGCATCATCAGCAGCGAGTCGACCCCGCTCTACATCAGCAAATCGGGCATTGAGCGCGCGGTCTTCGACTTCGCCAATGACACACCATTCCTCTACGGCATTGTCGCCGTGCTAATGGCCCTGGTCGCCGGGTGGCTAGCGTCGCTCGTCGCGCGCCGCCCGTAGCTCACTTGCGCAGACGAAACTTGTAGACGCCACCCTTCTCGTTCCAGTCGACAAGGGTGTGGCCACTGCTCTCGCAGTAGGCCGCAAAGTCGTCGACGGCGCTCGGGTCGGTCGCAAGCACCTTGAGTATCGATCCGGCCTCCAACGCCTTCAGCGCCTTGCGCGCCTTGAGAACCGGGAGCGGGCACTGCAGGCCGGTGGCGTCCAATACGGTCGTCGACGTGGGCAGTACAATGGCCAAGGGGGGACCTCGCGTTGTCGAGAAGAGCATTCGAGTGTAGGACAGGACCGACCTTCGGGCACGTCGTCCTCCACGCGGGCACCACAAAGTGATTCGCAAAGCCCGAGAGGCATGGCAATCCTGGCCCGCACATGAGCCTTGCCGACATTAGTTTCCCCGCCGCCGCCGGCGCTGGCGCGCTTAGCTTTCTCTCGCCGTGCGTATTGCCACTGGTGCCGGCCTTCTTGTGTTTTGTCGCGGGCGCCAGCCTCGACGAGCTGACGCGTGACGACGAGGCCCGGGTCTCGGCCGCGCGCGTCGTGCCGCCCACCGTGGCCTTCGTTCTCGGCTTCTCATCCGTGTTCGTCGCCCTCGGGGCCAGCGCGTCCGCGATCAATGCGCTTTTGCTCGAGAACCTAACCATGATTAGCCAGGTCGCGGGCGCCGCCATCGTGATTTTTGGACTGCACTACATCGGCCTTTTCCGCATCGCGTTGCTTGACCGCGAGGCCCGCTTCCATGTTCAGCGGGTGCCGGGCGGCCTGGTCGGCGCATACGTAGTAGGCGTTGCCTTCGCCTTCGGCTGGACCCCCTGCATCGGACCGATTCTCGCGGCCATCCTCGCGGTCGCGGCGAGCGAGGGTTCAACCACTTTCGGCGTTTCGCTCTTGGCGACCTATGCGCTCGGCCTCGGGGTTCCGTTCATCGCGGCGGCCATGGCGGTCGGTCCGTTCATGAACTTTCTCAAGCGCTTTCGCCGCCACTTGCACAAGGTGGAGATGGGGGCTGGCGCCCTGCTGGTCGTCACCGGTGTGCTCATATTCACCAATCGCTTGGCCGACTTCAGTTACTACCTTCTCGAGACCTTTCCTATCCTCGCCACCATCGGCTAGAGCCTGCCAGCGAGCGAATCGCCCGGAGAAACGCGCGGTAGTAGTGTATCAGTCTCACCGTTAGGGGATCGCGGGAGGCGGACACGACATGAACATCGCGCAACTTCTGAACAAGGCGGCCCTGAGTTGCGGGGAACTCCCCGCTGTGGCGGTGGGGACCGCGGTCGTCCATGACTACGCCGCGCTGGCGCGCCGTGTTGGCACGATCGCCGGCAATCTGCGTCAGAGATTCGGGCTTGCACCCGGGGATCGCGTCGCCATCGCGATGTCCAACCGACCCGAGTATATCGAGATCAAATACGCGATCTGGCAGGCCGGGTTGGTGGCCGTGCCCATCAACGCCGGCCTTCATCCGCGCGAGTTTCAGTACATTCTCTCGCACTCGGGCGCGCGTCTTTGCCTGGCCGGCCCCGAACTCGCGCCGATCATCGCCGCGCTGATCGGCGAGACCGAGGCCCTGGAGGCCGTCGTTTCGACAGAGGACGCCGAGTACGCGGCGCTCAGCCAGGGCGAGTACTTCGACGTTGCCGAGGTCGCCCCGGATGACGCGGCGTGGCTCTTCTACACCAGCGGCACGACCGGGCGGCCCAAAGGGGCCACGCTCACCCACCGCGTCCTTCTGGTGATGACATTGAGTTACTACGCCGACATCGAAGCAGTCGAGCCGGGCGCCGCCGTCATCCACGCGGCGCCACTCTCACACGGCGCTGGGCTCTATGGCCTACCGTTCGTCGCCAAGGCTGGAGTAAGCGTCATCCCCGAGAGCCGCAAGTTCGAGCCCGACGAAATGCTGCGGCTGATCTCGGCGTGGCCACGGACGAGCTTCTTCGGAGTCCCCACCATGGTCACCCGGATGATCAACTCGGACGCGGCCGGCAGCGCCGACACCGGAAATCTCAGCACGATCGTCTACGGCGGTGCACCCATGTACGTCGCCCATTTGCGCAAGGCGCTAACGCTGCTGGGCCCGAAGCTTGTCCAAATCTACGGGCAAGGCGAAACGCCGATGACGGCGACGATACTAACCAAAGCCCACCACGCCGACAGCAAGCACCCTAACTATCTCGATCGACTGCGCTCGGCCGGCGTTTCGCGCACCGACACCGAAGTCGGCATCGTTGACGAAGAAGACAAGCCGTTGCCAACCGGTGAGATCGGCGAGATCGTGGTGCGTGGCGACGTAGTGATGAAGGGCTATTGGAACAACCCACAAGCCACCGCCGAATCGCTGCGCGGCGGCTGGCTCCATACCGGCGACCTCGGCTCCATCGACGAAGATGGTTTCCTGACCATCCGCGACCGTTCCAAGGACATGGTCATCAGCGGCGGCAGCAATGTTTATCCCCGCGAAATCGAGGAGGTGCTGCTGCGCCACGCTGGCGTACTGGAATGCTCGGTCATCGGGAGCCCCCACCCGGAGTGGGGTGAGGAGGTGGTGGCGTTCGTCGTAGCCCGACCCGACGCCGAGGTGAGTGAGACGGAGCTCGACCGCATGTGCCTCGACAATATCGCCCGCTTCAAGCGCCCGCGCGCCTACTTCTTCATAGACCGGTTGCCGAAGAGCAACTACGGTAAGATTCTCAAAACCGCCTTGCGCAAACGCTTGGCGGAGGGATCTGAGCACAGCTCATCGTAACCGGGAGAGCGTCGCGTGGGGGATCGGGTTAAGGACAAGGTGGCGCTCGTGCTTGGCGCCGGCTCGGTGGGGCCGGGCTGGGGCAACGGCAAGGCGGCGGCCGCTCTCTACGCCCGCGAGGGCGCCAAGGTTATGGCCGTCGACCTGAATGCGACAGCGGCGGAAGAGACCCGCGCCATCATCGAGTCCGAGGGCGGCGAGTGTGCCGTGGCTCGGGCGGATGTCTCCAAAACCGAAGACGTGCAGAACGCCGTCGCGCAAACGCTCAAAAACTTTGGCCGCATCGATATTCTCCACAACAACGTCGGCATCGTGTCGGTGGGCGGCGCAGTCGAGCTCAGCGAGGAAGCGTGGGACCGAGAATTCTCGGTCAATATCAAGAGCATGTTCCTGACCTGCAAGTACGTACTCCCGCAGATGGAAAAACAGGGCGCGGGCTCGATCATCAACATTTCGTCGACCGCCGCCGTGCGCTGGTACGGAGTCTCCTACATCGCCTATGCGGCAAGCAAGGCCGCCGTCGGCGGCATCACCCGCACCGTGGCGCTGCAGTACGCCGACAAGGGGATCCGCTGCAACTCAGTGTTGCCCGGGTTGATGAACACACCGTTGGTCCACAACTCGCTGGCCTCGGCTTACGCTGGCGGCGATATTGAGGAGATGGTCCGCATTCGCGACAGCCAAAGCCCGACCGGCAAGATGGGGACCGCGTGGGACGTGGCCCATGCCTGCCTTTTCCTCGCCTCCGACGAGGCCGCCTACATTAACGGGGTCGAGCTCTTGGTCGACGGGGGTTTCACGGTCCGCTCCGGGTGAACTCCCGCCCACCTCGTTGAAGAATGTGCGAGTTAGCGCACCTCAGTTGATTTTTGCCAGACCTGCTAGCATCATCGTGGACTTGTGCGCATTGCCGCCTAGCCGCCCCGGAGGCTGACCCCGAGCATGGCCCAAAGCCCTGAAGATGCGGCTCGGCGCGGGTCGGCGAGATGGTCGAGATCTCGCTCAAGTTTCCACGCAACACGGGCTCGCCCACCGACGTCGACATCGTCAATCGACTGTTTGATCACCGCCTCGAACGGGATGATCTCGACCAAATGCTGGCGGTTCTTTCCCAGACCGAGCGCAGCGTCCCGGCCGCCAAGATGGGCGACCTGCTCCGCCGCGTTTCAGCGCTGCTCGATGTCCAGAACCAGGTCTCCGACATCCGCTCGCTCGATGCCATGCTGACGCGGTTGGTCGAAATCATCACCAATGCACTGGACGCCGAGCGGAGCACGCTGTTCCTTTACAACGACAAGACCGACGAGCTTTGGTCCCAGGTGCGAAAGGCGTGAGAATGAAGGAGACTCGATTTTCCGCCTCGGCCGGGCTGGCCGGTTCATGCTTTCGCAGTCGCGAGCCGTTCGAAGAAGCCCTGGGATTAAGGGCCGACGATGGTCCTTCCCACCTCTATCTCGAACGTGCACGGTTCTACGAGAGCGACCCGCCCGCCGATGATTGAGACGGCGTTTGGACCATGCTCGAGAAATAGCGCTACTGCGGGCGCCCAGACGGCAACGCCTACCAGGAGAAGTTCGTGCGAATCGGAGTGCCCAAGGAGATCAAGGTTCACGAGTACCGCGTCGGATTGACCCCGGCGAGCGTGCGCGAGGCCGTGCACAACGGGCACGAGGTCACCGTACAGTCCGGCGCCGGAACCGCCATCGGCCTTGAGGACGAGGACTACCGCGCCGTCGGCGCGTCGGTAGTCAACGACGCTGCCGATGTCTTCGGGGGCGCGGACATGATCGTCAAGGTCAAGGAGCCGCAGCCCAAGGAATGCAGGCTGCTGCGCGAGGGACAGGTCTTGTTCACTTATCTGCACCTCGCCGCTGATCGCGCCCAGGCACGCGCGCTACAGGACTCAGGCAGCATTGCCATCGCGTACGAAACAGTGACTGACGAGCACGGCGGCCTCCCCCTTTTGGCACCGATGAGCGATGTCGCCGGGCGTATGAGCATTCAGGTCGGTGCGCACTGCCTTGAAATCGAGCAGGGTGGCCGCGGCTCCCTGTTGGGCGGGGTTCCCGGGGTAGCTCCCGCCAAGGTCGTGGTGCTCGGCGGCGGGACGGTCGGCACGCAGGCCGCGCGCATGGGAATCGGCCTCGGCGCCCACGTTACCGTCATCGATATCTCGCTCCCGCGCCTGCACCAGCTGGACATGCTCTATGGGCCGACCATGAACACCTTGCTCGCTACGATGGACACCATCGAAGCCCAAGTGCTGGAGGCGGACCTGGTGATCGGTGCCGTGTTAGTCACCGGCGCCGCGGCACCAAAGCTGGTGAGTGCTGAGGTCGTTTCACGCATGAAGCGCGGCTCGGTGCTGGTCGACGTGGCGATCGACCAGGGTGGATGCTTCGAAACTAGCCGCCCGACCAGCCACGCAGAGCCGACCTTTGTCGTCGATGGTGTCATCCACTACTGCGTCACCAACATGCCAGGCGCCGTCGCCCGCACTTCCACGTTCGCCCTCAACAACGCCACCCTGCCGTTTGTGCTAGTGCTCGCCGATAAGGGCCATTTCAGCGCGCTCGGCGACGACCCGTACCTTCTCGCCGGACTTAACGTCTGCCGCGGACACATCACCCACAAGGCCGTAGCCCGCGATCTTGGGCTGCCCTACACGCCGCCCCTCACCGCCCTGGATACCTGACGGAGAATTATAGTGAACGAAGACACCTTCAACATGGAGGTACGCAAGTTCCTCAAGCGCCTTGGCGTTACCTCCCAAAGAGAGATCGAGCAGGCCGTGCGCGAGGCCGTTGCTGCCGGCAAGCTCCCCGACGACGGCCACGTGACGGTCACCGCACGGGTTACCGCCGACAACATAGATCTTGATGTTGAGGTCAAGGGCAACATCAGGTTGGAGTAGCGCGGCCCGAGCCGTCAAACGCTGGCCCTTGCGGCATCCGCCGGGCCCTAGCTCCGACAAGACCAAAGCAGGCCCAGCGACTTCGGCGAGGCGCTCGGGATCGGCGCTAACAACATCGGCGAATGCGCCGAACCGCGCGATCAGCTCCTTGGCGAGCGGCTTCTGGTCGCCGCGGGTGCGCCGAGAACAGGATCAGCTCCAACATTTCATAACCGGCGAGCGCTTCAGTTCCGTCACGCCGGAACCGTTCGCGCAAGCGCTGACGATGGCCCAACTAATGCGGTTGTTTGTCGGCCCTGACGACCCACCCGAGCACCTAGCTCAGCTGAAGGGCGGATGAGGTCGGCCCCCCGGCGAACACGTGAATATCTCGTGGCCAGTGGCGGTGACGCCGATGGAGTGCTCGAACTGCGCTGACAGCGACCGGTCCTTGGTCACCGCCGTCCAGCCATCCTTGAGGAGTTTCACTTGCCAGCGGCCGAGATTAACCATCGGCTCCACCGTGAAGAACATTCCCTCGCGCAACTGGATGCCGCCGTTAGGACTGCCGTAGTGCAACACGTTGGGGGCGTCGTGAAACAGACGCCCAAGCCCGTGGCCGCAAAAATCGCGGACCACCGAGCAGCGCTCGGCCTCGGCATGGGATTGGATGGCGTGGCCCACATCGCCGAGCGTCGCACCGGGGCGAACGATCTCGATCCCTTTCATCATCGCGCCGTAGGTGACCTGCACCAGGCGTCGGGCTTTGACGCTGACCTCTCCGACAAAGAACGTGCGGTTGGTGTCGCCATGCCAGCCGTCAAGAATCGCCGTGACGTCGACGTTGAGGAGGTCGCCATCGCGCAGAACCTTGTCGCCAGGAATGCCGTGGCAGACAACGTGGTTGACCGAGGTACAGACCGCCTTCGGAAAGCCGCGATAATAAAGCGGCGCTGGAATCGCGCCGTGGTCGAGGATGAAGGCGTGGCAGAGATCGTCGAGATGGGCCGTGGTGACGCCGGGCTGTATGTACGGCTCGATAAAGTCGAGCGTCTCGGCGGCCAGGTGGCCCGCGCGGCGCATGCCCACGAACCCGTCCTCGCCGTGTAGTTTGATAGCGCCCGTCTTGCGAAACGGCGCATCGGTTTGATCGATATAGTCGACGCTCATCACCACGCCATTCATGGTGCCAGTTCGATCGCGCGCTCGACCGCGATCACCTCGGGGCTCACCCGGCACGTGTAACATAGCATCTCGACGCCCTCGGCCCGTGCTCTTGTGAAGGCCTCGGCGTACGCGGGATCGATGTCGCCAGCGACCGCGAAGCGCTGGCAGTCCTCGCGCTGCACGAGATAGAGCATGACAGCACGCCCGCCATTCGCGGCGACCTCGATGAGCTCGCCGAGATGCTTGGTCCCGCGCGCGGTCACCGAATCGGGAAACTCCGCCAACCCCGCCGCCCGTTTAAGGTGGACGTTCTTGACCTCGACGTAGCAGTCAGGCCTGTCATCGCCCTGGAGCACGAAATCGACGCGTGAGCGGTGACCGTACGCTACCTCGCGGCGCATGTCCGGGTAGGCGCGGAGCTCGTCGATATTGCCCTCAGCGATCGCTTCCTCGACGATGCGATTGGCGCGCCCTGCGTTGATACCCACCAAGCCTCCCTCGGCGCGCACCAATTCCCACCCGTAGGCGAGCTTGCGACGCGGATCGCGCGAGGGCAACAGCCACACTTCCGAGTCCGGGTCGTTGAGCCCGAGCATCGCGCCCGGATTGGGGCAATGCGCAGTCACCACCTCGCCGTCGGCCAAACGGACATCGCTCAGGAAACGCTTGTAGCGGCGCACCAGATGGCCGGGCACCAAGTGTTCGGGAAAACGCATGGCGCGCCAGCTTAGCGGCGCTTCTCGTACCCTACAACGCGACCGCCTCCGCCGTAGCGAACCCTGGCTGCAAGCCCTTGCCCGATGCTATAGAGGCGCGAACCGTGTAAGGCACGAACATGGCCGACAAGCCCAAGACCCGCACCGCCGCCATCCTCATCATCGGCAACGAGATTCTTTCGGGGCGCACCCCGGACCAGAACTTCCCCTATCTCGCGCTAGCCTTGAACGAGATCGGTGTGATCTTGCGCGAGGCGCGGACCATCGCCGACGACGCGCCAAGCATTATCGCCGCAGTTAACGAATGCCGGGCCGCTTTTGACTACGTATTCACCACTGGCGGCATCGGCCCGACCCACGACGACATTACGGCTGGCTGCATCGCCAAGGCGTTCGGCGTCGCCCTGGTCGTCCACCCCGAGGCTCGGCGGCGCCTGGAGACCCACTATCCGGTGGGCGATCTGAACGAGGCGCGGCTCAGGATGGCACGCGTACCCGAGGGCGCGAGCCTGATCGACAACCCGGTCAGCGCCGCGCCCGGCTTCCGCCTCGACAACGTCTATGTCATGGCCGGCGTGCCGGGCATCATGCGGGCCATGTTCGACGGCATTCGGCACAGCCTCAGGGGCGGAGCCGTAGTGCTCTCGCGCAGCATCAGCGTGCATCTACCCGAGGGAATGCTGGCGACGCCTCTAGCCGCGTTGCAAGAGCGCAACACTGACGTCGAGATCGGCAGCTATCCCTTCTTCCGCGCCGGCAAGCTGGGATCAAGCATCGTCATGCGCTGTACCGACGCCGACCGCCTCGGGCTGGTCGCGGACGCTTTGAAAGAGCTGATGTACGACCTCGACGGTGAA
>Ga0315339_1002934_pt1 | contig 12433 bp, 12 predicted proteins | sample ASW17metaG_FD_204514 | JGI IMG/M metagenome (GOLD analysis project Ga0315339, IMG submission 204514) | Ammonia-oxidizing marine archaeal communities from Pacific Ocean, United States - ASW #17 | ecosystem: Environmental > Aquatic > Marine > Oceanic | place: USA: California | collected 2016-12-05
CGTCAGGGGCCAGTACGAAGCATCCTGATGCCAGGCCACCTGTTTTGTATCACCCGATAATTTGCAAAAATAGTGGGTCATTGTGCATACCAGATTCCCGCCTACCAGATCCTGAACATAATCCAGGATACGCGTTTCCATCGCCAGGTCGTATATGCCTTTACATTGCCTTTGCCATCCGTTGATGGAATAGCTGTTCCAGCCGGCGGCGAGCGCCCTGTCCATCATGTCATCGAAGTAATAGCGGTTTTGTTTCACTTCTTCTTCATTGAACACATCCAGGGGAAAGACATAGCCTTTCTCATTGAAGTGCTGTACCTGCTTCCGGGTGAGTTTGGACGGCTGCTTGTTTGAAACAGGAAAAAACCTTAAGTCCCGCTTCATTTCGGGTATAGCATCTGTTATGGGCATGGTATTCCTCAACATGTTATAAAGAGCTATATGAAACTCAGACTTTTATCATCACCTGCAGGTCTACCCCTCAAACCGGTGCTTTTTCACCATATCCATAACCAGCTCCGTACCCAGGCCCGGCTTTTCAGGGAGATGGAGGTAGCCGTTCTCCACCACCGGCGGGTCCGTCAGTAGATCGTTGCGCCAGGGGGCGTCCTGCTGGTCGTCCACGTATTCCAGTACGAGTGCGTTGGGAATGTTGGCCATCGTATGCAGGCTCGCCAGCGTGGACACTGCGTTGTTCGGGTTGTGGGGCGATACGTGCATATAGTAGCTTTCGGCCATAGCCGCGATCTTCTTCGTCTCCATAATACCACCCGTCCGCACCACATCGGGCATGATCATGTCCACCGCCTGGGCGGCGATCAGGTCCCGGAACCCGAACCGGGTGTACCGCCGCTCTCCCACGCAGACCGGCACATTGACGGACGCGGTCACCCGCGCCAGGGCGTCGATGTTCTCCGGACTGACTGGCTCTTCGTAGAACAGCAGGCCGACCTCCTCCAGGCGGTTTCCCAGACGTATGGCGGCGCTGGTGCTATACCGGCAGCCCACATCCGTAGCGATATCCACCGCGTCTCCGACCGCTTCGCGGCACCGCATCATGTGTGCGAGAGCCTCTTTCTCCTCCTGCAGTGTAATCGACCGGGGCGTGGTGATGCGTTCTCCGTTATCGGCCATGTCGGCCGGGAAATACGCCTTGATAGCCGTAACGCCCTTTCCGGCTAGACGTTCGCATTCCTCCGGAGTGGAGGCATGGCTGTAGAATCGAACCTTATCGCGGCATGTGCCCCCCAGCAGGTTGTAAATGGGCTGGCCGGTCGTCTTTCCCACGATATCCCACAGCGCGATTTCGATGCCGCTGATGGCTGCGATGACCACGCCGGTCTGTCCGATCTGCTGGAGCGCGTGGTACATACGGTGGTACAGGAATTCGATGTTGAAAGGATTTTCTCCTATGATGAGCTTGCTCAGCTCGTCGATGGCCTGCTTGATGATCGTGCCGCCCGGCCAGTTGGTGGCATCGCCCAATCCCACCACGCCTTCATCCGTATGGACCTGCACGAAGATCCAGGGCGAGCCGATGTCCCGGCTTTTACGCCAAGACTCCACGAGGTGTACTTTGACGTCCGTGATTTTCATGTTATCTCCATTGTGTTAGACATCCACCTCTTCGACTGGCCGCGTATCTGTTTCATAGGCCGGACGCCAACGGTCGAACATCTGGGCTTCTTTCTCACTCAGCCCGCAGAGCCAGTACCACGTTCGCATCCGCCGGCATATTTCCCGGTAAGATTCGGCGCCGCTCATATAATGAAAACCAGGGCGGTCTACATATTCGGGAACATCTTTCGAATCGATCAGCCAGTCGCGTTGAGATGGAGACCGGCGGTAATAGGAGAACTTAATCATGCTCCGGTGTTTGTGATTGAGCTTGGGGCCCGCCTTGTGCCAGATGCCGTAACGGGTCAGCGCCACGGTACCGGCTTTTACGACCAGAGGGATCTGACCGATGATATTACCGTAGTGGGCGATCGCGTCGCGGTTTACGGAGCGGCAGTGCGAGCCGGGCAGGATGATGGTGGGACCGTCTTCGAGGTTCACATCCATCGGATAATAATAGCACTGAAGCTCCTGCACCTCGTAACCGGAGCCGGATATACCGTCCGAATGCCAGTCTTGCCCTACGAAGGGTTCTTCGAAGAGGTGGTGGTGCCCGCCGGTCGGCATCAGGAAGTTCTTGCCCAGCAACGAGCGCACCACACCGGCTACTTCCGGATGCAACAGGACTTCTCGGATGAAGTCGGGCGACCCGACCAGCTCGGTGGCGTTTCCGGGCTTCACGTCAAGGCACCGGCGGTTGAACATCCCGTCCACAACAGCGTCGAGCACCACATAGCCGCTGGCCGCGAAATCCATCACTGCATCGTCGTTCATGGTGGGTTCTATGTCTGCCATTATATCCGACTCCTTATATCCATTTATCAAGAATGAAATCAAAGCCTACATAATCATTTTCCAGGTTTTTGTATTCATACAGATTAATCACCGGAAACTGTGCCACACGCCAGCCATCGGCCACCGCATCCAATACAGAATTATAGGGCGATTCGTCGGAAGGCAGTGTCGGCTCATGTGCTTTTGTCGAATCAAATAGGGCCCAGCTGACGATGCCGGACCGCATATTGGTTGACCTGGCGGTCAGGTACAGGATCAACTGCCGGGGTTCCTTCATCAGGGTCTCCAGCTGATCGAGATCTGCCGCTTCCAAAGGGGCGGTCTTCAGTTTAGTTCTACTTTCCTTGATCCATCGTTCTACGTCTGTCTTCATAGAATATACTCCTGGAATTTATATTTTTTATGTTGATAGGTGCGTGCGGATACAGGCCGGATCAGGAACAAATGCAATCGCAATTATTCATCATTGGCAATGGATGTGAACAGGATAACATTTGCGAATGTATATATTTGATATACTATGTCAAGAAAGATCATATACTTCCTATTTGACACCCGTGACACAACACTATATTTTCCGGATTGGCTGATAATCTGAAGTCAGAAATCATTCGAAAGGAGCAACTCGTGGCATCCTCTTCGGCGCTTTCAGCGGCGCAGATTGAACACTTCAAAACACGCGGTTACCTGGTGTTGAAAAACTTTTTTGACACGTCCGACCTGGACATATGGCGTGAACAGATCTGGCGGGCGCTGGACTCCAGTCTCGAAACACCGGAGACCTGGCCCAGCGAACGGGGCGGTCTGGACGGCTACGAGTACAATCCGCCGGAATCTACTTTCGGTTTGCATCCGAAGCTGACGGGTATTGTGGATCAACTTGGAGGTGGCGATTTTGTGCTGGGTGACGGTATTCCGATTATCCGGTGGCCCGAGCCGGGCAATCCCTGGGAAATGCCTAAGTCCGGCCATATCGACGCCTATGGCGGGCGCTGGCTCCCGTTCATGTTCGGTGCGACCATGTACCTTTACGATGTGGACCCCGGTGGTGGGGCGCTCATCGTCTGGTCCGGTAGTCATCACGCGGCCCACCGGTATTTTATGGAACATCCCTCACAGGTGGACGGCAGCTTTCTCAAGGAAGACGGTTTCACCTGGGATGTCTTCTGCGACAACCCGGCCACCGGCGGTGAAGAGTTTGTCGCAAAAGCCGGCGATGTGGTACTCTGGCATTCCTATCTCACCCATAACGGTTCGGCCAACGTCAACGACTCACCGCGCATTGCACTGTTTACCCGATACGACCATCGCCGCAGGCAAGAAACCGCATTTCGACATGAGATCCCGGAAGACCTCTGGAAATACTGGGCTATATGATTCGAACAGTATAACACAAACTCGCTAACGGGCATCATGTTCAATGGACCGCACCTCGTCAGACCAGTCCCGCCAAAGGTCGCCGCTCGGGTCGCGCTTCACTACCTCATCCGGGACAGACTCCGATGTCTTGGCAAACGCATAGATCGTGGCCTGGCGGATCACATCGCTCCGTGTGTTCTGTCCGGCCAGCAAAATATAAATGATCGTCTCCACTCTCATCTTTAATACGAACATCGCCATCCTGTTCTGCTTCAGCATCTGGAACGATCCGAAAAATTTGGCACTGTTCAGTTACCATTCCTAAAATCATGGATAACCTATTGTGTAACAATGAGAAACCTATGTTTTTTAGCAAATGAGAAAAACCTCATTTTTTTCTCTCTTAATGCTAACGGCAACAAAGAGTTATAGGCATAGTGTGGGAATGATATATGAACAGTGTCATAAATGATAATGTTCATTAGAGATTCCTCTATATATCGGTCTGCTCCGACCAGACGGAGTGCAATTCATAGACATCCAGTGTAATCGCGCTGCAGGCGCTGCCGTGAGAAAACAACCGTAGGGACGGCTCATCCGGCTTCGGGAGGAAACAGGTCGTCAGAGTCGTCTGCCCTCGATTGGCGAATATTTCCAGGGATACGCGATCTATCAGGATACGCAGATCGATCCGACCGTTCACAGGTTTGACAGGCATCTGAAGCCCCAGACAATACAGCGATTTATCGCTTGTCTCGTAACGTATCTCCGTACCCCGGATCACAAGTTCTATTGCCGTAGCCTCACCCACATCGATATCGAGCAGGATATCGAAAAGGTCGCCGGAAACAGCCGATAACGGATTTTCTCCGGGCTGTATATAGACATCCTTCCAGTGGTGTGTTTTTTTGCGCATCGAAGCAATCTCTCGTACGGGTGATTTGAACAGCATAGGTCCTTCGGAGGTGGACTTCAGCGTTAGTTCTCTGGGAAACGTTAATTGCTGATTGAACGGCATATGACGGTACCGGCCTCCTCTGGGCATCCAGGCAATCTGTATGCGGCGACGACTGTCGAACCAGGTCTGTGTGGCCAGGTGGTTGTGGCCGTAATCACCGCGGAATGGCCCTGTTTCGTGGTGGAACATCTTCCCGTCGAACCGGCCTACCTGGTATTTTCCATCGCCCGCAACCAGCACCCATTTGACGTTATTCGAATTCCCGTCCACCGGCATCGGGAAGATGTCCGGGCATTCGCAGAAATCCACAGACGAAGGAATTTCACCGAGGGGTCTCCATGTGAGCAGGTTATCGGATTCGTAGAGGTGAATGGTAAATTGGTCACGGTCTACGTGTGGTCCCCAGGCGTGTGAGAGGGCCATGTACCATGCGCCGTCGTATTTGAATACCCTGGGATCGCGATCGGCCACGCCCGGTCCGGGCAGCACCGGATTTCCCGAGTATTTGGTCCAGGATTGTCCGCCGTCGATGCTGTACGCCATGCATTGCCCGCAGACCGTATCGCCGGGATAGGTATAGAAGCTCAGGATGGCAGGGTGTTCACCTTGTTGCAGGCCAGCTTCGTTGTCTACATCCACGATGGATGAACCGGACATGATGTGTCCGGATGGTTTACCGTTATCGCTGGCTATGGCGAGGCAGGGATATTCGGGCCAGTGGAATGACTCTTCGCACCGGATCGCGTCCGGCAGTTGCTGCCAGTGCACCAGGTCTTTGCTAACCGCATGGCCCCATATGACCGGACTGAAAAGCGCACTCTCGATCTCATCGTAACTGGTGTGCTGGAAGCACAGATGGTATTCTCCGTTATAGAGGAACACGCCGCAGGGATCGTTTATCCAGCCTTTATCAGCGGTAAAATGGAACTGCGGTCGGTAGGTTTCGTGATATGGTGTCAGGTCCACTGGATCGACCTTTTGGACATCACTTTGTATGATCCGGTCGACCAGGATGCAGCCGGTAGGGAAATTAAAATTGTCCACCAGGCGGATCCGGGCCGTCTCTCCACTGTAGTCCCGGACATCCCAGGTAAACCATTCCAGCAGATAATCAGCCTGATGGACGCCGTATCCGCATCCGTTGCCCGTATCCGAATAGATGGTCTTTCCATCGATCAGCAGATCGACACAGGTGCGGCCTGGGTACCACCCGCCACCCATGAGCAAGTTGATATAATCCCGTTCGATAATAAAATCAGGCGAGGTCAGGGTACCGGTAGGCGCACCCATAGCGGGCTCGCCGTCGTGGAACACACTGGCCGCTAGCCCGCGGCCTTCCTGGCCGAGTATATAACGATTCTCACCGAAATGGAGAGGTTCATCGCCCGGCCGTCGCCAGGGGCCGTCGCCGAATGCCTCGCCGGTCGTCGTCCAGGCTCCGTAATCCGGGGCTTCAAAATCTGCGATGAGTATATCGGGTTTTATGGGTTGGCCTTTCGGTGCAGGGTGAAGTTCGGACAATAAGATGCGTTCTATCCACTGGCTGTCACATTAAATAGAAAAGAAGCACGCCTATGCCACCGACAGCGTGGTTTGCAATATGTCCTCATAGGCGTGTTTGCCGATCATCAGGGTAAATTTGCCGGGTTCCACGGTCCAACGATCGTCCATGCCGTAGAAACAGAGTGCTTCCCATCCCACCTCGAACGTAATTGTTTTCGTCTCGCCCGGTGCCAGTTGGATGCGTTCGAATCCTTTGAGTTGTTTCCAGGGACGCATCACCGAACAGAGTTCATCGCGGATGTATAACTGTACCACTTCATCTCCGGCCACATCTCCTGTATTGGTCACATCCACGGAAAGATACGCTGTTTCATCTGCATTAAGCTGATCCGGGGAAAGCGTAAGATTGCCATAGACGAAAGTGGTGTAACTCAGGCCGTAACCGAACGGATACAGGGGCGTATTCTCCATCTCCACATAGGATGGCCGGGATTCGAATTTGCTGTAGTAGTATACCGGCAACTGTCCGACATGCCGGGGTACAGACACGGTTAGGCGTCCGCCGGGATTATAGTCTCCGAAGAGCGTCCCGGCCACGACCCCGCCTGCTTCACCGGGATAACCGGCATCCAGAATGGCATCGGCGTTCTCGGCGATCCAATTGATGCTCATGGACCGACCGTGTATGAGCACGACGGCCAGCGGTTTTCCGGTGGCTTTGAGCGCCATGAGCAGGTCTTCTTGAACCCCCAGGAGGTCCAGTGTCATCCGGTCACTGCTCTCACCGCAATCCGAATTATCGGACCGACGTCCCTGTCGGACCCCGTCTTTCTCCACAATCACACCCTTGCTGCTGCCGCCGACCACAGCGATAACCACATCGGACTTATACGCAGCTTCGAGGGCCTCATCAAAACCATCCGTGGAAACATCCCGAATTTCACAACCTCGGGCATAATGCACTTCGGTCGCCTCCGAAACCATATCCCGGATACCCTGCAAGACAGTCGTCACCACTTCCGGGCGGTGGGCCGGGGCGTAGTCACCGAGTTGGGCCCATTCATCGTCGCTGTTGGGGCCGATTACTGCGACGGAACCGATGGTTTTCGAAAGCGGTAAGAGGTTCTGTTCATTTTTCAACAGGACCATGCTCTGGCGGGCCGCATCGCGCGCCAGTTTAAGATGATCGGGATGCCGGGTAATCTTCTCGGCGTGGTCTTCGTCCACATACGGATCTTCAAACAGGCCCAGCAGAAATTTCAACCTCAGTATCCGCCGGGTAGACCGATCGATGTCTTCCATGGATACCAGCCCTTCTTCCAGGGCATCGGCAAGCTGCGCGTAGGCTGCCCGTTCCCGGTTACCGAGCACTTTTTCCTCATAGACCGCGTCAGGGGTGTTCATGTCCAGCCCGGCCTTCAATGCCATGACGCCGGCTTCTTTATGATCTTTTGCTACCCGGCACCGGATCAGATAGGATACGTCCCAGGCATCGCCCATGGTAAAGCCTTTGAAGCCCCATTGATCCCGCAGCAGGTCGTTCATCAGGTATTTGTTACAGGGCGCCGGAATACTGTCATAGGTGGCCCGTTCGACCATGATGCCCTCGGCCCCTGCTTCCACGGCATCCTTCCAGGGGCGGAATACAAACTCCTGCATCTCGATCATACCCCGGCTCGTCTCACCGAAGTCGTGTCCACCATCCGAGTCGCCTACGCCTGGATACGCCCGTAGCAGGGCGATCATGGTGTCGTTCCTGTGGAGTGAGCCGCCCTGAAGGCCCCGTACCATGGCCGCACCCAGCTGACCCACCAGGTAAGGGTCCTCTCCGTAATTCTGATCGCTGCGCCCGAATCGCGGGTCACGGATCACATCCAGATTCGGCGCGTAATTGACCGTTTCCCCACGGCTTCTGGATTCTACTGCGATCACATGCCCGGCCGCTTCCTGAAGTGAACGGTTCCAGGTGCAGCCCATATTGAACACGGAAGGTAGTATGGTACTGTCCAGTCCGAGATGACACCGATTGTTGTCGTTACCGATCAGGGTGGGGATACCCAAACGGGTATGTTCGATGATATAGCGCTGCACCTTGTTAGACAGGATCGCCGCCTGACGCGCCGACAGGGCCGCTTCCGCCGTGGTACTGGTGAACGGATCGGCACGCAGGAAAATGCCCAGTTTGCCGATGGCTACATCGGTGAGTATCTGTTGCAGACCAGACAACAGTTCGACATCATTACCCTGCTTTTCATAAAGCGGAAAGTCCCGCAGTTCCTGTCGAAGTTGCCCGGTTTTCTCCTCTAACGTCATGCGGTTCAGGAGATCTTCGACGCGTTCCTCGATCGTACGAGTGGGGTCTTTGTAGATAGGTTGATCTTCCATAAGAGACTCTTCTATCCTGATTTTACATATAGCATTGTTAGTCTTGAAAGGAATTTCTATTTGAGGGAATTATAAGCTAAATTATTGTAAAATGATTTTTGGGCAAGAGATTAAGACACGAGGGAGATCTATCATTAGCCGGGATTCACAAATAAAACCTGTATAATAATCCCGCACTGTTCCACTCGCAAACGAAGGACACTTTGATAGTGAGTAGATAGCAGATCAAGCTTAATACCATCGACACCCCGGGGAGGGGGGTGGTAAGGGATCCCTTAGATATCCGGCGCGTGGGATTTTTGTATTTGTGGGAGTTTTTCAGGAAACACCACTTTCTAATTCCTCTATAAGTATTCCTATTACATTATATCTCGTATCTTAAACCCCTTCTTTCTTTCTACCCATTCCCATAAATCCCAAATTTTTTAACAGAGGTAGCCATTAAATATTAAGGTATAACACCAGCAAAAGTTTTCTATAAGTTCAACGTGTTGATCAAAAGGTTGTAATCCGAATATAATGACCAAATATATAAACCAACATACGACCCTTTTAAAAACTATGGGAAGCCAAAGATTATCATACTCTTCCCCCGCCACACGATTCCAATTATACTCCGCATCTCCGAGCATGTTTGCATATTTGTATTCGTCTTCCTCGGTAAATACATGTGAACTTATTTCTTCCTGCCTATCCCGATATTTCTGTTCTATTTCCGACATATAACCATTCTTCACTGCTGCCCATTTATAAACATAATAATAAACCAAAGGCACATAAAATGGTAAGAGTCCCACTAGCAAAAGGCCAAGTAGTTCCATCTATCTTTCCTCCCCATTTTGCCTCCCAGGTTTTGGCCGATTCCCGACACCTTTTCAAACCCGACAGCGCCAAGTCATGCGGAGTACTAAAACCTCCGAATACGGCGTAACCGCTTCTGCCACCACTGTCCACCTTCATAATATTCAGGTTGTTGCTCGTTGGCAAAGCGAAACCATCTATTTTGTCTTGTCCAAAGGCCAGGCCGATTGGTCGGATGAATAGGTAAATTTTCAACCTGAACGGCCGTATAAAATACAGCCACCCTGTCTCCTGTCTCTTCACTACCACGTCCGTTCTTTTAACATCTCCTGAATCGCCTCTTCCGGTATCGGCAACGCCTCCATATGGTCCTCAAGCCATGCTGAGAAATCTCCCTCGATTTCATCGGTCCATCGGTCATCAATCTGGCCGGGTGTATATTGGGCTTCCTGAAGGCGTTGTTTGCCGAACATATCACGGAGGCTGACCAGTTCGGACCTTTTTACCACATTTTCAGCCAGGTGTGCTGGAATGAAAACCACACCTTCGCGTTTGCCCAGGACCACATCACCGGGCATGACGGTTGCCTGACCGATGCGTACCACCGTATTTACCCCCAGCAACATGATAGTCGGTGAAGCAAACGAAGGATGCCAACCACGGACAAAACAATTAAAATTAGGAATTTCTTCGATCCCCTCCAGATCACGCACCGATCCGTCAAATACCACACCATTCCCGGAACGAGCATAGATAGAGGTCGCTAAATTATCACCGATGATTGGCCCTTCGTCGATCTTACCATACATATCTGCGACATACACATCACCGGGTGCAAGCATATCAATCGGCCAGGAAATCTGATCGCCGATACAACCCTCATCCGCGCCCTTCTTCTCCATCACCTCACGCATATCTGGCCTGCGCGGCATATACATGGCTGTCAACGCCCGACCAACCAGGGTCTGTCCCGGATGTGTGCACTGAAAACCCCCTTCATATTGATGATGATATCCTTGGCCTCGGACAATCCCCCACGCCTGGGTAATAGACACCTGTCTCATACGTTCCAGGATCGCATCTGGTACTTTAGGCCGTCCATCGGAAAACCGGTCTCCATCCCAATCCGGCGTATATTCAATCAGTTCTTCAGGGGACAAATTCAACGGACAAAACTTTTCAGGCATAGGGTTTCTCCAATGAATACTCCCCGCAGCAAGCTGCGGGGTATCTTAAAATAGCGTCAGTTGTTGATGGTGTAGCCGTTGATAGGCTTTTTCAGTTCCTTGATTACGGACATAGTCTCGAATCGCCGCTTCCGTACTATGTTGGCCTACCGTTGACATGAAGTAGCCGTCTGACCAGAATTCGCCACCCCAAAGCTGCTTCTTGATATCAGGAAGACGGTGGAACATTTCACGAGCCGTTAAACTTTTTATCATCCCTCTTTTCTCTCTCTGACCCATAGTCATCTTTTCCGAAAAAGGTTCTCTTCCATTTTCAAAATCCCATTTTCATGAACAAAACTTGAAATTGTCCAAATCCCAAAAAGTACCCGCGGTCTAATCTTTGGCATGGTTGATTTTCCTTTACCACGGCATAAATCATCCGGAGCATACTTGCCTAATTATTAGCATGGCCCCGCACGGATCCCGCCTCACGCGTGAGACAATTCACCCGTCTTCGGCGGTAGGACGATCTGCACATTGCTCACGGCCACCGCCTGCTGCCCACCGGGTGTGAATCCGCTTACGCATCCCAATATCTTGTTGAATGCCAGGGATATATCCTTAATATCTCTTGCCTGCAATGAGTCCGCCTGGGCGTCCAGAAGGCCGTTTATCTGCTCTAAAATCTTCTTAGCGGTACCGAAGGCCTGCTGGGCCAGTACCTCCTGCTGATCACGCCATAGAGTAGCCCTGAAGGATTCTATGTCATCGTTGGTGACTTCGGTGTATATGCCGTTGAGATACTGTTGCCGCCACTTCTTGAGGGTGGAGCGGGGGACGCCGCACACTTCCGAGGCTCTTTTTATGAAGTCGGCGTGGCCGTCACGCCTGTAGGCTTCTTGTAGTAGGATTGCGTTTCGTTTACTATCCACTAACGCTTCGCTTTTATTATATTAAGTTCAGAGATCCTGACCTACCGTGCCTTGACCGTTGCTCCCCCCGGTGGCCACTACGCTCCTCGGAGGCGGCAGGACGATCTGTACGTTGTTGACTGACTGCGTCTGGTGGTTGACCGGTGCCGCGTCACGTACACAGCCGAGAACCTTGCTAAATGCCAGTGAGAGGTCTTTTATCTCTCTTGCCTTTAGTGAATCCGTTTCCATGCTGACAAGGCGGTCTATCTGCTCTAAGATCTTCTTAGCGTCACCGAAGGCCTGCTGTCGGTAGTCCGGTGCTGGGATTCGAGCAAGCTGATCGTCAGAAAGAGGCTTATAGCATGTGTCAGTAATGAATCCGATGTCCTTGCCCGGGAAACCAGATGACATCTACCGCAAAAGACAGCCCCAGAGCTACGGCATAGCCGGCTAACAGGCCGATAAACAGGGGCTGGGCTTTGCGATAAGCCTGAACACCGCCGCTACGTATCAGAATCCCTTTGATCAGCCAGGCCAGGAAGATAGAAAGAACGTGCCCTTTTATCAGGATGACCCCGCCCAGCGCAAACCCGACCGGATTCAGGGGCCACCAGGCTACATAATATTGCAGCGCAATCAACAGGCTCATAACCATCGCGCCGAGACCAAAGGCAAGTTTCTCCATCTGGGAGATCACGGTCTTATTTTGCACCCAGGTGACAATGATATCTATGTAGACCGGGGACAGCAACTGCGACATCCCTCGAAAGGCGGTCGTCTGATGGGGATTATATCCCATATATACAGTGAACCCGACGGCGGCTACCAGACTCACCAGCACGGTCGATACCATCAGGCCCAAAAAGCGTATCCTCCGGTTGTTGAGCGTTTTACCGCCCATGTACATCAGGTGCGTCAGCGCCGTCATGGAA
>Ga0315339_1002938_pt1 | contig 12423 bp, 15 predicted proteins | sample ASW17metaG_FD_204514 | JGI IMG/M metagenome (GOLD analysis project Ga0315339, IMG submission 204514) | Ammonia-oxidizing marine archaeal communities from Pacific Ocean, United States - ASW #17 | ecosystem: Environmental > Aquatic > Marine > Oceanic | place: USA: California | collected 2016-12-05
GACCTCGTGAGGCTTCGCCTGCAACGCCGTCTCACGAAAATGCTCGTCCGACCACATGTCCGCCCGAGCCGCTCCGGCAGCCAGGAACGAAGCCCACGACATCACTCCGGCAGGCAGGTCCGGGACCATATCGAACACGACGATGGAGATGTCCCGAGGGCATTGCGACGCTGCGTCTCGAGCCTTGTCCATCTGCTCTTCCGTCGAGACGAAGATCAGCTTGGCACCCGAGTCCTCGAGCAAATAGGCGACTTGACCGGCCTTCAGCGTGGCATAGATGGGGACATCGATCACGCCCGCGCACAGACAGCCGTAGTCGGCCAATGCCCATTCGGGGCGGTTCTCCGACATGAGCGCCACCCGGTCACCAGGCTCCACTCCCTGAGCAGACAGCGAGGAGACGATTCCCTTCACGATGCGCAGCGTTTCGCGGTAGCTGATCCCGGCCAACTCGCCTTCGGACACGAAACGCTCGAACGCGGCCTTCTCCCCGTACTTGTCGATGGCCTCGAAGAACAGTCGGGTGAGCGTCGTCTCGGGAACCGAGGCCTCGTTGGCCACTTCGGTCAAAGTCGTCAAGGTATGACTCTGCGGGCCTCAGGCCCGCTCCACCCGAATCGCGAGGTCGATATCGGGGTGGAGCGAGTGGAGCACACTGCAGTACTTGTCCCGCGAGAGATCGATCGCTCGCTGCAGCTTGGACGCGTGCTCCGGCCCGGGCCCCCGTAATCGGTAGACCAGTTCGATCGATACGAACTTGCGCGGCTCGCTCTCGGCGCGTTCGCCGATGACCTCGACGTCGAGCGCCTCGAGGGGCACGCGTGACTTCTGCAGGATCAGAACGACGTCCACGCCCATGCACCCCGCGAGAGACAGGAGCAGCAACTGCATTGGCGATGCGCCCTCGCTGCCGTCGCCGTCGATGGTGATCTCGGGTCCGGAGTCGGCTCCCCCCCGGAACACAAGTCCCTCACCGGCCCATCGCAACTGGACCGAACGCTTGTTAGAAGAGGTCATTCGGGAGCAAATCGGACGGTGCCTCGTGAGCCTCCCCGCGCAACTGCGCCAGCATCGAGCGCGCGTGGGCGATGTTGTCATCCGGTACTCCCTCGTCGGACGCGTGGGCCAGAAACGCCTCCAAGTGCTCCGCTGCCCCTGCCGGCTCCTCGCTGCGCAGAAGCAAAAAAGCCAACCCGTAGTGGGCGCCGGGCGAGGCAGCGTCCTTCTGGAGCACGTGACGATACGTCTTCGCCGCTTCCTCGGTCATGCCGATACGGGTGTAGCAGATGGCGATTTGCTGGAGCACGGTCGCGTCCCCAGGGGCTTCTTTCAGCGCCAGCCTGAAGGACGTAAGCGCCTCATGGAAGTTTCCGGCCTTGAGAAGTGCCTCGCCCTCGTTGTAGTAGTCGACGCGAGGCACATCGCCGCCTCCGAAAAGCTTGTTCCAAAGGGCCATTCAGACCACCGATAAGTGAGGGAGGACTCGCTGAAAGTTAGGAGTAGCATAGGCACGTGCGCAACGCTGCAAACGGCTCAACCGCGCGCCCCGACAACGGTTTGTGCTTCGGCGGCCATCACTCGCAGACCCGCCTCTTCGAGCCAACCGGCGGTCTCGGCGCGCGCGTTGGTGACCAGGACTCGGGACATGGGTGCCACGACGCGGGCGGCCTCGTCGACCCGTTGTCTCCCCAGGCGACCATCGAGCGCGACGCCGCGCAGCGTACGCGAGAAGAACGGCAAGCCAGGGCGTGAGGCGATCCGACTCCAGGATGGGTCCTCCGGCCAGGCGCTGAGGTCCGGATCGACGCCCACGATCTGAAGGTCCTGGGTGAGACCCGCGATCGCGAGGCAGTGCGCCGCCGGCCCCCCGACTAGGGCGATCGTGCCCGGCCCACGCGCGACGCCGATGAGCGCGGCAATCCGTTCGGCCTCGGCGGCATCGCCAGCACGCGGAGCACCCACGAGCCCCGGTTCCAGCGCCCGGCGAGGAGGTGCACGCAGGTCGCCGAATCCCCCTTGAATCGGGAAGCTATCGCGGCAATTCGGACAACCCAGAACTCCCTCCGCAACCACCCGAACCCGGGCCCGCACCGAGGGCAAGTAAGGCGATCCGTGAGCAGCAGGTGCATGCCAGTGTCCTATCACGTGGTTTGGAAGGCGACCTCAGCCCGACGGACTCTGCGGCGCGGGTAGGGGCGCGTCAGCAGGGCCGTACTGCGCCCACTGTGTCGGCGACTCCCAGATCCTGGCATAGAGCAAGCCGGCCGCCATCGGGGTCGGAAGCCTCCTGCTCATCTCCTCGAAAAAGTACTTCGCCTGATTCTCCGCACTGGTCTCGACGTCCCGGAACTGCGGGAGTTCGTTCAGGTTCTCGTGATCCAGCTCGTCGGCGATGCCCCGCAGCGCCTTCTTCAAGTCGATGAAGTCGAAAGCGATCCCCGAATCGTCGAGCTCGGTCGCCTGAAGCGCCGCCTCCACTACGTAGCGATGTCCGTGCAGCCGACTGCACTTGCCCTCGTAGTTGTTGAGGAAGTGGGCCGCGTCATAGTGCGCTTGGGCGCTGATGGTGTACGTGAAGTCTGTCATGAGTGTTCGATCTGGAGGGCGGAGATTCGCACCGAGGGCGGCCGGGTCACGACGAAGAGCACACTCTGGGCGACGTCCTCGGCGCGCAGCATCCCGGCCCGGTCGGGCAACCCCGGATTCTGGTCGGGGTCGAGTTCATTCCAGAGGGACGTATCCGTCGCGGCAGGCTCGAGCAGCGTGGCGCGAACCCCGGTCCCGCGCGTCTCCTTGAGCAGCACTTCGTGCAGGCCACGGACGGCCTCCGTCGACCGCGCGAGGCACCACACGTGAGCGCCGGCTCGGGCGAGAGACTCGGCCACGCTTCTCCCAATACCGCGACTGGCACCCGTCACGAGCGCGGTACGTCCAGCGAGCTCGTCGCCTTGGCTCATGTCAGCGGGTGATGCACGCTGGTGGTCAGCCGCAGGAACTCGTCCCGGGTCCTCGAGTCCTCCAGGAAGACCCCTCGCATGGCCGACGTGATCGTCTTCGAGTTCTGCTTCTGCACACCACGCATCATCATGCACAGATGACAGGCCTCGACGATGACCGCGACTCCCTGCGGTTTCGCCGTGTCCCAGACCGCTTGCGCGATCTGTTCGGTGAGTCGCTCCTGCACCTGGAAGCGACGCGAAAACACCTCCACGATCCGCGCCAGTTTCGACAGCCCGAGAATGCGCTCATCCGGGATGTACGCCACATGGGCCTTGCCGAAGAACGGCAGCAGGTGATGCTCGCACAGTGAATAGACCTCGATGTCCTTCACGAGCACCAGATTGCGGTGGGACTCCTCGAAAAGCGCATCGCCGATTACTTCCTGCGGTTCCTGCGAGTAGCCTGCGGTCAGAAACGCCATGGACTTCGCCACGCGTGCCGGTGTCTTGAGCAGACCCTCACGGGTGGGATCGTCGCCGAGCCGGCGAATCATCTCGGACACGAGATCCTCGAACGAGGCCGCCGAAAGGTCGACACGGCTCGCGGCCTCCACACTGGTGTCGCTCATGCGTTCTCCTCGGGCCCGGAGTACTGCGCTGAATTCCGGGGTGTCTCATGAATGACCACGTTGGCCAGCTTTACTCCCTCTGGCATTGCGTCGACGATCCTGTCCCAAACCGCCACAACGAGGTTCTCGCTGGTAGGGTTCACATCGGCCAGCCACGCCACTTCGCGGTTGAGGTCGCGATGGTCCACGTCCAAAAGAACCCGTCGCTCCAGCACCTGCTTGAGCTGTTTCAGATCCATCACGAACCCCGTCTCCAGGTCTACGGCTCCCTCGACGGTGACCTCGAGTTCGTAGTTGTGCCCGTGCCAATTCGGATTCGAGCAATCGCCGAACGCCTCGGCGTTGCGCTCATCGGACCAGTCCGGCCCGTACAGCCGGTGCGCGGCGCTGAAGTGGATGCGACGGGTGGCTCGCACTACAGGCATCTATGCGCTCGTGTGGCTGGTAGATAAACGAAAGGGCCCACACCCGACCACTCAGGAGCGGCTGGGCACAGGCCCTCTCTGTGCGCATCGGAGGGGGAAGATTGAAGCCCGGGATGTACTAACGGTGACCTCCCCAAGTTTTTCGCTTTCCCCTCCTCCGGGGCCTAGCGGCCGACTCGAGAGTCAGTCCCGGCTTCGGTGCGTTGGCTCAATACATGTGCCCCCGATACGCAACCCAAATATAATAGAAAGCGCCGTGGGCTGGGACCAGCATGAGTGACGGGTCACACGAATGCGTTGACACGCGCACTGGCCGTCGATTAGCGTGATAGCTATGGCTTCAAGAAGCAGGATGGTCCGGAAGACCGTATCGGTCTGTCTCACGGCGTTGCTGTTATTGCTCAGCGTCGCGGTCCCCGCGCTCGAACGCGCGGAGTTCGGTCACGAGTCGGCGGTTGAGAGCGAGCACAATCCGGCCCATTGCCCCACTCCGCACGACCACACCGTGTGCACTCAGGTGGGTGCCAACCTCTCGGCCGCCGCCACGCCAGCGCTGGTAGACCACAGTCAAGCGATCTTCCGGGTGAACGCCCCGACCGAGGCGCCCGTCCCGGTCCACTCCGTCTTCTCGGACGGGTATCCCTCGCGCGCTCCTCCCTCGGCCTGACGAGCCACACCGGCCGCTAGGCGGCCGTCCGTACAGGACCGAGCGTCCTATACTCGTCAGCATCCAGGGATAGAGAGCACTTCGATCATGAACATGCATTGGAAAGGGGTCCCCCACTCTCTGTGGGCCGTGCTCCTGGCGATCATCATCGCGCCACCGGAAAAGGCAACCGGGCAGATCCCGACAGACTCGTTGAGGGTCGAATTGGCACGCCTGGCGGCTTTGGTCGACAGCCTAAGAGTCGAAATCGACCGACTGCGAGGTGCCGGTGAAGACGCCGCCGCTGACGATGCGCTGGCGAGGCTCCGGGAGGCGGCGCAAGCGGCGGCCCAGGGGCCACCGTCCGCGAGCGGTTCACCTCCGGACCAAGAAGCCGAGACAGGGGAGTTCGTGGGCAGGCAGCGCTCATTGCAGGCGTTGAATCCTGAGATCAGCGTGACCGGTGACCTCTTCGGACACGTCGACAAGAACGATACGGACGCAGACAACTTCTTCGCTCGCGAGTTCGAGATCTCGATCGTCTCGAATCTGGATCCGTTCGCACGAGCCAAGGTGTTTCTCTCCCGACACGAGGCGGGAGGGGAGTTTGCGCCCTTCGCGGAGGCAGGCGACCCGGATGACCACGATGACCACGGCGCCGGAGAGGGCGGCGGCTTCGCGGTCGAGGAGGGTTACGTAGAGTGGGTGAGCCTTCCCGGAGGCATCGGGCTCAAGCTGGGGAAGTTTTTCCAGCAGTTCGGTCAGTTGAACCGGTGGCACGCACACGCACTCCCGTTCCAGACCCGGTCCTTGCCTCATCTGGCTTTCATCGGCGAAGAGTCGCTGGCGCAGACCGGAGCTTCGGCGCACTGGCTCGCTCCATTTTCGCTGGGCGGAGGAACGTACGAGGCCACCGTCGAGGTAACGCGGAGCGAAAACGAGCGTCTTTTCAGGGAGTCGGGAGGGCTGTCGTTCTTGAGCCACCTCAACGGCTTCTGGAATCTGTCGACTTCGACCGACCTGGACGTTGGACTGAGCTGGCTTCGCGGATCATACCGGGACGAAACCGTACGCTTCGGTCGGAATCTGTACGGGGCTGAGATGGCCTTCACGTGGCGCCCACCAGATCGAGCCCGCTACCGCGGCTTCAACGTTCGCATGGGTGTCCTGGCGCTGGATCGCCCCGTGGGGACCGACTCCGGGTCCGTCGAACGCGCGCTGGGTTATTGGAGCCTGGGAGAGATGCGACTCTCACAGAGCTGGCTCGTCGGGGCGCGCTTCGACCACACGGCAAGCCCGACGGACGCGAGGGAGACCGCGTGGCTGTTCTCGCCGACGCTGACGTGGTGGCAGAGCGAGTACGTGCGTCTACGCATGGAGTACGACCTGCTGGGACGCAGCCTCGCCAGCCGCCGCGAGGGGCACCTATTGCTCCAGGTGACGTTCGCCATGGGGCCCCACAAGCATGAGACATATTAGCCGGTGGCCTGGGTGCCGACCGGCATGGAGATAGCATGATGTTAGGAACGATCGTGATCGGCACGCTCCTGATGGGGCCTGCGCCTGTTGAGCCCGCCGAACTAGACCGCGACCCGGTTCGAGTCGTTACGACACTCCCGATCTACGCAGAGTTGGTTCGGGAGATCGGAGGCGCCGAGGTCGATGTGACATCCATCGCCAACCCCAATGAGGACGCCCACTTCGTGCGTCCCAAGCCGAGCTTCGCGCGCCAGCTGAGGCAGGCGCAGGCGTTCGTGACGACGGGCCTCGACCTCGAGCTGTGGGTCCCAGTCCTGCTCGACCGCGCTGGGAACAGCGACGTACTGGAGGGCGGTCGCGGCTACATCACGGCCTATACAGGCATTCAGCTGCTCGACATCCCCGTCGCCGCCGATCGCAGTGGCGGTGACGTGCACATCTTCGGCAATCCGCACTTGACCACGGATCCGCTGCGCACACTTCAGGTCGCTCGCAACATTACCACGGGACTCAAGAGGGTCGCGCCCGACCGTGCCGCCCATTTCGACGCAGGGCTCGCAGCGTTCGCCGACCGGGTGCACCGTCGCCTGTTCGGCGAGAGGCTGATCGCTCTGTTGGGAGCGGAGACCCTGGAGCAATTGGCGCTCAACCACACGCTGTTCGAGTTCCTCGAGACGCAGGAGTTCGGCAACGAGCCCCTGATCGATGCCCTGGGCGGATGGCTGGCTACCGCTGAGGCCTTCCGTGGGCAACGACTCATCTGCTACCACAAGAACTGGGCGTACTTCGAAGACCGATTCGGTATTCGCTGCACCGACTACGTCGAGACCAAACCCGGTATCTCACCAACCCCCAGGCACGTGGCACGGCTCATTCAACGTATGCAAGAGGAGAACCTAGACGTTCTGCTCGCCGCGACGTACTTCGACCGGGACAAGGTGGAGACCGTCGCGACCCGAGGTGGCGCGACCGCGGTATACGCGCCCCTTTCACCCGGTGCCCGACAGGGCATCGACGACTATTTCGCACTCGTGGACAGTTGGGTGGATGATCTCGCCCAGGCATTCCTGAGCCGCTGACCGCAGGATCGGATACGAGATGCTCGACCTAGACTTCATAATCCCGCCCATCGTAGCGGCGTTGGTGATCCTCTCGATTCACGCGTATCTGGGGCTGCACGTGATCGGGCGGGGGGTGATCTTCGTGGACCTCGCCTTCGCCCAGATCGCTGCGCTGGGGTCGACGGTCGCGCTGCTCATGGGCATCGAGATGGGCACCACGCCGTCCCTGCTCTTCGCTCTCGGCTTCACGCTGTTGGGCGCGCTGCTCTTCTCCTTCACACGCATGAGCAAGTCGCTCGTTCCCCAAGAGGCGATCATCGGTATCTCGTACGTCGTGGCGTCGGCGGCCGTGATCCTGATCGCCGGATTCACCGCGGAAGGCGCCGAGCATCTGCGCGAAACCATGACCGGCACACTCATCTGGGTCGGCTGGAGCGACATCGCGAAGATGGCAGCGGTGTACGCCGGACTGGGCGTATTCCACTTCGTGCTGCGAAAGCGATTCTTCACCGCCACGTTCGATCCGGAGAACGCTGGCAACGTCAGGATGTCGGACTTCCTGTTCTACCTGTCCTTCGGCACGATGATCTCCTTCTCGGTCGAGATCGCGGGGGTCCTCATGGTGTTCAGCGCGCTCGTCATCCCCGCGGTGATCGCATTCCTCTATACGCATTTGTTCGGTCGTGCGCTGCTGATCGCCTGGGCAGCAGGAACCGTGGCCATCATGGGCGGCATCGGAACTTCGTTCTACCTCGACGTCGCGACCGGACCGCTGCTCGTATGCGCCTTCGGGGTGGTCCTGGTGATCGCGGCGGGCCTGCGGCCACTGTTGGGCATTCGCCCCCAGGGCAAGGTGATCGTGCGCAACCTCGGCGGGGACGGGTCAGAGGGCTAGCCCAGGCGGAAGCTCCTCAACAGATCCAGGTTCGCGAGGTCGGCAGCCACCCCGTCATCTCCTTTCGGCGTCTCAAGCACCTTCGGGACCCCCGCGAGGCGTCCGTCGAGCATGAGTTTCCGGAATGGCTCGACGCCAAGCGTACCCTCCCCGATGGTCTCGTGCCGGTCCTTCCGCGAATCGAACGGGTGCTTGGAGTCGTTGAGGTGGATCAGCCCCAGCTGGGCCAGTCCGATGATCTCGTCGAAGCTGGTCCAGACACCGTCGTAGTCACCCACCAGATCGTAACCGGCCGAGTACGCGTGGCAGGTATCGAAGCAGACGCCTACCCGATGGCGCTGCGCGTCCGGAATCTGATCGAGGATGGACCGGAGGTTGTCGAACGTTGCGCCGACACTCGTGCCCGACCCCGCCGTGAGCTCGAGTAGGACACGCGTCGGCCCACCGGTCGCGACGAGTGATTCCGTCACTCCTGATGCGTTGCGCTCCAGACCCGCCTCGATGTCCCCGTCGGTGGCGTTGCCCGGGTGGGTGACCATGAAGTCGAGGCCCAGCGCGCAACACCTACCGAGCTCTGCCTGAAAAGAGCGCTGGGACATACGCCACAATATCCGATCGGGGGAGGAAAGGTTGATCAGGTAGGAGTCGTGAGCGCCGGCGACCCGGATTCCGTGCTCTTCGCGCGCAGACACGAAGGCCGCGATGGTCTCGGGCTCGAGCTTGGGTTCCGCCCAGCGACTAGGCTGCTTGGTGAAGAGCTGGAGATTCGATGCACCGATGTCGGCGGCGCGCGCGGGGGCATTCTGAACGCCTCCCTCGGCCGAGACATGGGCCCCGAGTTCGTCGAGTGCAGCAATCGGATCGTTCTTACTTGGCATGGGCCCTCACAGATCGGCAAAAAATACTCAAGGGGGAACCGGATCTCCGGCCCGTGTCCGGCGCCGTTCGGCCTCGAGATCTCCCCAACCTCTGTAACTCGCTTTGTACAAACGCGTTACGACTTCGGACGTCCACTTTGGAACGCACCCGGCACGACGGCACGAGACTTGAAATAACGATGAGTCCAGCGCCGACAGTGGCGCCTTGAAAAACTAGATACGAGGAGGCTCTTGATGCGCATAGCGGCCGATGGATATATCGATTTGACGGACGGGCGGAGGGTCAAGACTCCCGGAAGCTATGCTCATGCAGTCGAGCCCGCGCCGGAAGCTGAAGCTCTCTCCTTCCTTCTGTCCCACAGCTTCCGCGGACACCGCCTGGTCGTCCGTCCACTCAATCTCGGGGAGCGTAAGCGAATCAAGCTCGCGATGTGGGCAGACTCGGTGTCGGCCCGCATGACCTTGATCGACCGGGTCTGGCGCGCCATCACGGAGCCTGTTCTCGAGCCGAGGAACACGAGCGACCCCGAGCTAATCCAGGTCGTGCAGTTCGAGCACTGGGCCTACCCAATCTACTTCGACGGCGGCTACACGAGAGTGATCCCGCTCGGCGGCGTATCCCTCGCGGAAGTCCCGCCCGAGCTGATGATCCGCCTGGACGGGCAACTGGTCGCATGAATAGGGCCGGGAAGCCAGCTGCATCGGCGACCCGGTAAGTAGTCCGCGCCCATCCGGGCCGGGCCTCACGCCCTGGGGGGGCGTGCCAGGGGTGACGGTAGGTGCTCACACCTACCGTCACCCACCTTCGCCCTCGTATCGAGTTCGCCCACGTTGCCAGTCATGACCACGACGGGCATCTCCGGGCTCACAGCCTTGAGCGACTTGGCGAGCTGCATCCCGTCCGACGCGTTCCGCCTGGAAGCCCAAGTCCTCGAGGTGTAGGCAAATGATCTCAGTGACGTGCGACTGGTCCTCCACCACGAGGATCCGTCGGTGTCGCTCCGGATCCCGCCAGATCACGAACCTGCTGCGCAACGGAGCGGGCCCGGCCTACAGAGTCCCGTCCGCCATCAAATCCGCAGCATAGTTGGCCGCCCGCGCGCTAAACGCCATGTACGTCAGAGAGGGGTTTTGACAGGCCGAAGACGCCATGAACGAGCCGTCGGTCACGAAGAGGTTGTCGATATCGTGGGCCTGACACCTGCCGTTCAGCACAGACGTAGTCGGGTCGCGACCCATGCGCGCGCTACCCATCTCGTGAATTCGGTTGCCGGGCCTCGTCAAATTCACGTTGGGGGACCTGATACCCGTGCAGCCGGCTGCCTCCAGCATGGCAATCGCGTCCTTGCGTGCCTCTTCCAGCATGATGCGTTCGTTGTCCCCATACGTGACGTTCAACACCGCCACCGGATTGCCCCACTGATCGCGCCGGGAAGGATGCGGAGTGACTCGGTTGTCGGGGTCGGGGAGTTGTTCCCCGAAGGCTCCGATCGAGACCGACCAAGGGCCGGGTGCCCGATGTGCCTCCTTGAAGGCGCGCCCGATCCCCGGGATCTGACCGTTGGTGGATGAGATGGGTCTGGCCCCGCCCTGGTAGCCGAAGCCGCGCAGGTAGGGTTTTTCGGTCTCAGTGATGTTCGCGTAGCGGGGGATATAGATGCCGCCCGGGCGACGACCGAAGACGGTCTTGTCCTCGAAGCCGTGCATGAGCCCTCTGGCACCGGCACCGCTGATATGGTCCATCAGATTCCGGCCGACCTGATCCGACCGGTTGGCCAACCCATTCGGAAAGGTCTCCGAGGTCGACTGCAACAGGATCATCGCCGACGCGATGGTCGAGGCATTCAGGAAGACGACTCTCGCCGTATACACGCGGCGTTGCTTGGTCTCCGCGTCGATCACGCGTACCCCGGTCACCCGCGCCGTCGCTGGATCGTAGTCGAGCGATTGGACGATGGCGTTATGCACCATCATGAGGTTGCCGGTGCGCTGAGCCGCCGGCAGAGTGGCGTTCAGTGAGGAGAAGTACGCCTTGTACACGCAGCCGTGCTCGCAGCGGTTGCGTGCCCGGCAATTACTTCGTCCCAGGGCTCTCTGTTCTTCCGTGGCGGCGGTGAGATGCGCGACGCGCGCCGCGATGACATTGCGACCCGGGAATGCCGACTCGACCCTGGACTTGAAGTCCTCCTCCGCGCATGTGAGCGCAAACGCTGGTTGGAAGACGCCGTCGGGAAGCTGAGATAGGCCGTCGGCATTGCCCGCGATGCCGGCGAATCGCTCCACGTAATCGTACCACGGCGCGATGTCCTCGTAGCGAACCGGCCAGTCCACGCCGATCCCTTCCTTTTGATTCGCCTCAAAGTCCTGCGGCCCGAGTCTATAGGTTTGCCGACTCCACATGATGGAGCGACCACCGGTATGGTAACCGCGCAGCCAGTCATAGCGGGTGCCTTCGGCCTCCTCATAAGGATGCTCGTCGTCCTTCACCCAGAAATGTTTGGTCGTTTCCTTGATCGCATAGGCGACGCCGCCGTACTGCTTGGAGTAGTGCTCCGCGATCTCATCCTGAGGCACGCGGTCGAGGTTGGGGCGATCCCAGGGCAAGACCCGATCGGTGTAATCGCGTTCCGGCACGATCTCCGGTCCTCGTTCGAGCACCAGAACTTTGAGGCCGCGCTCGGCGAGCTCCTTCGCGCTCCAGCCTCCGCTCATTCCCGATCCGACCACGATCGCATCAAAGTCAGCCAAGGCGACATCTCCCTGTAACTAGGGCCGGTGTGTGAGGCGCATACCGCGCGCATCCGTCCTTCATGATCGATCGACGCACGGGTCCCAACGTCCAGGCACGGCGACCCACTGCTGTTCATCCACAGCTCCCGCTTCCGTGGCGAAATAGGCCTGCGTGATCAGCCCTTTGAGAGCCCGGTACCCCTCGACCGGTTCGTCGGCGAAGGCCGCGCCGTCCACTGCGGCCAGCGCCTGCTCGGCTACGGCGTCGGTTCCCTCGAGAAACTCGCCACCCGAGCTCGCCTGCAATCGCGTGTCGAGGCCCGCGAGTGCCGCACGGTGTGCAGCCTGCGTTTCGCTACTGGCCCATTCCGTCATCAGCTGGTCGAGCAGTGCGGGGACCTGGGCGTCCAGGGCACCGGGGGTCTCGGTGCGGGGCAGGAGCAGGTCGCTCACCCGCGACAGCACGGCCATTTCGCGCTCACTGTAAAAGCGAGGCGAGGCTCCGGGCATCAGCGTATCGAGAACCACCCGACCGCCGCAGGCACTCAATAGAGAAGAGCCGCCCACGGTGATGACCAGGCTCTTGATTGCGTCACGTCGGCTAATCATAGCAAAGTAGTCTCCTCAAGGTGCGGACAAAATAGGTGGGCGGCGCACTTTCGCCACGAGACGCAGCGATCTCGGGCGCCTCACGAACTGATTGAAGGCCTGAGCCGATGGTGTGGCGACCCGCAAGGGTGC
>Ga0315339_1002939_pt1 | contig 12422 bp, 14 predicted proteins | sample ASW17metaG_FD_204514 | JGI IMG/M metagenome (GOLD analysis project Ga0315339, IMG submission 204514) | Ammonia-oxidizing marine archaeal communities from Pacific Ocean, United States - ASW #17 | ecosystem: Environmental > Aquatic > Marine > Oceanic | place: USA: California | collected 2016-12-05
ACGAATCGACCCCGCCAAGGCGGGGTCGATCAACTTTAGGTAGTGCCGGTTGACGATTACTCGTCGTCACCGCCCTTAAGCGCTGCACCCAGGATATCGCCCAGCGACGCACCCGAGTCCGACGAGCCGTACTGTTGCACAGCTTCTTTTTCTTCCGCGATTTCACGTGCCTTGATCGACAGACCCAGACGGCGTGTTTTCGCATCGATGTTGGTGACGCGGACGTCGAGCTTGTCACCGACCTGGAAACGCTCTGGGCGCTGCTCGGCACGGTCACGCGACAGGTCGCTGCGACGGATGAAGGATTTCATGCCCTCGTGCTCTACCTCGATGCCGCCATCTTCGATAGCTGTAACGGCCACGGTGATGATCGAGCCACGCTTGACGCCATCGGTCGCATCGGTGAACGGATCGCCGCCCAGCGCTTTGACCGAAAGGCTGATACGCTCTTTGTCGGTGTCGACCTCGGTGACAACAGCGTTGACCATGTCGCCTTTGCGGTAGTTCTGGATCGCGTCTTCGCCGCGCTCGTCCCAGGACAGATCCGAAAGGTGCACCATGCCGTCGATGTCGTTTTCCAGACCAATGAACAGACCGAATTCGGTGATGTTCTTGACCTCGCCCTCGACCTCTTTGCCAACTGGATTGTCCTCTGCGAAGACTTCCCATGGGTTGCGCATGGTCTGCTTAAGGCCAAGCGAAACGCGGCGTTTGGTTGGGTCGATTTCCAACACCATGACTTCGACTTCTTGCGAGGTCGAAACGATCTTGCCGGGGTGAACGTTCTTTTTGGTCCAGGACATCTCGGACACGTGAACCAGACCTTCGACGCCCGGCTCCAGCTCAACAAATGCACCGTAGTCGGTGATATTGGTGACACGACCAGTATGCACGGAATCCAGCGGGAATTTCGCCTGAACGGCATCCCATGGATCGTCCTGCAACTGCTTCATGCCAAGGCTGATGCGGTGGGTTTCCTTGTTGATCTTGATGACCTGCACTTTGACAGTCTCACCAATAGCAAGGATTTCCGAAGGATGGTTAACACGGCGCCATGCCATGTCTGTGACGTGCAGCAGGCCGTCAACACCACCCAGATCGACGAATGCGCCGTATTCTGTGATGTTCTTGACGACGCCATCAACGGCCTGACCCTCGGTCAGGTTGCCGATAACCTCGGCGCGCTGTTCGGCACGGGATTCTTCAAGGATAGCACGACGCGACACAACGATGTTGCCACGACGACGGTCCATTTTCAGAATCTGGAATGGCTGCTTCAGACCCATCAGCGGGCCAGCATCGCGCACGGGGCGCACATCGACCTGCGAACCAGGCAAGAAGGCAACTGCGCCGCCAAGATCGACCGTAAAGCCGCCCTTGACCCGGCCAAAGATCGCGCCATCGACACGGTCTTCGTCGGCATATGCCTTTTCCAGACGATCCCAGGCTTCTTCGCGACGCGCTTTGTCACGGCTGATGCTGGCCTCGCCACGGGTGTTTTCCACGCGGTCAAGGAAGACCTCGACGGTGTCACCCACTGCGATCTCGGGCGGCTGGCCCGGATCTGCGAATTCTTTAAGATCAACGCGGCCTTCCATTTTATAGCCGACGTCGATGATGGCCTGTCCCGCTTCGATTGCGATGACTTTGCCTTTGACAACAGACCCTTCAGCCGGCGTGTCCATTTCGAAGCTTTCGTTAAGGAGGGCTTCGAATTCCTCCATTGATGTAGTCGTCAAGTTTTACGTTTCCTTATGGCACCCTACCGCATTGGCACGAGAGGGCATTTTTGTTTATTCTGGCCGCGCGGTTGTCTCCGCCGGTCTTAGTATATTGCCCTACCCCTTCGGTACTTGAGGGCGGGCGTTGATGCCCTACCCCTTCGGTACTTGAAGGCTGGCGTTGATGCCCACCAAGGTGGACGGCGTTGTTGTCAGGGCGAAACCGCAAAACAAAGAGGGCCGGTGGTTGCCGACCCTGCTCTCTCGATGTGATGCGGTGGTTTCCACCTTATAGACTGGCGCGCGTATACCCGAGCATCCGAGCGGGTTCAAGAGGCTTGCGTCAAAGGCTGTCCAGCAACGCCTTGAACCGTGGATGATCGCGCAATGGGTCCATGTCGGTGTCTGCCTCAAGGTGATCGCGCCCCGGCAGGGTTCCATCGACCCTACACTCTTCAAGTTCATCCAACGCGGCATCAATCTTTCCGCGATGCGCAAGCAGACAGGCCATATTGTATAGAGGCTTACCGCCAAATTGTTTTGCTTGAACAAGTTTTTCGCCCGCCTCGGCAAGTTTTTTGCCTCGATCCACGCCGGAAAGCGCCTTAGTCTCAGTCAAAAGCGCGCCGCCCCAGTTGTCGAAAGCCTCGTTCATGTCGGGATTGATCCGTACTGCCTCGGCGTATTTAGAATAGGACTCGGCGAATTTCTTTTTACGCGAATGCCCTGTAAGCGCCTTAGCGTCATCTAACAGCTTGTTTCCTGCCCTAATCTCCGCCCAGGCGCGAACGTTACGTTCTATGTCTGATATGCCCACCAGGTCCTGCGGGCTGTCATCCTCTTTCCCGCTTAGAAAATCTCGTTCGGCGGCCCCTGTACCTGTTGTTTCGCTAGCCCAAAACCCCTGCCGCGTTTTTCAGGCGTTTCCGCGTGTCGGTTAGAATATCCAGCCCGGTTTCGGGCTGAACCGGATAGTCTACCACATCTTCAAGTTCCTCCAGCACATGGGCTGGCGGATTTGCGATGACCTCTGGTGGGAAACAGCCCAACTCCCGTGCCAGCGTGATCATCGTGGTGTCAAAGTCACAGCCGCCGATGTAATTCGCGTACTCTTTGTCCAGCAGCGGTTTCAGGTGGCGGTCGGGTGTCTTCCCATAGCCGAGCCAGAACAGATCATTCTGCGAGTTGAACTCTACTTCCATCACTTTGAACGCGCCATCCGCCGCGCCGCCATAGCCGGTGACCAGCGTCGTATGGTGGCGCAGGCTGTCGGCGATGACAGCGCGCAGGCGGTTTGCGTGATCTTGCGTTTCTTGCGCCGAGTTCATCAGCCGCAAGCCATAGCTTTGGCCGTGCAAATGATAGATCGCCGGGGTGGCAAGACCGCTGATGTCCTTGGTCGGCGCGACGCCAAAGTCATAGACCGGCAGGTGCATTCCCATCAGAGAGGCAGAGCGTTCCAGCACCAGATCAAAGTTGAACGTCAGAATACGCTGCACATTTGTCTGCCGGATAAGGCGGGCCAGCGCCATATGGCCCCAGTTGATCTTGGAATTGTCCAACAAAGGCTGGATCAGGTCTTTGCGGTTCGTGGGATTCAGCGCGCCCATCACCTTGCCGTAATCCTTGCGGTCATCGCCCTTTAGATGCTCAAGGCGGTGTTGGAACGCCTCGGTACTGACGACTTGTTTAACCAGATCGCGCGCACCCGGCGCGTTTCCGCCGGACACCCATGCGGCTATGGCAGCGGGAAACAGTTTTTCTGGATAAAACGACGATGTCGCCGCACCATTGCCGAAACACACTAGGGTAGAGGCACCTATACTTGGCCCGGGGCCGCATTTTTTCCGGATCACAGACCTGCGGGCAATTGGCGCGCGCCACCGAATTTTCTGCCGTCATTTGGCGGCACCGTTTTAACAAGTCAGGAGATTACAGATGCCGGATATCGTACATGCAACACAGGGATACGTCGTCCTTCTTAACCCTACTTTTTCCGGCGGGGCCGAAGGTGCCGCGGGCTCCACGCTCAACTGGACCAACCTTGATGATTTCAACGGGAACAGAGATGTACATGACGTCGACGGCGACGGCATCCTGAACGTTGGCGTCGATTACTGGGACTTTAGCGGACCTAGCGGCAACTATTTCTCGGGCTAAACGGTCACCGGAACAGATTTTGTTGAATATCCGGTATACTATAACGGTTCGGCCTATATTGTGCCGCTTCCGGTCGATGGTGACGTCCAGTCCCAGATTCCGTTGAACGGCGCGTCCAATGTCTATCAGGCGTCGGTTTCTGGCACCTACATGTGTTTCGCCCCCGGCAGTATGATTGCGACGGCCGCCGGTGAAACGGCTGTCGAGGCGCTGGTGATCGGCGATACGTTGCGCACGGCCGATGGCCGCGAGGTGGCGGTGAAATGGATCGGCCGCCAGACATTGCGCAAACTGTTCGCCGGTCACAAGATGCAACCCGTCCGCATTCGCGCTGGCGCGCTTGGGGATGGCCTGCCCCACGGCGACCTGACCGTCACGGCCGATCACGGCATGATCCTGGATGATCTGGTGATCAACGGATCGGCCATGGTCAACGGAACCACCATCGACTTTGTCCCGCTCGTGGAACTGCCCGACGCCCTCACGGTCTACCACATCGAGACCGAGGCCCATGACGTCATCCTCGCCAACGGAGCCGAGGCCGAGACCTTTATGGATGCCGCCGGGCGTGCGGCGTTTGATAACTTCGGCGAGTATCTCGACCTCTACGGCGTTGAACAAATCATCCCCGAAATGAACCGCCCTCGGATATCGTCACAGCGTTTATTGCCGGATGCGATCAAGGCGCGATTGCGGATTTCAGACAGAGTTGACCTGGCACGAACGGCCTGATCTGCCAATTAACTGCCCGTCGGCAGCAGCCAGGCAAAAGCCTTGGCCAAAAACGGTGCCGCGTCGGTTTCTATCGGCGGCGCGTGTGCCATCAGAACGTTCTTTGCGGGCCAGGTCAGAACGCGGCTGATAACGGCCCGCGCCGCCTTGCGATCTTTGAAGGCCAGGCGAAATTTGCGCGGAACGCAGGGTGTCGGCGCAGGGTGTCGGAGCGGTCATCAGATCTAGCCGGGCCACGATGCCCCGCCAGCCGGTGTACCATCCGACCGGCATTTGTTGCAGCAGATCGGCAAAGATCACCGTGCCGCTTTTGATGTGAAAGAACACAACCTCTGTGGTGATGGCGTTGCCCGCAACCGGAACCTGTTCGATTTGGTGCCGCCAGTCTGGTTCGGCTACGTCGCCAAGCTCGGCGTCAAAAGTGATATCACGGCGTTTCGCGCGCAGGCCGGGGGCCGCATGAACCTTTGCCTGTGGGTAGGCCGCGATCCAGTCGGCCAGAAACACGTGATGCAGGGTGTTGGGGGCAATGATGTGGCGCACAGGACCCAGGGCATTGATTTCGGAGCGCAAATCGTCGCCCAGCGCAATCGGTGACCAGATGAACAGCCCGCCATCGGCCAGCCGGATCACCACCATGCGGGTGGGATAGCGAAAGCCCATGGCAGCCTTTACCACCGGCCCCGCTGCCAGCCAGATATCTTCGGCAAAGCTTTGTAACATCCCCACCCCAAAAACCGGCAATCGGACCCATGGTAGGGTGGCCAATTGGGCAATGGGATGCAACACCCTATTGGGCGGTCACCCCAAAGGCGCAACCATCCGAACAGCCATGAGCGCCGGCCTTTTTATAGCTCGACGGCAATTCTGATGTGTCGATGTCGCCCACATGGAACCCGATATCCAGCCCTTCGATTTCGGCCTTCAGCATCTGATCCGCCGCCACCGATCCAATCCGGCGCTTGTGTTCCGAGCGAGAGTTATTCCGCGCCACGTCATGTGGACAAAAACCTAGCCCCGCGGCGTATCATAGCCACGCACCATCAGCCCAAGCTCGGGCATGTTCAGCGGGATCAACTTCGGCCCGGTGGCATCCCCTGCGTAATCCCCCCCGCCCTTCTAGTGAGCGGCGGTTTTTTCTTTTGGAGACCGCCAAAGCCTATGCCAAGACAGACCACCGCCATGTTTGGCCTCAACGACCGGCCGACGGCTTTGAAACGGATTTCGGGCCAGGTAGAAGACGACGCTGTGCCCTCCGATGACAAGACAAAAGCCCCCTTTGCAGGACATCCGCGATTTCCTCGCCTAAATCCACGCGCTGCTGATGCTGGCCCCCAGAATGGCAAAGCGTTGATCCTGATAGCCAGCCAAGAAGCGCCTGATCCGCTATGCTGACAGGTCTCCGATAGTCTTTTGGCCTTTCAGGCCGCACTTATGGAGCATGACGACATCCTTGCGCAGCGACCGGCGCGGGCATCTGGTGGTCTGCGGTGACGCCGAGGCTAACGCCGCCGGGCGCAGCCTGTTTTCTGTGCGCTGCGCCAAGAGACGATACCGAATGGTACTGGTAGTTTACTGAAATATATACAGAAATTCCGCTTCTAATGGAGGGCTGCCAACAGCAGATTAACTGCGTGCGCCCTCAACAGTACTTCTCTGGCCCGTCCCATTGCGCGTCATTATAGCGATCCCCATGCGCCCAACCGATCGGCAATACGGCCTCTATCGCGGCCAATTCATCTGTCGTCAATTCACGTGTCGCACCCTGCAATATCTCGGCGAAATGCGCCAACGACCGGGTGCCCGGAATAGGCACAACATGCTCACCCTGCGCCAACAACCAGGCATTCGCCAACCCCGCCGCCGACAGGCCCATATCCGTCGCCAATGCCCGGAACCGCTTGTTGGCAGCGATGTTGTAATCATAGTTTGGCTGCTGAAAGCGGGCGTTTCCGGCCAAAAACGGAATTTCTTGCAGTTGCTCAAAGCTTAGTGGCGTGTCCGTCAACAGCGAGCGGCCCACCGGCGAAAACGCGACCAGCGTGGTGCCCAGCTCGGCGCAGGTCTGCACCAAACCCATTTCAGGGCTGCGCGTCGACAGCGAGTATTCCGACTGCACGGCGGCCACCGGATGCACCGCATGAGCCCGGCGTAAGGATGTTGGCGCGATTTCCGAATAGCCGAAAGATTTGGTTTTGCCCTTTTTGATCAGCCCCGCCAGCGTCTCTGTCACCTCTTCAATCGGGCGCGCGGCCTCTCGGCGATGCACGTAAAACAGATCGACCGCTTCAACCCCCAGCCGTTTCAGACTTTTGTCCAACTCGGCCTCTAGATGCTCTGCCGAATTGTCGAACATCCGCTCGCCCTCAGGTGAACGTGTGATCGCCGCCTTGGTGCCGATGACAAAGAAATCCTTGGCCTCTGGTCGTTTGGCCAGATAGCTGCCGATCGCCTCTTCGGATTTGCCCATGCCGTAGACATTAGAGGTGTCCAGATGGTTCACCCCCTGCTCCATCGCCATGTCGAGAATGGCGTGGCTGGCGGCCTCTGTCGTGGGGCCATAGAAGTTCGAAAAACTCATCGCGCCATAGCCGATTGGGTGAATCTTTGGGCCGCTCTGGCCTAATGTCCGCAGTTTCATATGGTGATCTCCCCCGGTTCGTTTGGTCGCAATGCGTGCTCTGCCAGACGCTGATGGAATTCGCGGTGATGTTCAAGCATGTCGCGCAAATCAGGGCGTTTGGTTGCGGCGATTTCAAAGCGCTCCTGTTGCTTTTGATGTTCACCCTCTGACGGCGGCTTGATCCCCTGCGAGGCCATGACATCGCCGTGCCAACCCGCAACCGGCTGCCAATCCTGGGGCGCGCCACCCTGCCAATCAAACGCTTGCGGCGCATCATCAAGCCCCACGGCTTTCCAATAGGCCCCAATCATCGCTTGCGGGTCAGCGCGCACATCCTCTGCCAAAAGCACGACCGGCGTGTGACCCAGCTCGCGCAGGGCCTGAAAATGTCGCCACTGCGCCTCTATCCCGATTTCCACCTGCGTCACATCCGGGTCCAGCTGGTAGTAACTTGCGATAGAGGCGGCAGGATCGCGGACAAGAAAAGCATGGTTCATCTGATCGCAGAATTGCCGATCCTCCAGCAAATGCGGATAAACGTAATAGCTCATGTCCTTCAGAAACACCGGCCGCGCTGCGGCGTGTGTTTGGATCATGGCGCGCACCTCGGCGTAGCTGGTCGGATGGTCAGGATGCGGGTCAAACATCGGCATCCGGCGGGTTTGGTGGTGGATATAATAGTCATGCATGAAAGGTTCGTGCAGACAGTCCAGATCACCGCGTTCGCGCATGACCCGTTCAAAGGCGGTCGACATGGATCGTGGATGCGCCCAAAGGGCAAAGATTTGCTGGGGGTCGGGCATCAGTGTCGCGCCTTGGGTTGTGTTGTCCCGCGCATCTTTGCATGCCAAGGGCGTAACTTGAACGGCGGAAATTACGCGTTAGATCAAGTATTGCCCAGCCAAAGACCGCGCCCACCACAGCGCTGTGCTTTGCAGAACGGGGTGGGAGGGTGGGCGGTCTGCAAAGCACAGCGCGACTTAGCGGCTGATCACCGCATCGATCGCTTTACGGGCCGCCTCTACCGCCTGGTCTATGCCCATCGTCGACGTGTCCAAAACCAACGCATCTTCGGCAGGCCTTAGCGGCGCGGTCGCGCGTTCGCTATCCCGTGCATCGCGCGCGCGCAGATCGGCCAAAACCGATGTTCGCGTCACAGAGGCGTCTTTGGCAACCAGTTCCAGATATCGGCGTTCGGCGCGAACCTCATCCGACGCCGTGACATAAAGCTTTACCTCGGCCTTTGGGCAAATCACTGTGCCGATGTCGCGCCCATCCAGAACTGCGCCGCCCTCTTTGCGGGAAAAATCCCGTTGAAACTGCACCAACGCCGTCCGAACATCCGGTACAGCCGCCGCCTTTGACGCCGCTTGCGCGACCTCTGCCGTGCGCAAATCATCGCGCCCGATATCTTCGGGTGACAGGCTTTGCGCGGCCCCAACAGCATCCTCACCCGCCAAAACCCGCCGTCCCACAGCGCGATACAACAACCCGGTGTCCAGATGCGCAAAGCCGAAATGCGCCGCAATCGCTGCCGAGATCGTGCCTTTGCCCGCCGCCGCCGGGCCATCTATGGCAACCGTGAATTTCATGCGTTCCCCGCCGTCTTATGCTGCCGCCACAGCGCGCGCCCCGCGCCAAACAGCAACGCCGATTGTGTCACCGTCGAGACCGCAGACTTCAACATGGTCAGCAACGCGGCAATGCTGACAACCTCTTCGTCGATGCCCTCCGCGCCAAGGGTCAACAGGTCAGCCACCGCGACGTTTTCCTGTAGATCAAGCCAACACACCACCAGCGCCAATGCGCCCAGCACCACGGCCCATTTCCGGGAATAAAGCTGCCAAAACGCCAGCAGCGAAAACACAGCCAGCAACGGCGGAAACACCCGATCAAGCAGCGCCTGCGGGCCGATATATTGCGCATGCCCAGCCTCGCCCAGCGCCGCCAAAAACACCCGCGCCGCATCAAGATCATAACCAAACGGACGCACATCAAAGGGCGTCAACCCGGCGGCATCCGCAGATATCAGCGGCAACGACCAAAGCACGATCAACAGATAGCTGGTCAGCGTCGCGCCAAATAAGGCCCAGGTCAATGCCCGTGTCAGGCGACCGAGCCAGGTCATGACACCATCGTTGTCATCAAGGGATCATAGCCCGATGCCTGCGGCAGATCATCGGCGATCTCATAATAGTCGCCCTTGTCGGCGCAATATATATGCCCAGCCGTGGTCAGCCCCGTTGGCCCATCTAGCGTGCCCGCGTGGATCGACAGGTTCACCCCCGCGCCATCCCAAAACAGGCTGGTGCCACAGGTGCCGCAAAACCCACGCCGCGCAGTTTCACTCGCATGATACCAGGTCACTTCGCCGTCAATGGTCACACGATCACGCAGCGCCGATGTCGCCGCCACGAAATGCCCGCTGGTCTTGCGGCACTGCACGCAGTGGCAGGCCACAACCGGGCGCAACGGACCGGAAACGCGGTAGGTCACCGCGCCGCAAAGGCAGCTGCCGTTCATTGGTTATCGCGCGTCATTTGGCCCCCTAGCGCGGTCATCAGCGGGTCAAAGATCGGGAAGGACGTGGCAATCGGGCCGGAATCGTCAATCGACACCGGTTTCTGCGACGCCATCCCGCAGCACATGAACGACATGGCGATCCGGTGATCCAGATGCACCGCCGCCCGCCCGCCGCCGGGCACGCCACCCGCGCCCATGCCATGCACCACGAAGGTGTCGTCGTCTTCCTCAATGGTGACGCCATTCGCCTCTAGCCCGCGGGCCATTGCATCAATCCGGTCACTTTCCTTGACGCGCAATTCGTGCACGCCACGCATCACGGTTTTGCCGGTCGCATTGGCCGCGACTACCGACAGGATCGGGTATTCGTCAATCATTGACGGCGCGCGGTCCGCAGGTACTTCGATACCTACCATATTGGGCGAATAGCGCGCGCGCAGATCGGCGACAGGCTCTCCGCCCTCTTCGCGCTCATTCTCATAACTCAGGTCGGCCCCCATTTCGCGCAGGGTTGTATACAGCCCTGCACGCGTCGGGTTCAGGCCGATATTCGGCACCAGCACATCGCTGCCCTCGGTGATCAGTGCCGCACAGACCGGAAAGGCTGCCGACGACGGATCGCGCGGCACCACGATGGTTTGCGGCTGCAACTCCGGCTGGCCTGTCAGGGTAATCACCCGGCCTTCGTCTGTATCCTCTACCGTCAGTTCCGCGCCAAAGCCGCGCAGCATGCGTTCGGTGTGATCCCGCGTCGCTTCTTTTTCGACCACCACCGTCTGGCCCATCACATTCAGTCCGGCCAGCAAAACGGCCGATTTCACCTGCGCCGACGCCACGGGCAGTACATAGCGCACCGGCACCGGTTCTGCCGCGCCCACAATCGTCATCGGCAAACGCCCGCCCTCGCGGCCATAAGACGCCGTGCCAAACAGCGCCAGCGGATCGGTAATGCGCCCCATCGGACGCCCCCGCAATGACGCATCGCCAGTGAATGTCGCCGAAATCGGCGTGGTCGCCATTGTGCCCATGATCAGCCGAACACCGGTGCCGGAATTGCCGCAATCAATCACATCCTCAGGCTCGGCAAAGCCACCAACACCGACGCCGAACACAGACCAATTTCCATCGCCCTCATCCGTGACCTCGGCCCCAAAGGCGCGCATCGCGGCGGCGGTATCCAGCACGTCCTGGCCTTCGAGCAGGCCGGAAATCCGTGTTTCCCCCACAGCCATCGCCCCGAGGATCAGGGATCGGTGGCTTATCGACTTATCACCGGGCACATCGGCCACGCCTTTCAGCGGCCCGGATTTATGGGACGTCATCGGGATCGGGTCACCGTGGGCGGACATGTCTGCTCCTAACAAGATTTGCCACAAGAATTGCCGCTGGCTTAGCGAAACTGCGGCATAGTTTCCACCCGGATTCCACCCGGAATTCACATGATCACAGGCTATCCCGTTAGCCAACGGTTCGGGTTGAGATCAGCGATCTGGCGAAAGGTGTCCTCGCCCAGATCATTGCGCAGGCTGAAACAGACCGCGCGTTCGCTCATTTCTTCTTGTCGGGTCATGTAAAAATCCGACCCGAACAGCACCCGCTCGCGCAGCCTTTTGGTGCCCTGATCATCGCCGCGCAGGAACAGGCGCAGAAACGGGATGAATTCGGCAAAATGGAAAATGGTATAAGAGATGTCGGTGTAAAGATTGGGGTAGTCGCCACTGGTGATCATCCCCCGGATCGCCATTTGCCAGTTGTTTTCCTCGGCCTTGGGGTCATCCGGGTCATAGCCCTCATTCACATAATCCGCCCAGTCCTGCTGGCCGCCAAAATGCGCCAGGCACAGGCGCATTTCCGGGAATTCTTTCATCACGTTGATGTAGGCCTGCGGGCGCGTCACCGCATCGGCCTGATCCTGTGTCCACTTCAGGTGTTTAAACCCACCCCGCGAGCAATGTGTCATCACCGGCAGGCCGCGCCCGACGATAAAGGGGTAAATCTGCTGCATCAGCACCGGATGATCCGGCGCATAGCCCAGTTTGGGGTAAATCTTCAGGCCCCGAAAGCCATAGTCATCAACAGCACGGCGGATGATCTCAAAGGCACCGGGCCGGTCGGGATGAACCGAAGCAAAGGGGATCACCCGGCCTTTGTACCGGTCCAGTTTGGTCAGGTCATAAAGCTCACGATGCTGCGCCTCGATGTTTTCCTCCGCCTCGCCATAACCACTAAGTTCCATATCCATCGGCAACACGACAAACCGGGTAGAGCCGGGATAATGCCGCATCACGCTATCCAGAATGTCGCGTTGCCGACGTTGATTGCCCTCTTCCTGAAAGCGCAGCAAGCGGTCCAACCGCTCTTCTTCGTCGCTATCCAGAAACCACCTGGCCACCCGTGCCACCCATCGCGTCAGCTTGGGGCGACGTTTAAAGTGCTTGGCGTAGTGAAACGGGTATTCGCTGGGAACATGCGACAGGGTGAAACTATGGGTATGGCAGTTGATAATACGAGTCTGGGTCATCAAATTTCAATCATTTGTAATAGGTCAATCGGAAAAATACCGGCTCACTCTACCATAATTTTGACGAAAACGATACCCGACTACAACCGCCGAAACGTGAGATAATGCGGCACGCGCCCGGCCCGCAGCGCTTTTTGCTCAT
>Ga0315339_1002941_pt1 | contig 12415 bp, 12 predicted proteins | sample ASW17metaG_FD_204514 | JGI IMG/M metagenome (GOLD analysis project Ga0315339, IMG submission 204514) | Ammonia-oxidizing marine archaeal communities from Pacific Ocean, United States - ASW #17 | ecosystem: Environmental > Aquatic > Marine > Oceanic | place: USA: California | collected 2016-12-05
GCCCACTTCGATGTCCGGCGTTTCCCACACATTTTGGGCAATACGGCGTGGCTCGCCGATCGTAGCTCCGAGATTCCGAGCTGGATCTTCGGCATCGCCTGGCCGCGGCGCGAGCACGATTCGGGGCGGGGTCTACGGCATTCACCGTTCCACGCGCAGCTTGAAAAAGTAGGCGCACGATTTGGCGAGTTCGGGGGATGGGAATGCGCCAACTGGTTCGCGCCCGATGGGCCAGCGATCAAGGACCAGCCGACATTCGGCAAACCCGACTGGTTCGACGCGGTTACAGCGGAGCACCAGGCAGCACGCACAGGCGTTGCCCTGATCGACCATTCGCCAATGAGCAAGCTCCTGGTGCAAGGGAATTCCTCCGGGCCGCTCCTCCAACGGCTCTGCGCCGCCGATGTGACAGGTGATGTGGGTGGGTTCGTCGAGACGGCGATGCTGAATCAAAACGGCGGCATCGAAGCCATCATTACGGTTGTGCGACGCCGGGAGATCGAGTTCCTGATCCTGACGGGAGCTACGGCGGGCCTTCGCGTCCAAGACCTCCTCGAGCGCCACGCCAGCGACAATGACCACATCACCGTTACCGATATCAGTGCTGCGTGCGGGGCACTCTTGCTCATTGGACCCAACACCCGTGACCTGCTCAGCACCATCACTGACAGCACCTTGTCCGAAGTAGAATTCCCGAACATGACCGTCCGGGAGCTTTCCATCGGCCCCACAACGGCCTGGGCGTTGCGGCTGTCTCCTGCAGATGTATCCGTCTGGGCGTTGTTGATTCCAAGCGACACCGCACTGGCCGCTTACACGGCGATTTGCGGGGCGGACGCAAACTTCGGTCTCAGTCACGCCGGAGCCTACACCTCGGAATCCCTGAGGTTGGAGAGCCGCACGCCGTTATGGGGACGGGACGTATCGCGGCTGGAGACACCATTCGAAGCAGGTCTCGATGCCCTGGTGCAACCCGATAAACAGGCGCCTTTTGTCGGGCAAGAAGCCCTGCGGCGCCTACGCAATCAGAGCCCGAAAAAGCGTCTCGTGCTGTTCACACTCGACGCAATCGAGGCCTGGCCACACGGCCGCGAGCCTATCTGGCGCGACGGGACATGCGTCGGGCACGTCACCACGGCGGCTTTCGGGCATTCGATCGGCAAGATGCTGGCCTTCGGCTATATCTCGGCGGAAGGTGCACCGCTCGATGATAATTTCGTACGCGATGGCCGATTCGAAATCGAGATCGCGGACCGCCGGTTCGTCGCGGAAGCTCATTCTGATCTTCGCATACCATAAGCGGTGGGCAACGTCTCACCACGACGGCGCGATTCACAGGTATAGTGATCGCTCACCGATGGCTTCGTATGGACGGAAGCGATCATGAATATTCAGGAAAGCGCGCAGGAAACTGCTGCGGCACTGTTCAAGGTTCTAGAGCTGCAATCAAATCGCGAACAGTCGAATCTCGCGGTTAAACTCATCGGGCAGGCGATCATCGAAGGTTACCGGGAGTTAGCGAAGCACTGCAGCAGCGTCGCGTCGCAATCCCTGGGTGCGGATTCGGATCTTGCCCATAAACATCACGGATGAATTGCGGCGGGAGAATCTCCTTCTGATCGCTAACCTTTCGAGTCTGCAGTGAGCGTGATTCGAGACTGAGCAGGTGCCATGACGCGACCTCATCGGCCTCCGCCAACGGTCTCAACTTTCTGAAATCACTGCCGGCGCTCTCTGAAGGAGTACATGATGAAAACAATCACGATCCTGATGGACGAAATGTCGAACCGTCTATCGCGCTTCCAAGACCTTGAGCCTCTCCCGGCAGCCGAAGGTCTGGATATCCCCATGGAGGCCAAAGACATCATCTATTCCCGCCAACTCCTGTCGGTGATCGGACTCGGTATAGGCGCCGAAACACCGGTCAGCCAAGGCGCACCGATCCAGGGGGCCGGTGGCATGACGATGACCATGGCCGTGTGTACGCCCGGCACCGGCCCGTCGCTGCACGCACACCGTCAGACTTATGAGACCTTCACCTGCCTGCAGGGCCGTTTCGAGGTGACCTGGAACGACGACGGATCGGGTCGAGCCGAGCTGGATCGGTTCGACACGCTTTCCGTGCCGCCGGGTGTGTGCCGTGCCTTCCGCAACATCAGCGACGAGGACGGCATCCTGCAGGTCCTCATCTCGGGCGGCGTACACGACATGACGGACATCGATTTCCCGCCCGCGACCGCGGATCGGTTGGCGCGTTATGGCGATGACGTGGTGAAGCAATTCGAGGAGCGTGGCTTCACATTCACGGCGGGCAGCGGCTAGCGCCTCGACCTCAACTATCCCCGGAAGGCTGCTGCAGAGAACCAAAGGTCAATGGCAGCCGCGCCCATTGGGCAGTATGGTCCTAAAGAGCGGTCCGCAGATTGTTTGCGAGCGGGAATAGATAAGGAAAGCTGTGATGCAGGCCAAAGAGATTATGACCACGCGGCTGGTTACCGCCGGCCTTGAAACCCCGATAGAAGAAATCGCCCAGCTCATGTTGGAGCACAAGATCAGCGCCGTTCCCATAATGGATTCCGACCAACGACTTCTCGGCATCGTGAGCGAGACCGATCTCTTGCGGCGCGAAGAAACCGATACAGAGAAACTCGCGCAGTCTTGGTGGTTGAGGTTATTCAACTCGAAAGACAAACTCGTCACAGCTACCGTCAAGACGCGGGGTCACCACGCCAAGGACATCATGACGACACCGGCGATCTCCATCGACGAGGCCATGACGATCCAAGACGTCGCGTCTCTGTTTCTGAGACGGAAGATCAACCAGGCTCCCGTGCTGCGTAAAGGCAAGTTGGCGGGCATCGTCAGTCGGGGCGATCTGGTCTCGGCCATCGCGCTACAAAAATGAGGCGGGGCTCATGCAGAACGGACTAGCCGCCGTCGGCGACAGGATGCCCGCCCGCCCGGCACGCTTGTCTGACGCGGCAATTCGCACACTTCGTACCATGTCGGGTGGGGTAACCTCGCCAGGTCAATTCGCACACTTCGTACGCTGTCAGCGAGTGGCACCTGGTCCTCAGGTCACGTGCGGGATTTACACGTTCATCGCCGCGAGGCCGATCATCGCGAGATCCTCGTCTTCCTGCCCGGCGAGATAGCCGCCGACGCCGATTCCCCCCATGACGTTGGTGTGAAAATCGTCCTGATCGTGCATGCTCGAGCGGACGACCACGCCACCGAAACCGGGCGTGAGCTGGAGATCGCCGCCCAGTTCCCGCACCGTGAGGCCGCGTGAGGCCATCCATTCGCCATGGGCGCCGCTGTTCATACCGGTGATCGCCGCCGTGTACGCTTTGCGGATGGCGTGGGTTTTGGTGAACATGCGAAGGCGGTCCATCTCCTGGTAGTTGATGAGCGTGCCGGCACTATCGACGATGACCACGGCCACCGGGTGCTCGGGCTTCTTCTGCGCCGCTTCCAGCATGGCGGCCATGGCGGCCCGGCATTGAGCGAGCGTGATAAAGGGCATTTGTTCCATGTCGGGTCCAATCTTCTAAGTGGGAGGGATCTCAGATTATCGCCCGGCGGTGGGGTTGCTCGCCACCGGATCGGGCGCTGTCGTTTTACACGTAGTGAGAAGGGAGACGGCTGGTAGTGTGCCGATCAAGGCAACGAACATTCTGCGGGAGACATTCGTCATGTGATACACGCAAATCTGGGAATGAAAATGGTGCTGCAGCAAGAATCCAAACCTCCTACTTATTGATTGTGAGAGACTCGCGCGCATCGTTTCCGGGCGCGAAGACATAGCCTAAAAACCGCAGAAGAAGTTGCGCCGCCAGCAAGGAGGTTGCACCCCCGCTGACACCTACTCCGGGCGTCACACCGCCATCATCGAAAGGGGACAAAAGATCAAGAAGCTGACCATCCAGAACCTCCCTTAGAAAACAGGCTCAACAGTCCCAAATGTTTCGATGACGGACCATCAAGTGACTCTAGAAAATCCAACATCCACTTTTTGGCGGTTTGCTCGTTGTGTATCCGAAAAACACCATTATTGTTGTGAAACAGTTCCTTCTTCACTGTACGTTTTTCATGGGCTTGGAAATAACCCCATCCATACAGTTCAAGGAACTTTGCAGTTTGTCTTGAAGCAAACTTCACCTGTTTGTCCAAGAACCAGAATGGAACAGTGTTCTCTAGTAGAACCTCATCCCCTTTAACATTACTTGTAGTCACGATTTTATCTCCTATCGTTGACCTTGCTTTTACAGGCTAGACGATCAGGAGATTTCTGTTGAGGACAGTAAGATGGCGGAATCACCGATGTCCTTGTTTATCTGAATAAACGACTAAACAGGGGAAACGTGAATGATTTTAGGAGCGGTTCTAAGACGTTTCTGATGGTCTTTGGTGTGGTGATACCTAGAAGTTCACGAACACACTTTAGAACTCATTTGTGGGACGCTAAGACACAAAAGAAATGGTGGAGATGAGCGGAATCGAACCGCTGACCTGCTGATTGCGAACCAGCCGCTCTCCCAACTGAGCTACACCCCCACAAAGGTAGAAAACCATTGTCGCTAGATAAACTGACCTTTATTATACCTCAAGAATCCTCTTGTTATCACGTTTGCGTTAATACACGTATCCTTCACGTACAGACTTTACGTACTCTAACTATATGTAAATAAATAATAATATAGTCGAACTATACCTTGCGAACGTCGCGCTCTCCCACCTGAGCTACGGCCCATCGGATTCCGGTCCGAACGCTTAGCGGCGGAAATCGCCGGGATAATGGGTGCGCCCCCAAAAGGTGTCAAGGCGCCCCGCTATCAGTTTGCCCGCCCCAATTCGTGTGCGGGAAGGTATCGTGTAAACCAATCGCGAGGTCGCTTGGCGCTACGCCGGATGGTACTATAGATTAGCTAATCGCCGAGGCGCGAAGTCCCGGAGCTTGCTCATGTATTCAATTCTCCAACTCGTCAGCACTGTAATCACGCTTTACATCTGGGCGCTCATCATCTCGGCCGTGATGAGCTGGCTGGTCGCCTTCAATGTGATCAACACCCAGAATCGCTTCGTCTACATGGTCGGGGACTTCCTGTACCGTATCACTGAGCCGGTCCTGCGGCCCATTCGCAGGTTCATCCCAATGCTCGGCGGGATCGACATCTCCCCGATCGTGCTGATCCTCGGTCTGGTGTTCGCGCGCAATCTGTTGTTCGAAATTTTTATCGGTTAGGGTGGTCTCTGACCCTTCGCCGTCCCGCGCGGACAGTATCTTCTCGACCGTCCCTGGCGGCATCCTGGTGTCTCTTTCGGTTATGCCCAAGGCCCGCGCCTCAATGATTGACGGGATCGTCGACGCTCCCGACGGACCCGCACTGCGCATGCGGATCACTGAATCGCCCGAAAAGGGAAAAGCCAATGCCGCGGTGATCAAGTTATTGTCCCGGGCGTGGAACATTCCCAGAAAGAACATATCGCTGGCCCGCGGAGCTAAAAGCCGCCGCAAATTGCTACTGGTCGAAGGAGAGTCACCGGCACTGTTGAGCGACCTCCAGCGATGGGTTAAGCACCACCTAGGAGGAGACTGACATGGCGGAAACGCAAACGAGCTCAGGCATGGCACGGATCATAGACGGCAAGGCGTTTGCCGAGGGCTTGCGCGAAAAATTTGCGAAGCAGGTCGCGGCGCTGAAAGCCGACCACAATGTGACCCCGGGCCTCGCGGTTGTCTTGGTTGGCAAAAATCCGGCCAGCCAAGTCTACACGCGGAACAAGTCGAAACAGACCGTCGCGGTTGGCATGGAGTCGTTTAAGTTCGACATGCCGGCGGACACATCCCCGGACGCTTTGCTGGGAAAGGTGGCGGAACTCAACGCCGATCCCCGGGTCAACGGCATCCTCGTGCAGCTGCCGCTTCCCGACCAGATCGAAGAGCACGCCGTGGTCAACGCCATCGATTCGGCCAAGGACGTCGACGGCTTCCATGTCATCAACACCGGACTGCTGGCGACGGGCCAGGATGCGCTCGTCCCCTGCACGCCGCTGGGCTGCCTCATGATGCTCAAGGACACGCTCGGGGACCTGCAGGGACAAAAGGCGCTGGTCCTCGGCCGTTCAAACATCGTCGGCAAGCCGATGGCCATGTTGCTGATCAAGGAGAGCTGCACCGTGACGGTGGCACACTCCCGCACGCGCGACCTGGCCGCGGAAGCACGGGAGGCGGATATTCTCGTCGCGGCCGTGGGCCGTCCGCATATGGTCAAAGGCGATTGGATCAAGCCGGGCGCCACCGTGATCGACGTCGGGATCAACCGGGTGCCCGCCGCCGAAGAAGGCAAGACCCGCCTGGTCGGTGACGTGGATTTCGATGAAGCGGTGAAGGTGGCGGGTGCGATCACCCCGGTTCCCGGCGGCGTGGGCCCGATGACCATTGCATGCCTGTTGCACAACACGGTGACGGCGTGCTGCCGGCAGAACGGTATCGACGTGCCGGACGCCTAGAGCCGCGTCTGTTCAACTAAAATCGCCCCATCAGCTGTGGTGTGTCACGATAGGCTTTTTAGCCATCGAGAGTGGCCCGGCGAGTCGGGGGCAATAGTGATTCCAACTCAGCGGAGCCTGCGCTAGATGTGCGGCCGCTATACTCAGAATGCGACGTGGGATGAATTGGTCGTCTACTTCGACCTAATTCCGACGCAGGCGCCGAACCTGCAAGCCAGGTACAACATCGCGCCGACCCAGGACGCGCCGGTGGTGCGGCTGGGGAAGTCCGGCCGCAGGTTGTCCTCCGTGCGTTGGGATCTCGTCCCGTCGTGGTCCAAGGAACCCCGTACGAAGTACACACTGATCAACGCCCGACTGGAGTCCATCCATGAAAAACCGTCGTTCCGCGATGCCTTCAGATCGCGGCGCTGTCTCGTCCCCGCGGACGGCTGGTTCGAATGGCGGACCGAGGGTGACGTCAAACAGCCCTACCACATCCGCCCGGACGAAGATGGACCCTTTGCCTTCGCCGGGATTTGGGAACGCTGGGAGGGCGCTGAAGGCACTTTTGATTCCTTTGCCATTTTGACGACGGAGGCGGTGGCTTCGCTGCACGACATTCATCACCGCATGCCGGTCGTGATCACCGATCGCTCACGGTTCGGTTCGTGGATCGACCCCGCGACGCCGCAGGACGATCTTCCCGGATTACTAGATATGTCCGATGTCGCGTTCGGCCACTATGCGGTCAACCGCGCGGTCAACAATGCACGTCACGACGGCCCGGACTGCATCGAACCACTGGCGGCGTGCGATGTGGCTCGGGTCGCCCCCACCTAGCCTCTCCCGATGACGAGAGAGGCATTCGATCGAGCCCAGACCTAACCTCACTCGGTTTCAGAGGAAGGATACGGAGGTCGAGACCGATTATCCCCGCTTGTTGAGCAAACGGAGGCGGAGGGCGTTGAGTTTGATGAAGCCTTCGGCGTCGCGCATGTCATAGACCTCATCGTCCTCGAAGGTGACGTGGTCGAGCGAGTAGAGCGATTCGGGTGATTCACGGCCAATCACCGTGGCGTTGCCCTTGTAGAGCTTGACCCGCACGGTGCCTGACACGTGTTTCTGGCTCTTGTCGATCGCGGCCTGCAGCATCTCGCGTTCCGGTGCGAACCAGAATCCATTGTAGATAAGCTCGGCGTAGCGCGGCATGAGCTCGTCCTTGAGATGGGCCGCGCCACGATCGAGGGTGATACTCTCCATGCCCCGGTGCGCCGTAAGCAACACGGTGCCGCCCGGAGTCTCGTAAATGCCGCGGTTCTTCATGCCAACGAACCGGTTCTCGACCAGGTCGAGCCGGCCAACGCCATTCGCGCCGCCCAGTTCATTGAGCTTTGCCAGAAGCGCGGCGGGCGACAGCCGCTCGCCGTCGACGGCGATGGGGTCGCCGTGTTCGAATTCGATCTCGATCACGGTCGGTTTATCGGGCGCGTTCTCCGGCGACACCGTGATCGTGTGTACATATTCCTCGGCCTCCACCGCCGGGTCTTCCAGCGCCTTTCCTTCTGAACTGATGTGCAGGAGGTTGGCATCCTGAGAGAACGGCGCCTCGCCGCGGCGATCGCGCGGGATGGGAATCTGGTTCCGCTCGGCGTACTCAATCAGCACCGTGCGTGAGGTCAAATCCCATTCACGCCACGGCGATATCACGCGGATATCCGGCTCGAGCGCGTAGTAGGAAAGTTCGAATCTTACCTGGTCATTGCCTTTGCCCGTCGCGCCGTGCGCCACCGCATCGGCGCCGGTTTGGCGGGCAATCGCGATCTGCCGTTTGGCGATTAAGGGACGGGAAATCGACGTCCCCAAGAGGTACAGGCCCTCATAGAGCGTGTTGGCGCGAAACATGGGAAAGACGTAGTCGCGGACGAATTCTTCGCGCAGGTCCTCGATGAAGATTTCCTTCACACCGAGCATCTCAGCCTTGACCCGCGCCGCCTCGAGCTCGTCGCCCTGGCCAATGTCGGCCGTGAACGTCACGACCTCGCAGCCGTAGGTCTCCTGGAGCCATTTGAGGATCACAGAGGTATCGAGCCCGCCCGAATAGGCAAGCACAACCTTCTTCACATCAGTAGTCATGGAACTCTCCCACGCTGGCCGGAGGACTTATGCCCTGGAGCAAATTTTGTCTAGGCGGAAGGGGCGGCCGCAGACGCCTCCCGGTCTAGCAGACGGCGTGACTTTTTCTCGCTCGACGATTTGAGCTGACCGCAGGCGGCCATGATATCTCGCCCGCGGGGTGCCCGGACGGGAGAGGCATAGCCGGCCCGGTTCACGTAATCGCCGAACCGGTCGATGGTCTCGGCATCCGAGCACTCATAGGGCGATCCGGGCCACGGATTAAAGGGGATGAGATTGATCTTCGCCGGAATGCCGGAGATCAGTTTGACCAATGTCTTGGCATCCTCGAGTGAATCGTTGACCCCCTTGAGCATGACGTACTCGAACGTGATGCGCCGAGCGTTGGTCAGGCCGGGATAGGTCCGGCAGGCCTCCAGCAATTCGGCGATCGGGTACTTGCAGTTTATCGGCACCAGGATATCGCGCACGGCGTCACTGACGGCGTGCAGTGATATGGCGAGATTGACACCCAGTTCCTCGCCCACCCGCGCCATCATCGGCACGACGCCTGCCGTCGACAGCGTGATGCGTCGGCGCGAAATCGAGATTCCCTCGGCATCCATCACGATGCTCAGCGCCTGAGCAACATTGTCGAGGTTGTAGAGCGGCTCGCCCATGCCCATGAGCACGATGTTGGATATCTGCCGGTCCTGGCTGGGGCTCGGCCACTCACCCAGGGAATCGCGAGCGATCATGATCTGGGCGACGATTTCGGCAGCCGTGAGATTCCGGACCAGCCGTTGGGTTCCGGTGTGGCAAAACCGGCAGTTGAGGGTGCAACCAACCTGCGAGGAGATGCACAGGGTGCCGCGATCCGTCTCCGGGATGTACACGGTTTCGACCTCGTTGCCGTCAGCGAAGCGCACGAGCCATTTCCGGGTACCGTCCGAGGAAATCTGCTCGGACACGACATTGCCGTGGGACAGGACAAAGCGCTCGGCGAGTGTCGACCGGACATGCTTGGAGACGTTGGTCATGTCGGCGAAATCGGTGGCGCCGCGGTGATAGATCCAGTGCCAGAGTTGTGTCGTCCGCATGCGTAGCTCGCGCTCAACAATGCCGGCAGACGCAAGTGCGGCGCTGAGCTCGCCGCGATCGAGACCAACAAGGTTATCGAGGGCCACAAGTTGAGGCCGGTTCGGCAAGAGATCCGGAGCCGCATTCATGTCGTTTGTTCGATCCGTGTTCAACAGAGGCCGGCGTACAAGTGTACGGCGGCAGGGTGCTAAGACCCTTATTTAACGCCGCAAGCCTTCGAGATCGCTGCGTGTGCCGCGGTAAATCCAGACAAGGAGTAGCGGTCGAGGGTCTGCGTGCCCCGCTTCGATCGACCCTCCACCACCATGGCGTCTCCACCGACCATGGCCTTCACCATGTTCTGATCTCCGTGGGCATCATAGTTCCATGCGGAATCGGAGTCCGTGAACAGCGTGAAATTCTTGCCGGTGATCGTGACCTTGACGGTGCTGCCCTCCTTGAAGGGGTAGCCTGCGAAAACGCTCACCTCGTCGCGCACCTTGTTTCCGGGACGATGAGTCACCAGCGTGTAGATTTGGCCGCGACGCACATTCTTTGGCTCGGAATCCACAGGCTCGGAATCCATAAAGCAGACCTTGTTGCCATTGGCTTCGCTATACACATAGGCGCGCCAGGCACGGTATATTCCGATCTCCTTCGGCATCTGTGCGAGGGCCAAGTCCGGCCCCATCACCAGCAGGGCTGCCAACGCCCCTATAACAAACTTTCCAATCATGGTCCTTTAAATACTCATGGTCGGCATTTGTGTCCATTCAAGAGATGCTGAAGTTCTAATCCCGCATTCTCAATATCAGGTTAACCGACATCGGCCTTACGGATAACCGGGACCCCCTGCACGTGCTCCGGAAGTGGAACGGGTATTCCGCTCGGCGTCACGGGGCGTTCCGCAAACCGGCCCACCGTGAGCATGCGATCGTACATCACGATGGCACCGGCAATGCCGACGTTGACGCAGAACTGCGTCGGTATTCGAATGACATGATCGCAGCGCCCGAGCAGTTCGTCAGAGAGGTTTCCCCGCTCCGGGCCCAGAACATAGGCCGCTTGCGGCGGGTGCCTGAAACTCGGGAGTTCCGTGGCTTCCTCCAGAAATTCGATGCCGACCACGGCACATCCCTTGGGAAGCGTCATCGTCCCGGCCGAGTCAAAGCGGTAGAACGGCAACTGCTTCCAGGCCTCGGACGTGTCCGAACGCGCTTCGGAAAGAGACAGATCGGAATCAATCGTGAATATGAAACTCGCGCCAAAGGCATGCGCCGAGCGGAACAAGCTGCCGGCGTTCATAAGCTTGCTCAGCCGCTCCACTCCGACGCCGAAATATCCGCGCATGCGCGGCTCCCATTCCACTTGTTGATCTGACGGCCCAAGAGTAAACATCAGCGGAACTAATGACCAATCCTGTGACCAACCCTATCGCCGTCGAAGTCCTGCGCGATGGCCGTGTCGAGAGTTTCCATCACGGCTCGGTCGCTGTCTGTGACGCCCAAGGTGTCGTGCGTCTCGCATGTGGAGACATCGAGTCACCAATTTTCCCGCGTTCTGCGCTGAAGCCCATCCAAGCCCTGGCGTTGCTGGAGACGGGGGCAGCCAAAGCGTTCGCCGTCAGCGACGTGGAACTCGCTCTCGCCTGCGCCTCCCACAACGGCGAAGCGCCCCACGTCGATGCCGTCACCCGGTGGCTCTCTCGTCTGGATCTCTCGGAAGATGCCCTGGCCTGCGGCGCCCACTGGTCGCTGACGGAGTCCGTGACGCGGGCCATGGCCCGAGCAGGCGCTCAGCCCTCTGACGTCCACAACAACTGCTCGGGCAAACACGCCGGCATGCTGACCACCGCGCGACATTTGGGAGCGGAGACCGCGGGGTATGAATCCGTCGGCCATCCCGTTCAGATCAAGGTCCGCGACGCGATCTCGGAGATGTCCGGGGTCGACCTGGGTGACGCGGGCGCGGCAACCGACGGCTGCTCGGTTCCGGCTTATGCGATCCCGCTTGCCGGCCTTGCCCGCGCCTTCGCCCAGTTGTCGCATATCCGTGACAGCCAGGGTGTTCGCGGCGCGTCATGCCAACGACTCGTTTCGGCCATGGCGTCCAATCCGTTCATGGTGGCCGGGACAGGCCGCTACTGTACGAACGTCATCAAGGCGGGTAACGGGAAACTCCTGGTCAAGACCGGCGCCGAGGGAGTCATGGCCGCCGCACTGCCTGATCTTGGCGTGGGCGTGGCGGTCAAGATCGACGACGGCGCGCGGCGCGCAGCAGAAGCAGCGATGGCAGCAGTTCTTCTCGCAGTCGGCAGTTTACCCGAGCAGACGCGTACCTGCCTTCGAAGCTATGCCGCTGCGACCGTCCACAACTGGCGCGATCAGGTGGTCGGGACGATTCGTGCGGCACCCGGATTCCCGTCATGACCATCCTTCCCGACGTCCTCGCACCCGGACTGAAGATCGTCTTCTGCGGTACCGCAGCGGGAACCGCATCGGCCCGTGCCCGCGCCTACTACGCCGGACCCGGAAACCGATTTTGGGACATGCTGTTCGAGACCGCATTGACGCCGAAGCGGCTTGAACCAGCTCAATTTCAGGACGTGATCGGCTACGGAATCGGGTTGACGGATGTGGTCAAGACAGCGTCCGGTTCCGACGCGTCGCTCCCCAGCCAGTCGTTCGACCCGGACCGGTTGCGGACACGCATCCTGGAGCTCAAACCC